>Ga0181575_10003137_pt1 | contig 11710 bp, 13 predicted proteins | sample 101ome_23_FD_145599 | JGI IMG/M metagenome (GOLD analysis project Ga0181575, IMG submission 145599) | Coastal salt marsh microbial communities from the Groves Creek Marsh, Skidaway Island, Georgia - 101411CT metaG (spades assembly) | ecosystem: Environmental > Aquatic > Marine > Intertidal zone... | reverse complement strand
CCAACAACTTCAATAAGATCCTCTCTCCAATTAGAGAAAGATTCTTTTCTTACTTTCTTAGGACCAGTAAAAGTTCTTCCTTTACCATCAGGACTTGGAACAAACTCACCATATTCACCCTTATGCTTATCATTATGCTCTACATCACCATCAACATCAGTGTCAATTCTCTTTGATGCCTTCTTAGCAAGTTTTCCAATGTTTCCAGAAGGAACTTCTACTTCACCGTGAACATTCTTTGCTTCCATATAGGGAGCAAGTTTCTTCTCAGTCTTTCTAAATTCAGCAGGTGATTCGTATCCAGTCTTCTTAGCATCAGGATTGATAGAAGAACCTCTACCAAGAGACTTTCTCTTAGATGATTGCTTTCTTACATCAATCTTTTCATCAACCATCTCTCCTTCTGGTTCATAAGAATTATAAACACCAGTCTTCATTCCCTTATAGTGCTTCATAAGATCAGAAAGTGCTGCCTTTTTATCTCTTATGCTCTTGATGTTTTTAGCGCGTTCTTTCACCTTAGACTTATCAGCAAGTTTAGTTATTCTAAGTTCATCAATCTGCTCAACTTCTTCCTTCGATATTTTCTTTTCTGCCTTTCTCTTTTTCAGATAAGCAGCAACAGCACGATTATGTGCTCTTACTTCTGCACTGTCTCTTTCACCAGGTTCATCACGAGAAACATAGTTTCCTCTAGCGGTTTGTCTATAACCCATTCCTTGTTCATCAATCTGCTCATCTTCTTCAACCTCTTCTACAGTTGCTCTCAGTTTATTGAGTCTCCTCTCTTTTGATTTTTGATCAAGTTTTTTGAGGTATGCTTGTCTCTCTGCCTCATTCTTAAAACGACTACCTAATGTTTTTCTCTTTACGACAACTCCTTCCTCTACTTTCTTGTCGTCACATTCACAAGGGTCTTCGTCGCACTTCTCACATTTGTCTTTTTTTTTATCAATCGCTTTACCAATCGCCTTTCTCTTTTTATGAAGATACTTATCTGACTTATCTACATCACCATCATTATCAATGTCTGCATCTTCCTGACCTACTGGGTCAAGTTTCTTTGATTCTTTCTGAACAAAAGAAGAAGACTCCATGTCTTTCTGAGTTTTCTTCACTTTATCCATTGCCTTACTAGCATCAGCAACTGCCTTCTCTCCCTTCTTATCCCAATCCTTTTTCTTTTCAGCAGCCATTGCCTTAAGTCTATCGGCAATTGCACCTTCTTTCATCCAACGAGGAACAGTATCGTCCTTCACTTTCTTCATGTCTGCAATCGCTTTCTCATTATTCTTTTGACGCTTTTTCATATCAGTCTCAAGATATGAATCGTCTTTCTTCTCAGCAATCTTTTCCAGATAGGTCTTCGAAATATCGTTAAGATGAGTCATTAGTATGAAGTATTACTTTTTAGCCTTATACTTATTTATAAAATTGCGGATGCTCTTAACATCAGCCATTTTCATTGTGTATTGAGTAAGCGAAGGTGTCCCTACTTCTCTCTGATCAGCAGAAACTCCACATACATCAGTAAATGCTTTCTTCTCTACTACATCAGTAATCCAAGATTTGAACATTACATTCTCTTCAGTAGCGCAGATGAGATAGTTAGTTCCGCGACGAATAATCTTACCTCTCAATCCAGTGTTTAAATTTTCTACAATCTCACCTCTCTTAAATATCTCACCAGAAATATACTGCTCTCTAAGATTTTTATAGTTTAATCTGGGAGATACTTTCCACATTTCATTCTTAGTCTTTGCTCCAACACCACTCTTGACTTTCTTAAATAACTTCTCAGAATCTTTAAAGTTCTTTGGAAGACCTGATTTAAATCCATCAAGATTATCTTGAGCAGCAAACTCCCTCATCTTCGATGATGTCTCACTATCGTTATCTCTTTCACCACCAGCAACTACAGTAATGTCGTCAAAGTTATAAAGACTTCCATTGTGCTTCTGGGCAAGACCTCTAAACTCACCAAGTCTATCAGCACCAACAACAATCGTCACTTCTCTGTAACCTTCATTCTCCATCTTTTGAAGAACATCAAAGATAGTAACTGCCTCTTGGTCATTTACGATGTTGTCCTTAAATGAAGGGAACATCTTTTTCATAAACTCAATTTTGGTATCAGGTTTCAGAGGATTCATGTCAGAATCTTGTCCTCTGGAAGGATAAATCTTCAGGTCAGATCCACCAGCAATTCCTTTTGCAGCAGTGAATAATTGCTGATGCTTCTTGGTTGGTGGATTAAACTTACCAAATACCAAAGTTACTTTATTACCACCTTCACCATCTTCTGGTGCTGGTTCTTGTTTCTGTGTTTGTGGTTCTTGTGGTTTCTTCTGCTGATCTGGAGGAACATCTCTTCCAGGTCTTTGTCCTTTATTATAAAACTTCAGATCACCACCTTCAGTCTTTGCGACAAACTCTCCAGACGCATTATACCATCCGCCATGACCGTCTCCCTTGAGTCCCATTTTCTTTGCTCTTTGGGACGCAAGTGACTCTTGTGCTTCAGTTATAAAACGCGAAAAGTTTTTCATATTTTTTACTAATATATTATATTTATTTCTGTTAGGATCTCAAAATTTTTGCGTAGTTGATATTTCTCATCGACATAATCTCATCATCTTCAACTACATGAAGAGAACCAGCAACTTCTTGCCATGTATATCTCTTCACTTCATCCCAATGATAATTTATTCCTTGAAATCCCCAATTAAAAATAGAAGTCACAGCAACTAATGGGTGCTGATCATAATTTATGTTTAATGTTTTAGGATTATAGATGAAAGTATAATAGTTTCCTACTTCAGGAACTAATTCAGTTTTATCAAAAACATCAATTATCTCAACCATAATATCTTCTGGGTCAGAAAGATTTTCAATTCTTTCGTGGAGAATATCAAGTCTACTTCTAGATTCTGCTTTCTTTCTTCTCTGCTCTTCTAATTTTCTCCTTTGAGATACTAAAAGAGATGGTGCTTTTTTGGCCTTGCTTAGTTTTCTAGGCATTATCTACCTGCATTTAATATAAAATTAACACTCTTTTCTATATCATAATCAGAAGTCTGGATAGTTCCTGCTCTTAAGATAAGTGCCGTAGTGAACCTACCATTTTTGTTTCTTATTCTGATTTGAGTTTCTGTAGGTTTAAATTCAGGAACGCCTAAATTTGCAGGGTCAGATCCCATGTAATAAAAACCATTCTTAAATTTACCTCCAATTTGTATGTAATAAGTATCTTTAGAATTATAATATTGAGCTATAGGATTTTTACCACTAATACGTTTAAATTTCGATTGAAAGTTTTTTCTGTCTTCAGATAATTCTGAACTTGATAATTTTGATATTGGTTTGGGATCCCTTCCAATATCATCCTTTCCAACTCTATTAGGTATTTTTTTCCATACAGAATTTGCATACTCATCTATAGAAAAATACTCTAATATACTTTGCATTTCTTGATTTTCGGAAAAAACTTCCCACTTAAATTCATTAAAGTTATATCTCAATGTACCCTGACCAAAATCAACATTAAGATCTAATTTTATTTCAAGATTATATGCTTTACCATTGACTAAAAATTTAGTATCTGGTTTAGTTTTATCTGCTCCTGCAGGACTATATTGAAGTTTTGTTAGATTACTATCTAAGAGTTCTTTAAAAATGTATCTCTCGTATATATCTCCTCGGTTAAGCATTTTTCTAACTATTTATGAAAAAACCTCCCATTTCTGGGAGGTCTCTAAATCAAACTCTACCTCTTGTCTTAAACTTATCAGTCTTTCCACCTTTACCATAAGTAGAAACTGAAACCTCAGGTCTTCTATTATCTACAGTGTATCCAGGATCTTTTTTCACTGGTTCCATAGACCTTCCTGCGTATTCAGTTTTTTTTTCAGGCTTCTTTTTGAACATTCCTAAGATTTCATCAATCTGCTCTTCAGTAATCGCATTCGCCATAATCCAGTTTGCTTCCTGAATGTCTTGTGCGATTTCCTCATCAATCAGAAACTCAAGGATAACATCAAAAGCATCGAACTCTTCTGAACGGAGTGCCTTACGACGACGCTTCTCTGCTTGCTTAGGACTTACAGTAGCACCTTTACCACGATTGGCATCGGGGTCCCAGTTTTTAGGTGGGGTATGTTCTATATTACCCTTTTTAAACATCGCAATTCTATCGCGAATCCCCTGATCGCGTTTACCCGTTTCATCAAGATACTCTTCCTTACGGAGTTTCTCTTTTACCTTTCTCTTTACTTCACCAGCAGCATACTGAACTGCTGCCTTTGGGTTCTTTTTGATGTCGTCTCTTACTGCTTTGTTGAGAGCAGCTCTCTTTTCTGGTTTTCTTAACCAACCAGGATTGTTATGGATTCCCTGCTTATAAGCATACTTATTAATATGCTTCTTGACCTTCTCGCCAACTTTATCTCTGAGACCTTCTTCTACGTTCTCGACTTCTTCTTTCTTGTACTCAGGATGATCATCAACCTTCATACCACGCTTCTTCTCAAGACGTGCTTTGCGCTCTTTAGTTCCTTTCTCAGGATCCAAATCACGAACACCTTCTTCTACTTCTTGAGGAGCATTGATTTGCTGGTATGCTTCCATCAAACTTCTAAGTTCTTTAGAATCCATCTTTGATAATTAACTATTATAAAAATTATTTATAAAAAAAGACCCTCAAAGGGTCTCGGTGTTTTCTTCTTTTTTCTTGTTAAATCCAAAAGGACCAGAAAGTTTTTCTTCCAGTGCAACTTTTAATGCAACACCTCCGATTGCTTCCATTACTTTCAGAATGTCTTCTGGTTTTGCATCTTCACCAATTTCTTTCGCAACGTAATGATACTTAGGCCAGAATGTTTCTCCTGCCTTTTCATAATCCTCAAGTGTTAATAGTTTCATTTTCCTACTCCGTAATCAGGTGCGTTTTTCTTTTCTAGTTCTCGAATGTTTTGATGTAATCTTTCTAACGCTTCACGCATTTCTGGTGTTTCTTCCCACTCCCAAGTATCACCTTTGGAGTTCTTCTTTGATTTTTTACTCATAGGTCTCCTTCTTTACGGTTCTCAGAATAGTGAACATCAAACTCTCCACCAGGATAACGAGACCTCAGTTTCTCAACATTCATCTCCATAATCTCATCGAGAGAAGTACCAAGACCCATACATGCTTGAGCAACATACCACATGATGTCACCCAGTTCACGTTTCAGATGAAATAGGTTCTCTTCAGTTACAGGTTTGCCTTGGAAGATAGTCTTCTTAATAATCTCAGTAAACTCACCTGCTTCCGCAGACATACCTACAGCAGCAGTAAGCAGTCGCTCGGTAGGAAAGTCTTCTTCTTCAAGTTGCTCAAGACGATAGATGAAACTTTCATAGTCTTTGCTTTCGTGTGATGTAACCGCATCAACGAATTCAACATACTTTTGGGTATCAACATTACTCATAGTTCTAAAGGTTGTAGGTCAGATTGGGGGAGTGATTGTTGCATAGGAAGTTCAAAGTCTGGTGCCACTGCAACGTAAGGCACATCAACTGTTTGTGGTGGATGCGGTAGAAGTATTTTAGCATAGACCGCATCTGGATATATGCTTAAGATGCATTCAACATCTCTCAGTGTTCCACAATGACGCTTTGACCCATTAGGTAAAGTCATCTCATAATAGTGAGGAGGTTCTTTAGCAACCAATTCAGATTGCATTTTTCTTGTAGTGAGTCCCATTAGAAATTAAATGCTCCAAACTTATCTTTTAGGTTTGGTTTACTTTCCTCATAAGTATACTCCTCATCCTTACCGTTGTCAAGGATGTCGTCTTGTGCTGACTGCTCACAATCAAACAATCTCATCTTTGCTCTATCAATACCCACCACAAATCTTTTATTCATTGTGGGGTCATTGTATCGGTTCTTTAACTGCTTTACCATAATTTGTCCCAACTCCTCAAGCTCATCTGTAGAAATAAGGGCAAACATAAGATCAGCAGTAGCAGGGAGACCAAAGGACTCACTTGTATCAGTAAGCTCAACATCAGAGCTACCATAACCAGAACGAGTGGTCTGCGTGGCAGAAACGATAGGGACGTTTGCTTCAACAGCCAACCCTCTAAGTTCTTCTGCAATAGACTTAATATACGAATATGAATTGACAGTGCTGTTTCCCCTATACCTGCTGGAAGCACATATATTAAGGTAATCAATGAAAATAATGTCAGGTCTAAATGACTTCTTAAGGGCGAGTTCATTAAGAAGTGCTTTAAAGTGTCCAGCATGAGCAGAAGCAGTAGGATACTCTTTAATAATTAGGGTTCCATTTGTCTTCTTAGAAATGTTATTAATTTTAGTATCAAAAACACTCTTCGGAAGTTCAGAAATGTCTTTGATGTTTACGTTGAGGAGGTTCGCGTCAATTCGTTCAGCAATTCTCTCTTCCGCCATTTCCATTGTAATGTAGAGAACGTTCCTCCCCTGGAGCAGCACGGAGCTAGCCACATGGCACATGAATAGAGACTTTCCGACCCCAGTACCAGCGAGCGCGACATTAAGAGTCTTGTTAGGTAAACCACCTTTCGTGATTTTGTTAAAGTAGTCGAGATCAAATTCAATTCTATCTTCCTTTTTTCTATAGTATTCGTATCGTCCTTCTGCGTCTACGATGTAATCATGACCAACATGATTATCGAAACTTACTGCTAATGCTTCCTGAAGGATAGAAGGAATAGCATCTCTATTTTTATCACCTTGCCCATCAGCAAGTTGAACTGATTCCATAAGTGCTAGGTATATAGCACGATCACGACACCATTTCTCAGTCGTATTAATCAACCAATCATTTTCAACACTGATTGGATCTAAATTCTGAATGAGATTACAAATCTCACCATACTGCTGTTGATTAAGATCAGAACGATCATCAACATCAATTATTAAAGATTCCCTTGTGGGAATACTATTATATTCAATTACAAACTTTTTAATTTCTTCATATACAACTCTCTGATTAAAGTCTTCGAAATATTCTTCTTTGATGAAAGGAAGAACTTTTCTAGTATACTCTTCATCATTTAAGAGGCATTTTAAAATTAAAAATTCAACTCGTTCCAATCATCAACCTCCGTAACTAAAATGTCCTTGTGCAATCACATCTAATTTTTCCATAACTTCTGGAGTAAAGTATGTTTCTGGATCCTTCAAGATCTGCTTTGCATAAATTTTCTTACCATCAAATTCATAACGACCAGCAACATTCTTCCACATTCCACCAAGTTCTCCTAATTCAAGAAGACCATAATAACGATCAAGACCACGCTCGTCATAAAAAAGTCGAATTTCTACTTCTTTATTTTCTTTACTCAAACGCGACTTATTAGTCTTTGCCTTGATAATGTTTCCAACAACTTCTGTTCCATCTTTCTCTTTCTTCTTAGATAGATGAATAATCGTGGATGCCGCATACTTAAGACCAGAACCTCCACCCATTTCTTTAGTTGGAACATATGATCCGATGACATCATAAGTGTGATTAGTAACAATCATAGGAATGTTTGCTTGACCCAACTTGAGAGTGAGCATACGGAAAGCACCCTTAATCAGTTGGGATTTGGTCATATCCCGAACTTGTTTTTCATTGAGTGCGTCAGTAATCTCTTTCTCAGTTGAAAGCATCCCCAAAGAGTCTAGCACAAACATACAAGGTCTACGTTCTTCTGCAGATTCTTTCATATAAAGATCTACTGCTTTGAGTGCCTTGCTGCGAAACTCTTCTACAGTCACAACATTTACAACTACAGTCCTATTAAGATCTATCCCACGACTTGCGAGTAGAGATTTATTAACAGCGGCTTCAGTGTCAAAATATAGACAATACCCATCAGGATTAGAATCAAGGAAGTTCTTGACAACAGCAAGAGAGAAAAAAGTTTTTCCAGTGCTAGACTCCCCAGCAATGGCAGTAATCTTATTCCCAGATACACCACCAAATATAGACCCTGAACAAAGTCCGTTAAAAATGTACGAACCTGTGTCCACAAAAGTTTCAGTCTCATCAATATCGGCAGCGAGTTTGGTATAGTCATCTCCGATCTCTTTTACAATATCTTTTAAAAAATCCATATTAATTAGTAGTAGAGTACAAGTATAACATCAAGAGAAGAATGAATCAAGAGTTCCTCTCTTCTCGGATTCCCATCCAATAATTTCCAGAATACTATTTACAGGATTAAAGAATGCCTTTTCAAACTGTAAATCATAATCAACTTCAACCCCAAATTCTTTTGGAAATTCTTGAATGAATGCGATTACATTTTCTCTGAATGGATTAGGAGTTTTCAAATAAAAGAATTTAATCCTTTCTCCATTCTGAATGAGTGAATATTTATTGGTAAGTTTTTTTTCTTTGAGATAATGATTATACAAAAGAACTGCTTTAGTATGACCTGGAGTTCCTTTAACATAAATGTCAGAATAAGATTTATACTTCTCAACATCACTTACTCCGCGAGGGAAAGCAATATCTTCCACAGGTAAAGTATTAAACTTTTTCCTACACTCATCAATATACTGAATAATTTCATCATTAGTGCCAGTAAGAATAATCTTAACAGCATCCTTAATCATCTGACGACATGGTGCAGGAGTAGAAGACTTGATTGCCTCAAGTCCCATAATCTTGAGTTTTGGTTCAGCATACTGAACACCTTCACTATTCCACACATTCAGAGCATATTTTTTCTTTGCTGTCCACACTCCACGTTCAGCAATATTCTCACGCTTCATAACCATCATCTGACTATAAGCATTCACATAATCAGATAGTTCTTGATAAGATTTTTCAATAAAAGGTTCAAACTGTGTTTGACAGATTTTATCAAGAACAGAAACAATCTTCTCTGGATTCTGATCCTTCCCCTCAAATAATTTATCAACCAAAGGTTTAAGATTAAGGTAGATAGAATCAGTATCGATAGCGATGACGTAATCAAAGTCATCCGACTTAAGAATATTATTCAGAAGATTATTCAGTTTATTCTCAATCCAACGGATAGAGACTTCACCAGAAAGCGTAATCGCTTCCGCATTGGCCAGTTTGTAGTAACGGAAATATTGATTACCGATAGCACCATATGCAGAGTTGAGTTGAATCTTGCGAGCCATCTGAATGTTGTTACACCTTGCAATCTCTTTTTCCAGTGCTTTAGTCGGAGTCTTTTCATAATCTTGTTTCGCAGCAAGCATTTTCTTTTTATAAATGGTGCGATCTTTATAGATCTTATCCATCAACTCTGGCAAAAACCCACGGACATCTTTGCGATACATTGCACCATTAGCACATACAGCATAGTCCTTATACATCTCAAAAGTTAGTTTCTTTTCAAGAATCTTATCAATAGTAACACTTGGATGCTTTTCTTCAGAGAGTGTCTCTGGAGAAATGTTGTATTGCATAATGAGGTGTGGATACAGTGAATTAAGGTCAAAAGACACAATCCAATCATAGGCACCTGGAATAGGATCTTTTACAAAAGCACCTTTGTACTTTTCATCCTTCTTATTTGCTGTCTTTGGTGGGATTACAATGTTTTTCTTTTTCAAGTAATTGTAGATAATAGTATCCCACATTGTAACCTGAGTGAATACATCATTATAGTTTACTTTAGCATCATATGCCATTGTAATCGCAAGTTCAATCAGTTTCATCTTGTCCTCCATACGGTCAACAAGTTCCACGTCAATGATGTTGTATTCTACAAACTTCTGCCATCCGTTTGTATAGAAATCTTTGAAAGTCTCAAACTCAGAGTGATCTAGTTTTTTCTGTCCCAGTTCTACACTGGCAATGTAATCAAGACGATAAGACTCCTGCTTCTTATAAGTAAACTTCTGATACAGAGTTAGATAGTCAAGTTGAGTGACACCACCAACATCATAATATATCGCATCACGATGATTTTTAAGAGTTTTCTTTTCGGTGACAAGTCCCCAAGGAGAAAGACGCTTCATCAACTTCTCTCCAAGAACACGATCAATACGACGAACCAAATAAGGCATGTCGTAAAACTCACTGTTCCATCCAGTCACAACTTCTGGACAATTCTCTTCAATCATCCACCAGTTGATAAAATCATTCAGAAGATCATACTCAGTCTCAAATCCTTTGTAGATAACATTATCTTGTTTATTATTAAAAGATCCTCTACCCCAAGTGCGGATCTGTTTGGTAGTGTAATCTTGCAGAGTAATCAAAAGAACTTCTTCGGCAGCAGATTCGACATCAGGGAAACCATTCTCTGATGCAACCTCAATGTCAATTGTTGAAATTTTAATATTTTTTGTATCAAAAAGAATTTCATCATCAGGATACACTTCGGAAATGTATTGATAAATAAACCTCTCGTTTCCGTAGATTTTAAATCCTTCTACACCTTCGTACTTTTTGATAAACTCTCTGGAGTCACGAATACCACCAGGTTTAACAGTTTCTACATAATCACCTTCTAGTGTTTTATATTTTGTTTTCTTTTTAGAAGGAACGAAAAGTGTTGGATAAAACTTCTCTCGGGTTGCAAAGTGATTTCCATTTTCATATCCTCTAACAAGAACGTTATCACCAACTACTTGGACGTTTGTGTAGAAGCGCATTATTTAATAAGATCTAAGTATTTTTGGAGGAGAAGTTGATTGGGTTCGAAAGTAGTCAGAATTTTATCAAAATGAACAGCAAACCAATTCTCATTAGTGTATTCGAGCAACCAAGGAGAAAGAGTTAGATCTTCATTTACAACAAAAGGTTCAGTGAGTTTTACATCAGGATCACCATAAGCATCTGGATTTTCCAACATAGCAGGCATCTTTTTTCTCTCAACCTGAGAGATTAATTTTAACCCATTCTCAAAGATGACAACATTAATATCTTTATTTTCCATTATCAATTTCTGCAGTTTTGACAGTCATCTTCTTCATCTCTGTAGTTCATACCAACATTCCATTCAGTTGCTTCAAGAACATTTTTTTCATACATTTCATAAAGCATATCTACAGGATCGACATAAGTAACAACCCAATCAAGAGGAACAGGAATTACTTCACCTTTACCAAAAGGAATCCATGGATAAAGACTAATATCAACCGCAGTTTTCTCTGGTCCAGGTTGCCTCTCTAGAGGTGGACCTTCTAAACCTTCTGGACCTTCATCAGGTTGAATTACATTAACCAAGCATGGTTTGCCAAGATAAAATCCACTAACAACTTGTACTTCGTTACCTTCCATATCAAGTTTGGTAGTGTATGCTTCTTGCAAGTCTGCAACAAGTCTTTCTCCAGACTTCAAGATAATATGTTTGATTGCCATCTTTACAGTTTTAATACCTCTATAGTTTACCAATAAAAAAGAGGGGCGTCAACTGGATTTGGCCAGTTGCCCCTCCGTCTGCGACGACGATATTCAGTTTTATTTATGGGGTTGTTAGAAAGATTTCTGCTGTGGGTGGACCATTAGGGTAGTACACTGCCGAGGGTCCAACTACTAAAAAGAGTCATTGCGGTGCCAATAGTAAGAGTGGCGGCTGTGAGATTCATAAGTCGTCCTCCATAAGTACATAACTATCTATAGTATACTGTATCACAGTGATACACTTCTGTATCAATCGTAGCAAAAATTAGTCAGGATTTACAAATAATCCTTTCTTTGGTGGTGC
>Ga0181575_10003127_pt1 | contig 11734 bp, 8 predicted proteins | sample 101ome_23_FD_145599 | JGI IMG/M metagenome (GOLD analysis project Ga0181575, IMG submission 145599) | Coastal salt marsh microbial communities from the Groves Creek Marsh, Skidaway Island, Georgia - 101411CT metaG (spades assembly) | ecosystem: Environmental > Aquatic > Marine > Intertidal zone... | reverse complement strand
TCATTGACGACCCGGTCATGCCGGGCTGCCTCGGCCTCGATGCGCTATGGCAACTCGTTGGATTCTGGCTGGGGTGGAAAGGCAACTGGGGGGTTGGCCGGGCCCTCGGCTGCGGCAAAGTGTCCTTCAGAGGGCAGGTTTTGCCGAATGCCAAGCTTGTGCAGTATGAAATTGACATCAAAAGAGTGCGGGAAGGCAAAACCGTGCTTGGTATTGCAGACAGCCGCCTGCTGGTGGATTCCAAGCCGATCTACACAGCGCAAGATCTTCGTGTTGGGCTGTTTACCTCCTTAGACGAATTCTCGGGGTAACCATGAAAAGAGCAGTTATCACAGGCATGGGAGTTGTTTCTCCCCTGGGCAACACAGTGGCAGAGACGCTCAGCGCTTTGCTGGAGACCCGTTCAGGGATCAAATTTCAGGACGAATATGCTGAAATGGGGCTTCGCAGCCACATTGCCGGCAGTATTGATGTCGATATTGAGGAACTGATTGATCGCAAGCTGCGTCGTTTTATGGGTGATGCGGCGGCTTTCTCCTACATTGCTATGAAAGAGGCTATTGAAGATGCCGGTCTCGAGGAAAGCGATGTTTCGAACGAGCGCAGTGGCATCGTCGCGGGTTCCGGCGGTGCGTCTTCCTCGAACCTGACAGAAGCAGCGGACATCCTGCGCGAGAAAGGTCTGAAGCGTGTTGGGCCTTATCGAGTCACAAGGACGATGAGTTCAACCATCTCAGCGTGTCTCGCGACGCCATTCAAGATCAAAGGTGTTAACTACTCCATCACGTCAGCCTGCTCGACCTCAGCACACTGTATCGGTCATGCACTTGAACTGATTCAACTGGGTAAACAGGACATTGTTTTCGCCGGCGGTGGGGAAGAAGAGCATTGGTCTATGACCTCTCTGTTCGATGCCATGGGGGCACTATCGACACGTAACGATGATCCGACGCATGCATCCAGGGCCTATGATAAGAATCGTGATGGCTTTGTTATTGCCGGTGGCGCCGGCTTCGTTGTGGTGGAAGAACTGGAGCATGCCAAGGCCCGGGGTGCAAAAATCTACGCTGAGGTCGTCGGTTACGGCGCCACTTCGGATGGTCACGACATGGTGGCGCCTTCAGGTGAAGGTGGTGAGCGGGCCATGCGGATGGCGATCGCCTCGGTTGATGGACCCATCGACTATATCAACGCACACGGAACCAGCACGCCAGCGGGTGATCCGCCCGAAATCGCGGCGATTCGTCGCGTCTTCGGTGATGACATGCCGAGAATCAGTTCCACTAAATCACTTTCCGGGCACTCGCTCGGGGCAGCCGGTGTCCACGAAGCAATCTACTCGCTTTTGATGCTGGACAACGACTTCATCTGCGCCAGTGCTAATATCGATACACTGGACCCGGATATCGGCGCAGCGCCTATCGTCACTGAACGCGTCGACAATGCCGGGATTCGAACTGCCATTTCCAATAGTTTCGGTTTCGGTGGTACGAACGCAGTGCTGGCTTTTCAGAAGATCTGATGAGACGGCTACCGGCCGTATGCCAGTAAAGACGCGACTCTTTACATAATCTTTATTCTTTATAAGATCTTTAAAAAGACTTTAACTGCGTGCCAGGTCAGTGTGTTTTCATGTGACCATGTTGGTTTTCTAGCGCCGATCTTATGAACCGTAACAAGATAGTCGTCATCGAAGATGAGCCCGATATCGTCGAGGTAGTGTCATACAACCTCAAACGGGAAGGCTTTAATGTCCTCTCTGTCGAACGTGGCGACGAGGGCCTTAACCTGGTTCGTAATCAGTCCCCGAACCTCGTCATACTGGACCTTATGCTGCCGGGGATGGATGGTCTGTCGATCTGTCAGCAGATGAAATCTGACCCTCTGGTGCGCGATATTCCTGTGATCATCATTTCGGCCAAGGGCGAGGAAAGCGATGTTGTGATTGGTCTGGAACTGGGTGCTGATGATTATCTCACCAAGCCGTTCAGCCCACGTGAGCTGTTGGCGCGCGTAAAGGCGGTGCTGCGGCGGGGCCCTACCCAGGAAGACCAGAGCCGGGAGCGTATCGTCGTCGGCAATCTTGTCATTGATGTTGCTCGCCATGAGGTCAGGGTCAGTGATGAGCTGGTTAATCTGACAGCGACAGAATTCAAGATTCTTCACCAGCTGGCATCGCAACCTGGAAGGGCATTCACACGGGAGCAATTGTTAAACCGCGTGGTTGGTCTCGGCGTCGTTGTGGTCGATCGCAATATCGATGTCCACATACGGGCCGTGCGCAAAAAGCTCGGCGAGGCTGCGAGGATGATTCAGACTATCAGGGGTGTCGGTTATCGACTGGTGGATCACTAGCGTGTCGTGGGAAATATGCTGAAGTCGCGTTTACTGTGGCAGATCTGGAGTATCCTCGGCTTCACCTTGATCATCAGTACCATGCTGTTTGGCTCCCTTGTTGCCGACCAGGTTAAACGGGATGCCGTGAACAGGGTTGAGCAAACCCTGCACAAACAGGTTCAGGCGCTGGCACCTGTGCTATCGGAATTGCTTGATAGTGGTGTTTCGCTTTCACCGGAGGCATTAACGCGGATGACACCTGGCATTACAGCCAGGATCACGCTCATCGACCGGCGGGGGCGGGTGCTCGCGGATAACCAGAAGCCGGCGAGCCAGATGAACAACCATAGTGATCGACCGGAGATCATCCGGGCTTTCAGCAACACCTACGGCGTTGTGTCGCGATACAGCGACACGCTGAAAGTCAGCATGCTTTACGTCGCTATCAGGGTTGAAAGTGCGGGCGCCGCTGAAGGTGTTCTGCGTGTTGCGCTGCCCATTACTTCGATTGATGAACAGCTGCGCAGCTTGCAGACCAGAATTGCGCTGAGCGCACTGGCGGCAGGTGTTGTTCTGCTGGCCATTGGCTATATTCTGGCTTTCCGATTGACGAACCCCGTTTCACAGATGACAGAAGTCGCACGGGAGATTGCCGTCGGTGAATATCAGTTGCGCTTGCCTGAGAACCGAGAAGATGAGCTGGGGCAGCTGGCTGCGGTTATCAATGAATTGGCGCAGGGCGCCCAGGATCGTATTGAAGAACTGACGGGACACAGAAACCGTCTCACAGCTGTCTTGGCGAGTCTGACCGAGGGTGTCGTCGCTGTCGACCTGGATCAGCAGGTGCAGCACATCAATCAGGCGGCACTGCAGATCTTTGGGCTGAAGTACGACCAGGTCATTGGTCGTAAATTTGGCGAAGTGCAGACAGTCAGAGAAATCAAGCGGATGGTCGAAACCTGTATCGATGAGCAGACCAACGTGGTGGCAACCATCAAGTTTGGTTCGCAGTTGCTGGAATGTTCCTGCATTCTTATGCCTGAGGCGGATGCTGGTGACTTTAGTGGGGCGATTCTCGTCATCGACGATGCGACTGAAAGGTCACGCCTCGAAGAGGTCCGCAGTGATTTTGTTGCCAATGCATCCCATGAGTTGAAAACGCCCATTGCTGCGATACGTGGTCTGATTGAGACCATTATTGATGACCCAGCAATGCCGAAAGAAACATTCAGTCGGTTCGCCGAAAGAATCCGTCTGCAGACGATTCGGCTTGATCGTATTGTTCAGGATCTGTTGCAGCTGTCGCGATTCGACTCGTCCGAACGGGAAAAGCATCTTGCCAGAATCGACCTTGCAGGCTTGTTGCGGCAGGTGCACCAGGCCAAGTTGTTTGATGCAGGTGATGCCTCAGTGGAGTTTACCCTGTCATTACAGGAGTCGAGTCTTGAGGTTGAAGGAGAAGCTGAGGCGCTGAACCAGTTGATCACTAACCTGGTCGACAACGCAATTAAGTATACCGACCAACGGGACGGACTCGTTCAACTGCGGTTATCGAGACTCGGTTCGATGGCGCTGATTGAAGTGCAGGACAATGGTATGGGGATCTCGAAAGACGAAAGTCAGCGAATCTTTGAGCGCTTCTATCGGGTCGATAAAGCACGGTCGCGGGACCTCGGTGGTACCGGTCTCGGACTTGCGATCGTCAAGCATATTGCCCAATCCCACATGGGCAGTGTTTCCGTCGAAAGCCAGCTCGGCAAAGGATCAATCTTCAGTGTCAAGATACCACTGGCGGATCCACTGGAGGCCTCAGCCTAAAGATCTGCGACAATTCGCTGCGCCGCATTGTGACCCGGCGCGCCAGAAACACCACCGCCCGGATGAGTGCCTGAGCCACACATATAGAGGCCGCCTATTTCTGTTGCGTATTGACCCGCGCCGACCATGGGGCGGGCGCTGAACAACTGGTCTAGAGTCAGCCGACCGTGAAAAATATCGCCGCCGATAAGGCCGAAACGTTGCTCGAGGTCCCACGGGCTTAGCGTCTGGCGTCCTAGAATACTGTCTTTGAAGTTGGGTGCGAAGGCGTTGACGATGTTGATAACCGTGTCCGCGGCAGCATCCCGTTGTAGGTCCCATTCGGGCCCGAGTCCCGGATCAAACTGCTGGCAGAACAGGCTGGCTACATGCTGGCCGGTTGGCGCGAGACCGTCATCTACCAGCGATGGGATCAGCATTTCAACGATGGGTTGTCGCGAGTAACCATGCTGTCGCGCGTCCGTGTAGGCCCTGTCCATATAGCCGAGGCTCGGCGCGATGATGATGCCGCCCGTGAGTGCTTCGGGCGGGTGCTCGGCGGTGAAGGCAGGCAGTTCTGCCAGAGCCACATTCATTCTGAAGGAACCGCTCTGGCACTTGTATTGTTTAAAGTGAGAGCGCGTCGCCGAACTGATGTCTGCCGCGTCAAGCAAAGACAAAAACAGCAGCTTGGGGTTCAGGTTGCTGACAACAATATCTGCCTCGATCGTCTCTCCGCTCGGCAGCCGCACGCCGTGGGCGCGTCCGTGGCTTGTCAGAATTTTCTCTACCTTGCTGTCGAGCTCGATGCTGACACCCCGACTCTCGGCTTCTCGCGCCATTGCCTGGGTGATCGCACCCATGCCGCCGCGCGCGTGACCCCAGCGACCGGCTTTGCCGTTAACCTCGCCGATGACGTGGTGGAGCAAGACATAGGCCGAGCCCGACTGATAAGGTGAGGCGTAGTTGCCAACAATCGCGTCGAAGCCGATCAGCGCTTTCAGCGCGTCGGTCTCGAAATTGTCGTCGAGCATTTCACCAGCGCTGGTCGAGAAAAGCCGAAGCAGTCGTTGCTTGTCGACAGCAGACAGCCGCTTGAACTGGAGTCCCAGTTTCAGGCCCTGCCACACATCTTTCAGCCCCGGCTGATCGAGATCGGGCGGCAGGGTCAGCATCAGGTCTTTGACCAGCGTGACAATGACATCGAGTTCTTGCCAGAACGGTGTGAGGCGCTCTGCATCTCGCGTAGAAAATCGACTGACTTCCCGTTGCATCTTAACGGGATCAGGATAGCTGACCAGACTGCTGCCATCATAGAGTGGCAGAAAGTTGTTAACCGCACGTTCTAGAATTTCGAGCCCATGGCGCTTGAGGTTCAGATCATCGATGATCTGCGGATGCAGCAGGCTGACCGTGTAACTCGCAACGGAGTTGCGGAATCCCGGGTGAAACTCTTCGGTGACGGCGGCTCCGCCAGCGACGCTTTGCTGCTCGAGAACGGTCACATCAAGGCCCGCATCTGCGAGATAGGAGGCGCAGACCAGGCCGTTGTGGCCAGCGCCGATGATTACTGCGTGCTTCGCCATGACGCTCCGGGTTTCCTTGTTTGTCTCGACGGCGCAGTGTATCTTACCGGCCCTCAATGCTCTAACGGGTTACCCCGCCTTTTTGCCGTAACCTGGACCCGGCTGACCCCAACAGAAGAAAAATCACGCTATGTCCGATTCCGCGACAGAAGAAGTTGTGAATAACGACAGGAAGCCGACGCCTGGCATCTGGGAGCTAGCATGGCCGGCTATTCTCAGCAACCTGCTGTTCTCTGTGATCGGTATTGTCAGTATCAAGATCGTTGGCACACTGGGCGCGGACGCGGTGGCCGCGGTGGCTACTGGGCATCGGATCTTCTGGGGATTGCAGGCCGTACTGATGGCTATCTCCGCCGGTACCACGGCGCTGGTTGCGAGAGCCTGGGGAGCCGGTGACTACCGTGAAGCAGGGCGGGTCACGAGCGTCTCGCTCTGGATCAGTAATGGCGTCGCGATCCTGTTGATGGTGCCCTGCCTGTTATTCCCTGTACAGATCGCGAGTGTATTTGGCCTGGCTGAAGAGCCCACCCGGCTAGCGGGTGAATTTATTTGGTATCTCAGCCTGTTCAATGTCGCTTTCTCCCTCAACATGATACTGGGTGCAGCGCTGCGGGCGGCAGGTGACACGAGGACGCCGCTGTGGATTGGCGCCATCACCAACGTGGTCAATGTCATTCTGGTGTATGTCCTGGTCTTCGGCCTGTATGGATTTCCGGAACTCGGGGTTGTTGGGGCAGCGATTGCCAACGGTGTGTCATTTGCGGTCGGCGGGCTGGTCTTCCTGTTCCTGTTCTACAGTGGTCGCATGAAGTTGGGCGTTGGCGGCCAGGGCTCAGTGACACGAGCAAGAATTCGGCAGCTTGTCCACATTGGCTACCCTGCAGGCATCGAGCAGTTCATTTTCCAGATCGGTTTTATCGCTTTCCTCTGGCTGGTGGCGTTCTTTGGTACCGCTCCTTATGCCGCCTACGGTGTCGGTGTGCAGATCCTCAGTGTGTCTTTCGTTGTCGGCTTCGGATTCTCCATAGCGGGCGCAACACTGGTTGGTCAGCACATGGGTGCGGATGACGCAGAGGGGGCCGTGCGGAGCGGCTGGAACGCGCTGTGGCTGGCGATTGCCTCGATGGTGTTGTTAAGTGCCGTGATTGCGTTCTTTGCGAACGAGATTGCACGCTTCCTCATTGATGATGATGAAGTGGTGCGTTTGACCGTCGTGTTCATTTACATTATGGCGCTGGTTCAGCCCCTCATGGCGATTGAATTCACCCTGGGTGGTTGCCTCCGCGGCGCCGGCGACACGCGCTTTCCACTGATGGCGACGATGCTTGGTTTGTGTGGGGTCAGGGTGGGTCTCGCCGCCATTTTTGTCGTGCTTGATATGTCGGTTGAGTGGATTTATGCCGCGCTGATTGGGGATTATGTAGTGAAAGCCATCATGCTGACGATCCGGTTCCGGAACGGCAAATGGCAGCAGGTATTTTCCGAGACTGACCGGCGCTTCGAAGCGACAGGGGCATAATGACTGCCAGCTCAGGCAGCGCGCCGGGTTGTCAGGACAATTGGATGGCTGCGAGTGATCACCATCGTGTATTCGTACTGGGCTGAATAGTTGCCTGGCTCTGTTAACAGCGTCCAGCCATCCGCTGCTGTGGTCGTCGATTCGCTGCCCGTCGACAGGAAGGGTTCGATGGTAATGACCTGGCCCTCTTCCAGAATGCGTCGGTCTTTCTGGTCGTGGAAGTTAGGAATGAAGTGCGGGTCCTCATGCAGGCTGCGTCCGATACCGTGGCTGCCAAGATCCCTGATCGTTTTGAAACCGGCCTGGCGTGCGGTTCTTTCGATCGCCTGGCCGATCTGGTTGACGCGTGCACCAGCGCGTGCTGCTTTCATGGCTGCCTTCAGGGATTTCTTCGTGACCTGGCACAGGTACTCGATGCGGGGAGGGACCGGGTCGATGGTAAATGTCGCGCCCGTGTCGCCGAAGTAACCACCAAGTTCCGCGGAAACGTCGATATTGACGACATCACCGGGTTCCACAACTCGATTACCCGGGATGCCGTGAGCCGCCTCGTTGTTGACGCTGATGCAGGTATGTCCTGGAAAGTCATACATCAGTATGGGGGCAGACCTTGCGCCATAGCGAGCCAGGTGCTCAGCACCGATCTTGTCGAGTTCAGCTGTTGTGACGCCAGCGCGCAGGTGTCGCCGCATCAGGTGTAGTGTTTCAAAAACAATCTGGCTGATTTCGCGCAGTTTCGCCAGGTCGTTTTCATTGTCTATTGTCATCGGGCCTCTCCGGGCGCCATTGTACTGTTTTTTGTCATATCGTTCTCAGTTAGTATGGGACATGATCTGGAGAAGCCGAATGCCCAAGAACTCACTCATTCTGTTATTCGCCCTGGTACTATCAGGCTGTGCCAGCCAGCCCATGGCGCCGGCTGACCTGATCGTTGGCGAGTGGCAGTCTGAGGTCGCAGGATTCTCGATCAATGCCAGCTATACGACTGAGGCTGTCTCCGTTGATGGCCACGACCCTGTCTCCTACAGCCTTGATGGGGACCGTTTGACCATTGGAAACGATACTGTTTCAGTGCGTATTCTCAGCTTCCCCGATCGTGACGAAATGGTGCAGCTGGACCCGCTGACGGGTGCTGCGCAACGTTTCACCCGCAGTCAGTAGCGTATCGACCACCCACTGGTACTGACATTTACCTGTATATAAATACAGAATAGACTCGCCTTAGAGTTTGCCCATCGAATCAGTGATGCCACCAGAACTGCCTGATGATCTGCCTCCTGGCTATTATCTGAACGACGTTGAGTACCTGCTCAACTTCGTCGTTGAGCGGTACGAACATCTGCTCGGCGAAGATGAAAAGCGCTTCTATCACTGCTTCAATGCGTTGCCATTACCGGCGCGGCGGCTCTATGTGCGCTTGTCTAATCGCAAAGGACCGCATTTCCGTCTCGACAGACTGGCTTACGAAGAAATTGAAGCGGTTGCGGACGCGGCAGAGGGGTTGGTTGAAGCAGGGCTGGCGACGTTTGAGCCACCCACGCTGCTGGCATCTTTTCAGCTCTGTACCAAGCAAGAATTACTGGCGCTTAGACAATTTGCAAACAGGTCACGGTCTAGTCGGCGGTCAGACTTGATGGCGGAGATCATTGAACTCATTCGGGTGGAAGCTGTTGCGCTCAATCCGCTGGCTGAACTCAACATTTCAACCGTCACGGCGCTTGGACTGGATTGCCTGCGGGTGTTTCGCTTGTTGTTTTTTGGCAACTTTCACCAGGATATGACGGAGTTTGTTTTGCATGAGCTGGTCACACCTTTTGAGCAATACGATTTGACGGGCACAGCTGCATTCTTCGAAAACCGGGGCACCATCGAAGAAATGATGATGTTGCAGAACCTGGGAGAGCTTTCGCACGAAGTGATTGCAGCCGATGAAAGCGGCGAGGCGATTCTGGCTTTCGCTCAGCTGTTGCCGATGCGGCGAGATCATTCCTTGCTGGCACGGCGCCACGATCGTATCGTGAATCGCCTCGCTCGCCAGCTCGAGCGACTGGGTCGACCGGAAGACGCTCTCGATCTCTATGGGCGCAGCTTCCAGGGGAACTCAAGGGAGCGCCGCGCCCGTCTGTGTGAAAAACTCGGCCGCTTCGAAGAAGCCTTCGGCCACTGCCAGGCGATCGTGTCGGCACCGCTGGATGAGGCCGAGCTGGAGTTCGGTCTTTTCTTTGGTGACAAGCTCGCCCGCAAGGCCGGGCTCGACTCTGACCTGCCGCCACGGGAAGTCACCAAACCAGCAGTTAACTCAATCGTCGTACCGCGTCTCGAGGACCGCGTAGAGTTATGCGCGGTGTCTCACTATGAGTCGGAAACGGTCCGCTGTTTCTATGTTGAAAACAGGCTGTTTCGCAGTCTGTTTGGACTGGCGTTCTGGGACATCATATTTGCTCCCGTGTCTGGCGCCTTTTTCCACCCTTTCCAGCGTGGACCCGCAGATCTTTACACGGACGATTTTGTGCCCGCACGTCGGGACCTGATTCAGACCAGGTGCCGGGAGATGGCAGAACAGAGTCGCATGACAGAAATCATCACCACGACCTTTGCCGCCAAGGCGGGTATTGCTAACCAGTTCGTTAACTGGCAGTGGTTGACGCCTGAGTTGCTCGAGCTGGCACTGAGTCACATCCCATCGCATGACCTGTTAGCGGTGTTCGATCGGATGCTGCGTGACCTGAAGCAGAACTGCAGTGGTTTGCCTGATCTCATCATATTTGAGAACGACGCCTATCGATTGCTTGAGATCAAAGGGCCCGGTGACAAGATTCAGAAAAACCAGGAGCGCTGGTTCAGGTATTTCGCCCGGCATGCGATCCCGGCCGAACTGGTCAATGTCGAATACGCTGCTGTGACAGCAGTATGACTTCATTTCAGGCAATTAATCTTTCGGTCGGCACGCTGGTAGAGCGATGCCGTTGCGGAGACATCAATTTTCGGTTCACATCAAGAAGTTCAGCCCGGGAAGGCGTGTTGGGCCACAGGCAGGTGCAGCAATCCCGGGGCGAAGGATATATTGCAGAGGTTCCCGTCAGTCGAGTGATCAGAACCAGCGGGTATGAGATCACGCTCTCTGGGCGTATTGATGGGATTGGACAGGAGGCGGGTCAGGTCTACCTCGACGAAATCAAGACAGTGCGGCTCGCAGCAGCGGAGATTCCGGCCGACGTCCTTGATGCATTCTGGCTGCAGGCGCGGCTCTATGGATTTATGCTCGCCAGTGACCTGACGCAGGAAGACATACTGCTGCGGCTCTGTCTCTATAACCTTGATACTGAGTTAGAAGAAATTCTCGTTGAACGCTGGCAGTTGAGCGATCTCGCCCAGTTGTTTACTGACTGTGTGCTCCTGCAGATTGAAACGCTGGAACGCAGATCGGCCTGGCAGACGCAGCGATCAGCGTCGCTCAAGGGGCTCGCATTTCCCCATGATGACTACCGGCCCGGCCAGCGTGACATGGCGGTTGCCGTCTACCGGGCCGTCAGTGCCGGCGAGCAGCTAGTGATGCAGGCGCCCACGGGAATCGGTAAGACCATGGGCACGATATACCCCTCGATTCAGGCACTGCAGCCCGGTGCTGCCGAGCGGGTGTTTTATCTCTCGGCTCGAACCTCAACACAACATCTCGCTGAAGCGTGTGTCGGTGATATTCGTGACAGAGGTGCGCGAATCCGGGTCGTCACGATCACCGCGAAAGAAAAGATCTGTTTCAGTCCCGGCGAGCCATGTCACCCGGACCACTGTGAGTATGCGCGCGGCTACTACGACCGGATCCGTGAGTGTATCGATACCGCGCTCGAGTCCCATGAGCATTTCGATAGAGAGGTGATCGAAAGTGTGGCCCGGGACTTCCGAGTCTGTCCTTTCGAACTGGCCCTGGATCTGGCGCCGGAGTGTGATTTCATCGTGGCAGACTACAATTACATCTTTGATCCCGTCGTCTACCTGCGGCGCTTCTTTGAAGAGGGTCGCACCGATTCCGTCATCCTTGTCGATGAATCCCACAACCTGGTTGATCGGGGCAGGGATATGTTTTCGGCGGAAATCAGCAAACAGTCTTACCTGCGACTGGCTAAGGTGCTGAGAGCGACGCGTCCCGCCCTGGCTAAAGCGGTCAAGAAAGTTAACCAGGCTGTTCTCGACTGGCGCCGCCCGTATCGGACCATGCTGGCGGAAGAGGGTGCCGTGGCGAGCAATAACCTGCCTGAGCAACTGCTGACTGCCTTGCAGAAAATGGCAACAGAAGCTGAATCCGCGTTGCGAGAAGAGGGCGTTGAACCCTGGCGGGAGGAGCTGCTCGATGTCTATTTTTCATCGCTCCGGTTCCTGCGCACAGCGGAAGGTTTTGATCATGACTATGTCACTCTGGCAATGCGTTCAGGGTCAGATACGCTGGTTAAGCTGTTCTGCGTCAATCCGGCGCGACAGCTTGGTGAAGGATTTGATC
>Ga0181575_10003096_pt1 | contig 11796 bp, 8 predicted proteins | sample 101ome_23_FD_145599 | JGI IMG/M metagenome (GOLD analysis project Ga0181575, IMG submission 145599) | Coastal salt marsh microbial communities from the Groves Creek Marsh, Skidaway Island, Georgia - 101411CT metaG (spades assembly) | ecosystem: Environmental > Aquatic > Marine > Intertidal zone... | reverse complement strand
GTGCTGAATCTCACCATCGATGAAAACTCAGAGATCAAAGAATACGAAAATATACTCTGGAACAACGTGCTGCGTTCGTCGACCGCCTACCAGATGTATCGCCAGCATGTGAAAGACCGGGTCAATGGAGAAGACGTTTGTGACTTCATGATCAACGATCCCGCCTTCCCGCGCTCCGTGACGCACTGTCTGAAAGAGGTTCAGAGCTGCTTCGAGACGCTGCCGAATCCAGATCATCCACTTCGCACCCTGGCACACACGCAGCGCATGATTGCGGGCAGCGATGTCATCTCACTGTTGAACGAGGGTGGCCTGCACCAATACATCGATGAGATTCAGGAGGACCTGGCTGATATCCATGAGCAGCTGGTGCAAAACTGGTTTCGGCATGATTCTGCCGTCTTACCTGCGGCAGCTGATGCCGGCTAGCCCTTCTGCTCGACACAGACCCCGGCGGGGGCATCGCCCATCAACGGGGTTTCAGCTGCAGGGGCCGCAAGCGGCCCCTTTAACTTCACAAAGATCGAGGAGACCGGCTAGACACGCTCGATAATGATGGCCGGCGCCATGCCGCCACCCGTGCACATGGTAATCAGACCGGTGTTCAGGTCACGACGTTCCAGTTCATCCAGCACGGTACCAATCAGGATAGAGCCGGTGGCGCCGATCGGATGACCAAGGGCCATAGCGCCACCATTGACGTTAACCTTCTCAGGATCCAGCTCAAGATCACGCATAAACTTGGCCGCGACCACTGAAAACGCTTCATTCACCTCGAACAGATCAATATCGTCAGTCGTCATGCCGGCACGTGCGAGCACTTTTTTGGCCGCGGGGACCGGTTCATTGAGCATCAGTGTCGGACTGCCGCCGGCAGTCGCAATCGCCCGAACCCGGGCTCGCGGCTTCCAGCCGACTTTGTCGGCATATTCCTTCGAGGACATGATGATGGCTGCTGCGCCATCGACGACACCGGAACTGTTGCCAGCGTGATGCACATGATTGATCTTAAGATCCGGATAGGCCCGCTTCACCAGCTGGTCGAAGGTCTCACCGTCGTTATCAATGGGTACTCCCATGAACTGATCGAACACCGTTTTCAGCTCTGCCAGTGATTCCATCGTTGTGCCGGGGCGCGGAAACTCCTCCCGATCGAGCGCAACTGAACCGTCATCGTTCATGACAGCGATCACGCTCTTGTCGAAATGTCCGTTCTCGATAGCATGTTGGGCCCGCTTCTGGCTCTCTACGGCCAGCGCATCAACATCTTCGCGACTGAAGCCTTCCAGCGTCGCAATCATGTCGGCACAGATGCCCTGGTGTGGCTGCGGATGCTGGTCGCGCAAATGCAGATTGCCGCCATCAACGGTGCGATTGTTGTTGCGGTCTTTGCCTGACAGGGTTGCGGTGTAGGACATCATCTCGACCCCGCCCGCGACACAGAGATCGTCCATACCGGCCATGATGTTAGCTGCAGCAATATTGGCAGAAGTGATGCCCGATCCGCAGAAACGATCAAGGGTGACACCACTGGCGTGCTCACTCCAGCCCGCATCCAACGCCGCCATGCGGCCAACGTCATTACTCTGGTTGCCGACCTGGGTACTGCAACCAATGACGATATCGTCGATGTCTTCGGACTTGAGGTTGTTACGCTCGCCAATCGCCTCAAACACCTTGGCCAGCAAACGGCCTGAATGGAAGTGTGAAAGCGCGCCTTTGCCTGGCTTGCCGACACCACGCGGCGTGCGGGCGGCGTCAATAATGTAGCAATCTGCCATGTGAGTTTCTCCTGCTGTATCAAGTGGAATCAAAGATCGTCGGGCATGATCACAAGCAATGACGCTAAAATCAAATTCGGCCGAACCTGTTATTCTTAAGCTATGACCGAACTCAATACCTTCCGCAAAGAGACCCGCGAGTGGCTCGAAACCCATTGCCCGCCCTCGATGCGGACCCGGATGGTACCCGGTGAAGAAGTGACCGGCAGTACGAAAAAGCGCAGCAGTAACCCAGATGCCTACCTCTGGCTGGAAAACATGGCAGCGCGCGGCTGGACGGCGCCCACCTGGCCCAAGGAATACGGTGGTGGTGGCCTGTCGATGGATGAATTCCTCGTACTGCTCGAAGAGCTGCAGCACATCAATGCCCGCCCGCCACTCGGCGGCATGGGTATCGCCATGATAGGTCCAACCCTGCTCGAATACGGCACCGAGGCGCAGAAGCTGCGTCACCTGCCACCGATCGCCCGCGGCGAGGTGGCCTGGTGCCAGGGGTACAGCGAGCCTGGCGCCGGCTCTGATCTTGCCAGCCTGCAGACCCGGGCAGACGACATCGGCGACTTCTACCAGGTCAATGGTTCAAAGATCTGGACGTCGGGTGCTAATTACGCAGACTGGATGTTCTGTCTCGTGCGGACTGATCCCACAGCACCAAAACATCAGGGCATCAGCTTCCTGCTGTTCAGCATGGACAGCCCCGGTGTCAGCACCATACCGATCAGGCTGATCAACGGCGAGTCACCTTTCTGCCAGACCTTTTTTGACAACGTCATGGTCCCAAAAGAAGACCTGGTGCACCGGCCCGGCGAGGGCTGGACCGTCGGCAAGCGACTGCTTCAGCATGAACGCTCAGGGCTCGCCGCACTCGCCAGCGCAGAGACAGCCGGCGCCATGGAGCGTATCCGGCCGCTCAAGCCTTTGCCAGACCTGGCCGAAACCTACGACAGCATGACACCTTCACTCAGAGCGGAAATCCTCGACAACGAGATGCTGCGCCGTGCATTCCTGCTGACCCAGCGCCGCACTGTCGAGGAATCGGAGGCAAAGACACCCGGGGCTGCGACTTCTATTTTCAAGTATGTCGAGGCTGAATACGTCAAGGCGCAGCTCGAGCTGCAGGTAAAGATTCGTGGCACAAGCGGTCTTGGATGGGAGGGAGCCCCCTTCACCGATGAAGAAATCAGCAAGGGCCAGCTCTGGCTGGAATCAAAAGCGATTTCTATCGCTGGTGGCTCAAATGAAATACAACTGAATATCATTGCCAAGCGAGTGCTCGGCCTGCCGGACTGAAGACGCAAGCCGGCACATCAAGGGGAGAACCATGACAGAAATTATTACCGGGCCACTCTGGGCCGCACGCAACTGGTCGGCCGATGCCGGTGCCGGCAGCATTCACGATGACGACACAGCCGAGGAGCTCGGGTTTCGCGGTGGTACCGTCGCCGGTGACGTCCATATGAACCAGTTTGTGCCTGTACTGGTTAACATCTTTGGTAATGAATGGTGCGAGACGGGCAACCTGTCACTGAACTTCCGCAACGCCACCGTCGACCAAGAAAAAGTCCAGGTCTTCGCCGAAAAGCCAGCGCTGGGACAGACGCAGACCCGGGTCTGGATGGAGCGCGAAGACGGCCTGCTGGTGAGTGAAGGTACTGCTGCCATCGGTGACCATGCGCAGTCGGCGCTGCGCGCCAAGGACTACCGGCCGTGTGATCCGTCTGAGCTCAGGATTTTAAACAAGGTTCAGCCGGGCATGTCGCTCGGCACCTACGAGGTTCACGCCGGCACCGACAAGCAATTTAAGCGTTACGACACCCAGGTCATCAGCGACCCCCTGTCCTGGTACCGCGATACTTCACCCTGGGGTGACGTCATCGCTGCGCCCTCCACGGTACTTGAGTTCCTGTGGGCACCCGCCATGCAGGGCCTGGGCCCACTGGTGGGCGATTCCGTCGGCCTGTTCGGTGCGATTGAAGTCGGGTTTCACCACGGCCCAATGCTGATGAACCGGCACTACCGGATAGAAACTGACGTTGTTTGTGTCGGCCAGAGTCCGCAAACGGAGTACCTCTGGTATGACATGGCGGCCTTCAACAATGACAATCAGCTTGTCGCCACGCTGCGCATGCAGTCACGGGCAATGAAGGCATCGTCGCCGCTCTACGAGCAGGCAGCGAGCTAGACGAGAACTAGATGGATGGCGCTGGTCTCGATTACGCCGGCTCAAACCGGGATGTAGTCAGGGTAAACCGGGTCCCAGATCATGTCGTCCAGGGCTTTATCCAGTTCAGCAGGCGATCTCATCGGGGCGCAGCCCTCTTCAACCGCGCGCAAAGCCACCGCGAGGGCGACCGCGCGAGAAACTTCCCGCAGGCGAGTGACTGAAGGATAGAGCGAGCCGGTGTCCAGTTCCTCTTCTGAAACTGACCTGGCGAGTGCCGCTGCCGCCGCATTCACCATGCCATCTGTCACGGCCTTGGATTCCGCGACAAGGGCACCGAGACCCAGGCCCGGGAAGATGAAAACATTGTTACCCTGACCAATGGTGTAGGTTTTGCCGTCAAGCTCAACCGGGTCATAGGGGGAACCCGTCGCCACCAGCGCCTGGCCGTTTGACCATTTGAGCAGATCCGCAGGCGAGGCTTCTGACAGGCTGGTTGGGTTTGAAAACGGCAGGATAATTGGCCGCTCGGTATGGCTCAGCATTGATTCAACAATGCCCTGGTGGAACGCACCGGGCGAACCGCTCGAACCGATGAGAATAGTGGGTCTGTAGTTGTCGACCACCATTTCCAGGTTCGGGTCATTAACGTCTAGGTCGTACTCCCGCGCCATCTCGCGTGACCAGGCAATCTGCTGCTTATAGTGATCCTCGGGGATACGATCACCGATCACGAGGCCCTTGCTGTCTAGTACCGCAATGGATCGCGTGATTTCATCCTCTGCCAGTCCGAACTGGGACAGCTCGTCCATGATCTGCAGAGCAATCCCGTAACCGGCGGCGCCTGCACCATGAATCACGATGCGCTGCCCGGCAAGTTTCTCACCCTTGGCACGCAGGCCGGAGAGCACACCGGCAACAGTCACCGCACCCGTGCCCTGAATGTCGTCATTAAACGACAGGAAACGGTTGCGGTATTTCTCGAGCAGGATGAGCGCGTTGTTGTTCCTGAAATCTTCCCACTGAATCAGGCACTGCGGGAAAACTTCCGCGACAGCTTCGACAAATTCTTCACACAGCTCAAAATACTCATCACCGGTGACCCGGGGATGGCGCCAGCCAAGATAGAGGTCGTCGTTGAGCAGTTCTTCGTTATTGGTACCAACATCCAGGCAGATCGGCAGCGTCTGTGACGGGTGAATACCCGCGCCAGCGGTATAGAGTGCCAGCTTGCCAACCGAGATAGCCATGCCGCCCGCGCCTTGGTCACCAATACCAAGAATCGATTCGCTGTCAGTAATGACAATGAGGCGGATGTCGTCAAAGAAAGGACCCCGTCTCAGCATGTCTTTCATGCGGCCCTTGTCTTCCGGTGTGATCCAGAGGCCTCGACCACCACGGAACTCATGGCTGAAGCGCTGGGTGGCAGCACCGACCGTGGGGGTGTAGATGACGGGCATGAAATCCTGCAGGTTTTCGAGCAGGACGGAGAAGAACAAATGTTCATTGCGATTCTGCAGCGTCACGAGACCGGCGTAGCGGTCGAGTGGATCGCTGAGGCGCTTGATATTGGCGCTGACGCGCTGGACCTGTTGTTCCAGCGTGTTGGTAGCGTGCGGCAGCAGACCGTGCAGGTGAAAATCGTCGCGCTCCTGTGGCGTGAATGCCGTACCTTTGTTGAGCTGCGGATGACGTATGAGATCGCCGCCACGCAGAGGCACCTCGAGGCGTATTTGTCCGTCTTTTGTCTTGATTCGCTTCAGTGGTCTCATCGCATACCCGTCATCAGCAGCATCACCTTTGTGCACTGCCGCATGTCCCTGAAAAAGGCCGAAATTCTAGCAGTCTGGAGGGTGCCAGTCATCCTGGCACCCGCCTCGCTCACTCCTTACTTCGGCTGCATGCGGATACCACCATCCATTCGGACAGTTTCCCCGTTCATGTAGTCGTTTTCGATCAGCATCTGGGCCACGCGCGCGATTTCCTGAGGCTCACCGAGGCGGCGCGGGAACAGAACCGTGTTGGCCAGCGACTGCTTGGCTGGCTCCGGCAGGCCCTGCAGCATTGGCGTGTTGATCAGACCAGGCGCAATCGTGTTGACGCGCACGCCCATGCTGGACAGGTCTCGAGCAATTGGCAGGGTCATGCCAACGACGCCACCCTTCGATGCACTGTATGCCGCCTGACCGATCTGGCCCTCGAACGCGGCGACAGAGGCCGTATTGATAATGACGCCGCGGCAGCCGCAGTCCGTCACCGGCTCGTTTTCCTGCATTTCAACGGCAGCCAGACGAATCACGTTGAATGTGCCGACCAGATTGACGTCAATCACGCGCTTGAACCAGTCGAGCGGCATCGGGCCATCCTTACCGACAGTGCGGGCAGGCGTACCGATACCCGCGTAGTTACAGACGATGTGGACACCGCCAAAGGCCTCCTTAACGCCTGCGATGCCCGCAGCAACAGACGCTTCGTCCGCTACGTTGACGTTGAAGTAAACGCAGCCGTCTGCCAGAGTCTCCGCGCGCTCCTTGCCGAGTTCGTCATTCATGTCAAAGATCGCCACTTTGGCACCCATGCTATGCAGCAACTCAGTCGTCGCCCAGCCGAGGCCGGACGCGCCGCCCGTGATAATCGCCGTCTTGCCGTTGATATCCATCTGAATTCCTTCTGTCCTAAGAAAATTTGCGCCGAATCATACACAAAAAGTTAGTGGTTGGGTGGTCACTAACGTTCAGTGGGGGCTAATGTTGAGATTAGCTGCCTTGATAGCTGGTATTAGGTGAAAGCTATATAATCGCCGCTCGGATTAACAGCGCTAATCATCATGCCTAAAAAGAAGATGACACCGGTCGTCAGGAACCCCTTCGCCACTGAAAAGGCGATGGAATTCTCGGTCCCTGACCAGATTGATTACCAGCCAGGCCCCTACGAGGATACGCTCGAGGAAGCCTATGAAATCACCCAGAAGCCGTTCGTATCCGCCGGGCTTCGCAACATTCAGCGCCAGCACCTGAAAAATCGCATGACGGTCTGGGAACGCATCAAAGTGCTGACGCAGAAAGCTCCAAAGGTGTTGTTTCAGAACTGGGGGCCAAACCTCGATGGCGCATCGCTGGTCACCGCCATCCTTGAGATTGAGGGCCGTGATGTCGCGCTGTATGGTCATGACTTCACGGTCCGCGCCGGTTCCATGGATGCCACCAACGGAAAGAAACTGGCGCGCCTGTACGAACTCGCCGGTGATCGGAAGATCCCGCTCATCGGCATGAACGATTCTTCCGGTGCGTTCGTGCCTGCCGGGGTTGGTGGTCTCGATGGTTATGCTGAAGCGTTCACTGCACTGCGCAAGATAAGCGGTGTCGTTCCTTCTATCATGTGCATGTTCGGCTTTAATGCCGGTGGCGGCAGCTACCTGCCCCGCCAGGGCAGTTTCCTGATACAGCCAAAAGAGACCTTCTTCGGCCTGACCGGCCCGGGTGTCGTGAAATCCGTTCTGGGTGAAGACATCAGTGCCGAGGACCTGGGTGGACCCAAGGTCCACAGCCAGACCGGCGTCACTGACATCACTGTTGAAGACGAAGTCACTGCACTGCAGACCGCGCGCGAATTGATGCGCTACCTGCCGAGCAACAACTCAGAAATGTCGCCGTTCCAGCACACGTCCGATCCCATCGACCGCAAGACCTGGGATATTGACCTGCTGTTTAAAAAGGCTTTTAACTCACCCACCGGTTTCAATACGCCGTTCGACGTCAGCATCGTTATTCAGCAGATCTGCGACCATGGTGACTATTTTGAAATCCAGCCAGAACGCGCTCGCAACACGATCACCTGTTTCGGTCGTCTGGGCGGTCACGTAGTTGGCTTCGTCGCAAACAACTCGGCCGTCGGCTCAGGCCAGATCGACATCGACGCGGCCTACAAGAACGCCCGCTTCATCCGTTTCTGCAACCTTTACAACATCCCGGTCATCTTTATGGAAGACACCACGGGCTTCCTGCCGGGCCGCGAACAGGAATCCGGCGGTATCGTCCAGGCCGGTCGTGCCATGCTCGACGCGATCATCGACCTGCGCACGCCCCGCTTCCTGGTGCTGATCCGGAACGCCATCGGCGGCGCCTATGCGTCTTACAACAATTACCCGACGGGTGCCGACCTCGTTATCGCTCTGCCAACAACCCGCGTTGCCGTGATGGGGCCGCCTGGTGTGGAGTTCGTCTACAAAGATGAACTGCGCAACCTGCGCGGCAGTCTCAAGCAACGCGTTGAGCAGGAAACGAAGACGCTGGCACAAGCTGGTGTCAAGGGTAAGAAGCTGCAATCCGAAGCGCAGGCCAAAGCAGCCAGCTGGCTCGCTGCTGAAGAAGCCAAGCTCGGCAAGCGCTATGAGAAGGAACTGATGAACCCGAAAGAAGCCCTGAGTCTGGGTTCGGTTTCACAAATCGTGATGCCGTCCGATCTGCGCCAGGTGCTGGCGGAACACATGGCGTTCCATCTGCGACATTATCAACCTACTCCGTTCGCTGGCACCCAGCGCGAATTCCACTAGGGGGCCAACATGTCGAATCAATGGTATCTGCGTAACCCCCTCGTCCATAAGAACCGGCGTCGTTCTGCAGCTTCTGACTGGGTCAGGACGTTTGACTGCACGGACATGCGACCGCTCATTATCTGTCGCGGCCCGATCCGCATGGAGGCCATGACGGTCTTTGAGGAAATGGGCATCACTGAATATGGCATGCTGCTCTCGGAAAAAGACTCGATCACGTATGCCAACGCACTCTCACCGGAGCTGCGCAAGCACATCAACCCGTCCCGGGTTCACCGCGTTCAGGATTACACCGGCGCCACCAAAGAAGAGCGCAACGCGCGCATCGCCCAGATCGTCAAGATCGCGAAAGACAATGGCTATGACAGCATCTTCGCCGGCTACGGCTTCATGGCGGAGGATGAAGAGATGGTCTCTGCCATGGAGCAGGCGGGTCTAAACTTCCTTGGCCCATGTTCGCGCACCGTCGAGTCAGCCGGCCGCAAAGACCTGGCAAAGCGCACGGCACTGGAAGTCGATGTGTCAGTCACACCCGGCATCGACAACGCCACAACCCTGACGCTGCTGCGCCTGTTCCCTGACGAGAAAGCTCTGCAGGGCGCGATCAAGAAGCATGGCCTCAAGGTCAGCAAATCTGCCATGGACACCTGCGAGACGATTAACGAAAAAGCCGAACTGGTACTGGATGCCTCCTACACGAAAGGCATCGATCTTTTCAGCGTTGATCAGCTGGCCGAAACCCTGGCCGATGAGATCGGCAAAATCTTTAAGAAAAACCCCGACAACCGGATTCGCCTCAAGGCGATTGGCGGTGGTGGCGGTAAGGGCCAGCGTATCCTTGATGCGCCCAACCAGTACAAAGGCAATCCAACCAGGAAGCTGGAACTCGCCAAGGAACCAGTCGCACCCCTGCTGCGCGAGGTTCTTTCCGAAGTGAAAGCCACCGGTGTCGGTGACAATAAGAACGTGCTGGCCGAACTCAACGTTGAGACGGTACGCCACCTCGAGATTCAGGTGGTTGGCAACGGCGACTGGTGCATCACCATGGGAGGTCGAGACTGCAGTGTACAGATGAACGAGCAGAAGCTGCTCGAAGTCTCTGTCACCGAAGAGGAGCTGACCGAGGCGATCGCTGCCGCAAACACACCCGCCGCAAAGAAATCGCTCGAAACCGATCTGCGCATGCTGCGGGAAATGGAGGACGAGGGTTCTCGTTTCGGTGCTGCGGTCGGCCTTGACTCAGTCTCAACCTTCGAATGCATCATTGATCGCAACCGTCACTATTTCATGGAAATGAACACCCGGGTCCAGGTTGAACACCGTGTCAGTGAGCTTTGCTACACCCTGCGGTTCACCAACCCCGAGGACGAAAACGACACCTTCACTGTCGACTCGATTGTCGAGCTGATGGTTCTGCTGGCACGGCACGGTTCACGGCTGCCGAAACCGACCCGGGAGCGCCGCGAACCGGCTTCACTGGAAGCTCGAATGAACGCCACAGACCGGGCTCTCAAACCCCACGCCGGTGGCATCATCACGCAGTGGTCAGACACAATCGAAGGTGAAATCCGCGACGACCAGGGCATTTGTCTGCACAACCCAGACACCGATGTCTTCATGAAATACCACCTCGCCGGCGCCTATGATTCGAACATTGCGCTGCTGCTCAGTACCGGCGCCAATCGGGCTGAGTCATACGGCCAGATGGCCGAGATCCTGCGCCAGACCCGCCTCAGCGGCGAGAATCTCAGCACCAACATCGAATTTCTCTACGGCCTGCTCAACTGGTTGATCGGCAACGGTGTCGAGGCAAGACCCGCTACCAACTTCGTACTGCCCTATCTCACTGCAGTCGGTCAGCTGAAAGCCGTGTCAAACAATGTCGATATCGTCTACGCCTATAACGCGATTGAAAAAATGCACCTCGCCCAGGACAGCAGCAAGGACTACCAGGCGGCGGTATCAGCCATCTTCGCCCGCAAAGCGAGCCTGCTCGATCGCGGTATTACCCGGCTGTTCGCAGAACCGCACTACCTGTCCGGCTGGCTTGCACTGAACCAGAAGCACTTCGAGATTTCGAAAGACGGTATCGAATGGGTTTCGAACCCAGTGCGCGTTCTTGCAGACCTCTATCACTATCTCAACATGGATGCGCGCTACGATCTGCCGGCGCTTTACGCCATCTGGGATCACGACGATGAACTGCTGACCGAAGCGGTCGCCTTCTACGATACACTGGAAGCGGAACTCGGCACGTCTGACTGGCAGGCACTGAATCGCGCTCTCAAGGGCAAGAAAGGTAAAGACTTGCTCGGCAAACGACTTGAGGAAGTTCAGGCAGCCCACGCCGGCTATCAGCTCGGCCTCGAGATTCTGTCGATCCTGCCGTATGTCGGTAAACAGGCGGGCTTCTTTGATCTTAAGGTCACAGAAACACTCGCAATCGACATTCCGACCAGCCTACGTGACCGAGTAGCTCAGGAAGCTGCCTTCAAGCAACTTTCACCACCACCGGCGATATCCGGAGACGAGATCACCGCGCCCACAGGCGGCATGTTTTATGCCCGCGAGGCACCCGATCAGCCGGCGTTCGTTGAGGTCGGCCAGCATTTCGACGCCGGTGAACCGCTGTTGATCATTGAGGTGATGAAAATGTTCAACAAGGTCTATGCTCCGTTTGCCGGCACGATTGACGAAGTCCTGATCCAGGAAGACGCAACTATCGTTAAGAAGGGTGAGGCGGTGTTCAAGGTGACACCGGACGAAGAGATTGTGGTCGAATCCGAAGCTGAGATTCGGGCAGCGATCAAAGCACAGACAGACCAATTCCTGTCGTTCACAGGCTACCAATAAGAGGCTCGAACATGATTACCGCACTCGATCACATCGCAATCGCTGTACCCGACCTGGAGCGAGCCATTAACCGCTTCATGGAAGACTTCGGCATCACGTTTGAAGGCACCGAAGATGTTCTGGCTGCAAAGACAACGACTGCCTTCTTCCCGATTGATGGCACGTCCATTGAACTCGTACACCCGCTCAACGGCGAAGGTCCGCTGGTCCAGCATCTCGAGAAGCGCGGCCCCGGTATTCACCACATCTGCTTTCGCTCTGATAACCTTGATGAGGACATCGTCCGACTTAAGGAGAAAGGTTACAAATTCCTTTCGGAAGAACCTTCCCTTGGCGCTCACAACACCCGCGTCATCTTCATTCACCCGAAGAGCTGCGACGGCGTGCTGATCGAGATCAACGAGTACCCAGAGGGGCACCACTAATGGCTGACTACAAGGCACCGAAAT
>Ga0181575_10003073_pt1 | contig 11840 bp, 3 predicted proteins | sample 101ome_23_FD_145599 | JGI IMG/M metagenome (GOLD analysis project Ga0181575, IMG submission 145599) | Coastal salt marsh microbial communities from the Groves Creek Marsh, Skidaway Island, Georgia - 101411CT metaG (spades assembly) | ecosystem: Environmental > Aquatic > Marine > Intertidal zone... | reverse complement strand
CTCAAGAGCGTGAAATAAATACTGATAAGGGATAGCAACCCCTCTAAAAGTTCTGTTTTTAACGAAACAGGAGCTAAAATGGGAAATCATCATCAGGTTGATAAGGGAGAATTGTTCATCGAACAAGGAATGACCCTTATTACAGAAGTAGAAAGCGAAAAATATCTTAGAAAAGCATCAAAACAGAGAAAAATTACTCAAAATGAGGAACTCTACCCCATTCCAGACGATCGTTTAGAGCGTCCTTGTGGCGGTGCTCATGGTTTTGATGATTTTGTTGAAAGATGGCATGAGTAAATATAAATAAAATCAAGAAAACTCTAGTCTAATGGCAGAACAAAGGATATCCAGATCATTTAAAGACATCAGTTTATCCTTTGTTCCACATCCTGTAACAAAGGATCTTCAAGTATTAAAAAATGAGAATGCGATTCGTAGATCCGTAAGAAATATTGTTGAGACTATTCCGACAGAAAGATTTTTTAACTCATTATTGGGTTCTGATGTTAGGGATAGTTTATTTGAATTTGTAGATTTTGGTACTGCCTCTGTTATTCAAAGTCAAATATTAGTTGCAATTGAAAACTTTGAACCGAGAGTTGAAAATGTTGTTGTTGAGGTTGATCCACAACCAGATCAAAATTCATTTGATGTTACGGTGATCTTTGATATTATTGGACAAGAGTTTCCAACACAAGAATATTCATTCCTCCTAGAGGCAACAAGATAAAAAATGCCTTTTACTAAATTCACCAATCTAGACTTTGATCAGATAAAGACTTCGATTAAAGATTATCTTCGTGCTAATTCTACATTTAGCGACTTTGATTTTGAAGGATCAAACTTTTCTGTCTTGATTGATACCCTTGCATATAACACTTATATTACTGCATTCAACAGTAATATGATTGTAAATGAGTCTTTCTTGGACTCTGCCACTCTTCGTGAGAATGTGGTATCACTTGCAAGAAACATTGGTTATTTACCCCGCTCTAGAACGGCAGCAAAGGCAATCATTTCCTTTAATGTAGCGGTTGGAGTAGACACTCCCACAGTGACCTTAAAGAGGGGTCTAGTGTGCGTAGGAAGCACAAACGATGATTCATATACATTTTCAATTCCCCAGGATATAACCGCGCCTGTGGTAGATGGAGAGGCATCATTTAATGATATAGAAGTATATCAAGGAACATATTTAACAAAAAAATTCATATATGATGGATCTTTGGATCAAAGATTTGTTTTAAGCAATTCTTTTATCGACACTTCTACCTTATCCGTTTATATAAAAAAATCATCAGAGAATGTAAATGATAATGTTTTGGGAGTTGAATATAAACAACTCGAAAATATTTTAGAAACCACATCATCTTCTAGAATTTATCTTCTTCAAGAAATACAAGATGAAAAGTATGAATTGAAGTTTGGAGACGGCATATTTGGTAAGAAGTTGGGAGATGAATATGGTAATGATGGAACTGTCATTACTGCAAATTATATCGTGACAGATGGAAAAGATGGGAATGGTGCGAGTACATTTGCATTCTCTGGAACTATTTTAGATTCTGAGGGTGGTGTAATTTCTCCAGGAACAGTAACAGTAACTACAAATCAAGCATCACAAAACGGTTCTAGTATTGAAAGTGTTGATTCTATCAAATATTATGCTCCAAAAATTTATTCTGCACAGAATAGAGCAGTTACATCAAGAGACTATGAAGCCATTATAAAAAGAATATATCCTGATACAGAATCAGTTGCAGTTGTTGGTGGTGAAGAATTAGATCCTCCACAATTTGGAAATGTTATTTTGAGCATTAAACCAAAAAATGGAACATTCGTTTCTGATTTCAACAAGGCACAAATTTTAAATCAGTTAAAGCAATATACTGTTTCTGGTATCAATACAAAGATTACTGATCTTAAGATTCTTTATGTTGAGATTGATTCTGCTGTTTATTATAACAACTCTCAAATATCAAGCGCAGAATCCCTAAAGACTAGAGTATTGAACAGTTTAACGTCATATTCCAATTCTTTAGATCTTAATAAATTTGGTGGAAGATTTAAGTACAGTAAAGTTCTTAATGTAATTGATAGTACAGATTCTTCAATCACATCTAATATTACTAAAGTAAGAATTAGAAGAGATATAGTTGCATCTTTAAATCAATTTGCACAATATGAGTTATGTTTTGGAAATCAATTCAATGTACAACCACAAGGACTCAATATAAAATCTACCGGATTCAAAATTTCTGGCGAATCTTCCACGGTGTATTTTACAGATACTCCTAATGTAATTTCTCGCGGATCTGTTGTCCGTAATGCAACTGAGGCTGGAGAGGTATTTTTAACCAGACCTAGCAGTGTTAATGCAACAACAGGTGTTATTTCTATAGTTAAGACAGATGGAACTGTTGTTGGAAAAAATGTTGGAACAGTAGATTATGTTAAAGGTGAAATTATAATAGGAACAATTAATATAACTTCAACAGATAGGGAAGGTGGAATAATAGAAATTCAAGCATACCCAGAATCCAATGATGTTATTGGATTAAAAGACTTGTATCTTTCATTTAATATTCCTAAAAGTGAGATAAATATGGTAAGAGATGTGATAGCATCTGGTGATGAAATAACAGGAAACGTGTTTACTAGAGACTATTATACATCAAGTTATTCACAGAAGAATTTAACAAGAAACTAATATGATACAAACTGGATTTGAATCTAGAGTTAAGGTTCAGCAAATCATTGAGAATCAACTTCCAAGTTTTATTTTGGATGAAAATCCAAATGTTTCTGAATTCCTAAAGCAATATTACATATCGCAAGAATATCAAGGTGGTCCAACAGATATTGTTGAAAACCTTGATCAATATTTAAAAGTAGATAATCTTACATCAGATGTTGTTGTAGGATTCACTACATTAACTTCCTCTGTAGAAGTTGATGATACGGAAATACAGGTTTCTAGTACAAAGGGATACCCTAAAAATTATGGTTTATTAAAAATTGATAATGAAATTATAACTTATACTGATATTGTAGGAAATACTTTCACTGGATGTGTTCGCGGATTTAGTGGAATTACTGGATATTCTCATGATTTAAATCAAGAAGAATTGGTATTTTCTACCAGCAGTAGTGAAAAGCACGATTCGGGGTCAGAGGTAAAAAATCTAAGTTCTCTGTTTTTACAGGAATTTTATAAGAAATTAAAATATACAATTTCTCCTGGTTTAGAACAAACAGAATTTACTTCAGAATTAGACGTTGGTAATTTTTTAAAAGAAGTAAATTCTTTTTATAGAGCAAAAGGAACTGATGAATCATTTAGAGTTTTATTCAATGCTCTTTATAATGAAAATCCAAGAGTTATAAATTTAGAAAATTATTTAATAAAACCTTCTCATGCAGAATATGTAAAACAAGAAGTAGTTATTGTTGAAAAATTATCTGGTGGTAACTTTAAAAATTTATTAGGACAAACAATATTCAAATCCACAGATGTCTTAACAAATGCTTCTGTTTCTGCTGCTGAACCTTTTTTCAGAAAAAATAAAGAATATTATAAATTATCGCTTTATGTTGGAAATAATGAATTTTCTGCAATTCAAGGAAATTTTGTAATAACTCCCAATACTAAAATAGTTTCAGAAGCATCTGGCAGTTCTTCTGTAATAACTGTAGATTCTACAATTGGATTTCCTGAGAGTGGAACATTGATTTCAGGAAATAATACATTTACATATACAAATAAAACAGTAAATCAGTTTTTGGGATGTTCTGAAAGAGAAGAAACAATTTCAAAAAATTCATTAATTATAAGCGATGATACTTATTATGGATATGAAAATAATGATACGACAAAGAAACTTGAATTTAGAATTTTGGGAGTATTATCTGATTTTGTACCATCTTCAAAAAACATCAACAGTTCTGAGGGTGATATTTTATCTGTAAAATTTGTAGGTGATGAAGTTAAAAATCCATTAATCAAGAATTATAAGGAAATTTTCAGCAATTCCTGGATTTATAATACATCAACAAGATATGGAATATCTAGTACTGAGTCTAACTATCAATTAACAGATACAATTGATAGATCTAGTTTAAAACCTGGTGATAGGATAGAAAAAGTAGAAAGAGATGGGGACATTGTTCTTGAAGAATTTAATGATCCTCACATTGATAAAATATTATCTACAAATTCTGTAAGTATAATCGGTTCTTTTTCTGGAATTAATACAAGTTCAAAATACGATTTGAGAAGAAAACTCAATACTGCAAAGAGTTCTGGTGTTCCCATAGAATATGGAAATGATGTAATCACTTCTGATATACAAAATGTATACTTTGACGGTGAAGATTATTCATATGTAGCATCAAATTCTTTACCATCGGGGTCTATTGATAAGTTTTATCCATATAGATATACTCTAAATTTAAATATCAAAAAAGAAACCACTGGTGTTCCAGTAAAACTAAATGAAACTGATGATTATGCGGAAATAATTGGATTTGATAATAATGCTCCATTTTTAACTGGTGATAGAGTTTTTTATCAACCAGATTCAATACCACTTGTAGGATTAAAAACTGGAAGTTATTATGTGGAGGTTCTTCCAAATAAAAAACAAATAAAATTACACACTTCTCCATATTTTATTGGTGTAAATCCAATAAAATTCAAAGAGCCAGAATCTGGATTTGAACCAGGAACCTTTACATTATATTCTCATAGGTCTGGTGAAATTGGTATTCAAAATATACTTAAAAAAATACCTCTTCATTCCACAATAAAAGGACCTGGAAAAGAGACTGTTCCTGGCACGACTGGAATGCTTATTAATGGAGTTGAAATCAATAACTATAAATCGAACGATAGAATATATTATGGTCCTTTACAATCTGTCGATATTTTATTTGGAGGGAATGGATATGATGTTATAAATCTTCCAGAAATATCTATTTCTTCAGGAATAACTAATGCACTGGCACAACCAGTAATTAGTGGATCTATAAAAGAAATATATATTGATTCTCAAAATTATGATATTGATAAAGTTCTTTCGGTAGAAGTTTCTGGAGGAAATGGATCTGGTGCGATATTAAAACCAATAGTTGTAAAAAGGGTAAGAGAAATAAGTTTTGATGGAAGAACTATAGTAAATGGTGGTGGAATCAGCACAACTGGGAATAGGATTGTATTTTTAGAAGATCATAATTTAAATAATGGCGATAAAGTTTTATATAATTCAAATGGAAATCCTTCGGTAAAAATTGGTTTTGGAACTGAAACCTTAACAAATAATGGGTTTTATTTTGTAAGAGTTAATAATAATAGAACAGTTTCATTATACGAAACATATGAGGATTATGAAAGTAATTCTAATGTGGTAGGATTTTCTACAGGAACTTTTGGAAAACATAAGATTACCACTACAGATTTAAAAAATACAATTTCATCCATAGAAGTATTAAGTGGTGGTTCTGGATATACAAATAGAAAACTTATTGTTAAACCATCAGGAATATCAACAATAACAAATTCTATTAATTTTAAAAATCATGGATTCAATACTGGAGAGTTGATTGAATATAATTATGAAACTTCACAAATAACGGGACTCTCCACATCAAATCAATATTATGTTTTGAAGATTGATGAAAATTCATTTAGAATATGTAATGCTGGTGTTGGAGGAACTGATGCTTCTTATTATATCAAAAAATATTATGAAACATTTTCCGATGGTGGTTCTGGATATCAATACTTCAGTTATCCAGAAATTTCAGTATCTGTAAAATATAATCCCGTTGGTTTTGGAACTACAACTCAAACTTACAAAGAAGTTGTTGTTACTCCTATTGTTAAAGGTAAAATAGAGCAATTATATCTTTATGAAAATGGAACTGGATATGGATCTACAATATTAAACTATCAAAAAAATCCATCCATAACAGTAAAAAATGGCAAAAGTGCGGAATTAAAACCAAATATTTCCAATGGCCAAATTGTATCTGTAAGTGTGCAATATGGTGGAAGAGAATATTACTCTCTGCCAGATTTAGATGTAAAAGATTTGAGTGGATCTGGATCTGGAGCGAAACTCAGACCCATTATCAATAATGGAAGAATTCAACAGGTTATTGTACTTAGTTCTGGAATTGGATATTCTGATAATCAAACTTATATTACAGTTAATCCTTCTGGGTCAGGTGTAAAATTCTCGCCAACTGTTAGAGGTCTTACGGTAAATAATAATTATAAATTTGGCGATGAAATTTTATTAGAAACAAATAATAAATTGCAATATACGGTATCATCTTACTTTGGTGCTCTAAGAACTACATTTGAAGAAGTAGAGGATACTAGATCTGGTATTATCGGATGGGCATATGATGGAAATCCAATTTATGGTCCATATGGATATCCTGATCCTGCAATACCTTTAGGAGTAAAAAGACTAGAATCTGGATACACTCTTGATTCTTCAAATGTTATAGATAGACCTTCTGGGTTTGATGATGGATTCTTTGTTGAGGACTATAAGTTTTCACCTTCAAATACTAGCCTAGACGAAAGAAATGGTAGATATGGAGTAACTCGTGAGTTTCCGAATGGAGTATATGCTTACTTTGCGACAATTGATGAAGACGGAAATCCCACATTTCCATACTTTATTGGAAATCAATACAAGTCTCAAACATTAGATGAAAATGCCACTTTAGATCAATCATTTGATTTTAAAAATTCAAGTTTACTCAGAAACACTTTCCCATATAAAATTTCAGACACATATTCTAATTATGATTTTATTTCCAAAATTGATGATTATAAAAATCAAAAAATAATTATAGAATCTGTTTCTAAGGGAATAGTAGAAAAATGTAAAATAGTAAATTCCGGATCAGATTATGAAATTGAAGATATTTTAAATTTTGATAATTCTAGAACTGGTGGAACTGATGCATATGCATATGTTTCATCTTTGGAAGGAAAAGATATCCTCAATATAGAAACGTCATCCGCAATATATGAGAACTCGGTATTTACATGGGAAAATGAAGAAAATGTAAAAGTTACAATATTACCACATCATTCATTCAATGATGGAGATGTCGTAACTATCTCAGGATTTTCTACCACTTTATCTGGACTTAATGGAAAACATAGAATAAAAGTCATTCCCAAAAGTTCTACTTTAATTGCGCCAATTCAATCAACATTAAGTATTGGTGGAACAGAAATATATCTGTCTAAAATTCCACAAAATGTATCTGTTGGAAGTAGTATTGGAATAGGAACAGAAACTCTTAAAGTATTGGAAGTATTTGAAAATAAGAATATATTGAGAGTTGAAAGAGGACTCTTAAATGTTGCTCATGATGAAAATTCTGTAGTAGATTTTAAACCAGATTCATTTAGTATTGATTTTTCGACCGAAATCTTTGTATCTAAAACAAATGATAAAGTTTTCTTTAATCCATTAGAGTCAGTAGGATTTGGCACAACTGTAGGATTATCTTATATTGCAACCTTTGATTTTGGTGATGAGTCGAATGTTTCTAGACAAATTCCTACAAAATCTATTTACATTGAAAATCATCCATTTAAAAACAATCAACAAGTAGTTTATACTTCAAATGGAACGGAATTATCAATTTCAACTGATGGAATAATACCATCTATTCTACAATCCCCATCCAATCTTTTTATAGTTAATAAAGGAAAAAATATTATTGGATTAAAGACTTCGATAAATTCTAGTGATTTATTCTTCCATTTCCCTGGTGGTAGCGATAATGATTTGTATTCTTTAGAATCTACTTATGAGCAGGTTGTAGGAAAGGTTGAAAGGATAAAGGCAACTGTCTCCGTATCAACATCTCATGAAATGTCTTCTGGGGATATTGTTAAGTTGACAGTGAATCCAAGTTTGTCTGTTGGAATTGGAACTTCTACTGCGGTAAGAATTTCTAGAGATCAAAATAGAATTTTAGTTAATCCTATAGGATTTAATTCTACAGGAGTTAATATAGTTACAGATACAATTACTCTTTCAAATCACGAATTAAAAACCGGAGATAAAGTTTACTATTCTGCAGATTTAGTGTCTTCTGGTTTATCAACTGGCGATTATTACATCTTTAAAGTTGATTCTAATACTATTAAACTTTGTGATACTTATTTGGATTCTTCCAATAATCCACCAGTCGTAGTGAGCATTGCGGGAACTGGTGGAGCATCTCAATTTATATCTTTAGTCAATCCAAGACTAGAACCAACAAAGAATAATAATTTGGTGTTTGATGTATCAGACTCTTCACTTTATGGTTATGATTTTAAAATTTATAGAGATCAAGAATTTGAAGATGAATTTAAATCTACAGCATTAGCACAGCAATTTAACATTATTGGAGTGGGTACAATAGGAACTGCAAATGCATCAGTTACTGTAAATTACGATTCCAATATTCCAAATTTATTGTATTACAATTTGGAAAATAATGGAGTTCCAAATATTGCAGATAAAGATGTAAAAAATTATTCAGAAATATCTTTTGAAAATAGTGTTTATAATGGAACATATAGTATTCTAGGAGTTGGTCAAACAACATTTGAGATAGTTCTTAAAAATGTTCCTGAGAACCTTTCGTATTCTTATGAAGATTGTGATATTTTAAAATATAGCACAACATCAAAAACTGCTAAAGGTGGAATTGACGAAATAAATGTAATTTCTGGTGGATATGGATATAAAAAATTACCAGTAGTTGATAGTGTTTCTTCCACCATAGGAAAAGATGCATATATTCTTGCAGAATCTTCTTCTATCGGAAATGTAAAAGAACAAAAAATTAAAAATGAAAAATTTGAATATCCATTTGACCCGACTCTCAACCCAACAGCCTTTGTATCTCCAAATGTAATTGTTACAGATTCAAATACAATAGAATCTGTAACAATTACTGATGGTGGAAGTGGATATATTGAGGCACCAGATATCATTATTATAAATTCTCTTACCAGAGAAAAAATTGATACTGGAATCTTAAATGCTTCATTGGTTGGAGATTCTATAAGAAAAATAGAAATTGAAGATAAACCAAAAGGTCTTCCAGAAAAATCTGTAGAGTTGATTGCTGTCAATAATACCAATGGAATTTCTATCCAGAGAGTATCAGCAGGTTCAAGCACGTCATTTACATGTGAAATAACAAAACCAACTTTTGGATATGATCCAGCCCCATTTGCCTTTGGTGATGAAGTGTTTATCGAGGGTATACAAGATTTAGGTGATGGAACTGGTTTTAATTCTGAAGATTATGGATATAAGTTTTTTAAAGTAACAAGTTATCAAGATACTTCTCCATATGACAAAGTAACATTTGACTTAACAGATCCTTATTATGGATCTTTAGGATTAACAACAAATGTAGGAACTGCTAAAACAATACAAGAAGGGTATGCAAAAATTATATCTTCTAATGATTATCCCATTTTTAGTGTAAAACAGAGTAAATTATCTTTCTCCATAGGAGAAAACCTGATTGTAAATGGTGTAGAAAGAGATTTAAATGTTTCCAGTTATGATGGAACATTGCTTAAAGTATCAGGAACTTATGAATTATCGATTGGAGAAGTTATTACTGGAAAATATTCTTCAACTGTTGCCACAATACTTGATATTGATATTAATGAAGGAATTTTTAATATCAGTTATTCAATTCCAAAGAATATTGGTTGGATAGATGAAATTGGAAAATTAAATTTAGATAACCAAGTCACTTCAAACAATGACTATTATCAAAATCTTTCATATTCTGTACAGAGCACCAAAGAATATCAAGAAATAGAAAAAAATATAAAACCTTTATTACACACTAGTGGATTGAAAGATTTTGCTGAAACTAAAATAGATCAATCAACCGATGCTTCAGATCTTCTGGGCATCGATCAAACAAATGTTATAATCGACTACATAGATGATCTTAGAGTCGATACTATTCACAACTTTGATAATGCAGCAGATGCAGAATTGGATCCAATAACTGGCAATTCTAGATATATTAAACTTGAAAAAATAAGACTTACAGATTATACCGAAAACATTGGAAATCGCGTTCTTGCGATAGATGATATTAGCAACCAATTCTCCAATTTTGAAGATGATCCAAGTGAGTTTTTAAATGTCATATTGTTAGATCCTTCAATTTCATATGAAAATTTATTATTTAGAGTAACAAGTCTTGATGGCAGTCAAATTCAATTGACAGAGATTGTTTTATTGAATGATAATAATGATTATTACATAATAGAAAAAGGTAACATTTCTAATGTTGGATCATCTGAATTCCATATTTTAGGAGAAAATTATGGTGAATTTCTTATTGTAGAAGATGAATTTAACAATAGATATCTAAGATTTGTTCCAGAAAACCCATATGACATCGACTATGATTTAAAACTTGTAAGAAATACTTTTAGATCTTCCACAGTAGGTTTTGGAACAACTGCAGTAGGTTTTGTAGATTTAGTAAGTTCTGCTGGAGTTGTTACTTCTGGAGAGACTTCATCTGTTGTTGACCTTGATTTAAATTCAAATTCACTATACGCCAATGTTCAAGTAATTGACGATTCAACAAACCAAATGAACTTTGTTGAATTATATGTAACTTCTGATGGATCTAACACATACTTATCCGAATATTATTTTGATACAGAATCCGATATCTCAGAAACATCTAGTAATTTTATAGGTTCTTTTAGTGCCAATCTTTCTCCTGGAGGAATTTTATCACTATCTTATACCAATACCTCTTCTAACAATAATACTTTTAGAGCAAAAACTGTTGGATTTGGAACCACAACTTTAGGAACTGGTTATTATAGATTTAAGACTGATAGACAACTAGATGGATTTGAAAGATCTGTTTTATATCGTTCCGACTTTACTGTTGGAACAGGAAACACAAACATTGTATCAATAGACAAAGGTCTTTTCAATTCATTTAAATCATTAGTAGAAGTTAGCATTGGATCTACAAAAGCCATTCATCAAATAATGCTCATACAAGATGGGTCTGACGTTTATGTTCAACAATCACCTCTTCTTAGCGTAAGCGGTATTGGGACCTTTGATGGAGCTTCTGGAATAGGAACTTTTGGTGGAGATAATAGTGGATCAGATTTAGAATTGAACTTCTATCCAGATGCAGAATATTCATCAGAAATTATCACTCTTTCAGCGTTTAGTCAGTGTTTCTATACTGTTTTGGACAATGATAATGAACCACCAATTCTAGAATATGGAAATATTGAGGAGTCTGTAGACATACAATTCTATAATTCAATAAATGGGAACAGAATTAATATATCTAATTTTAATTTAACATCGGATGGAACACCTATCTTTGCTAAGACATTTGATCCAGAAGATGAAAATATTTTAAATGCATCTACTGGTGAATTTAGCATACAAAATCATTTCTTTAAGAATAGAGAAGAATTAATTTATACTCCAAAATCAACAATTATTGGACTTGCAGCAACTGCAATGGCATATACCGATGGTGTTACTAGCGGTACACTTCCTTCTACAGTTTTTGCTATTGTTAATGATCTTAATTATGATAAATTCCAGATATCTACGAGTATTACTGGAGCAGCAGTAACATTTACAAATCTTGGCGGCGGAAATGCACACCAATTTGAGATGAAAAAGAAAAATGAAAAGGCAATTATTACTATTGACGATCTTATTCAAACTCCAGTAACTCTTACAAATGTATCACATACATTGTCTACAAATATTTCTGATACTGAT
>Ga0181575_10003068_pt1 | contig 11851 bp, 10 predicted proteins | sample 101ome_23_FD_145599 | JGI IMG/M metagenome (GOLD analysis project Ga0181575, IMG submission 145599) | Coastal salt marsh microbial communities from the Groves Creek Marsh, Skidaway Island, Georgia - 101411CT metaG (spades assembly) | ecosystem: Environmental > Aquatic > Marine > Intertidal zone... | reverse complement strand
TACTAGTACATATAGTACATGTGATAAATTCTCATTTGAAAATGATCCAAAGTTTTCAGGAGCAAATGGTAAGTGTGAAAAACAAAAATGGGCTGATGAATTAGGTATTAAATGGGATGGAATTACAAATAATCGAGATTTATGTGATGTTTAAAAAATTTGTAATATTTTAATATTATTAATTATATAATATTAAATGTGTAATAATTATTTTAGATTACTTAATAAACTCCCTAATGAATTAAAAAGACACATATATTTTTTTATTCCTGTTACTGTAAAAATATATCTAACTAAAGAAAATTACATTAATTTTCATTATAAATACATTTATTCTAATATCAGAGATGAAATTACATATGCTCGAAAATTAATAACATATGATATGAAATTTATATTCAATTTATACGTTTACTATATCAAAGACAAAATTCACAAAAAGAAAAAACTTACTTATTTAAAACAAAAATATAATTCGTTATATCATCTTTTCACACAATTATGTATTAAATATCAAGCCAATAACTGTAGAAATTTACTACTTACTTTTAATAATAATAATTAATTAAGTAAAAATTGTATTAAAAAAACTAACCAATTACTATTATGGAATATATAAAATTAAATTCAATTTTAAACAGAGAAACCGTTATTAATGATATTAAAAATATGTTAAAAGATTTTGAAAAAAATAAAAATTCTATTACTATTAAAAGAGGCTTTTATATTTATGGTAATCCCGGTTCAGGTAAGTCTTGTCTCATAAATAATATTTTAAAAGAATTAAACTATGACATTATTAATTATAATGCATCTGATGTTAGAAATAAAAGTATTATTGAAACAATTACTAAGCATAATATGTCAGAAAATAATGTTATGACTATGTTTAATAAAACAAGTAAAAAAATATGTATTATTATGGACGAAATTGATGGAATGAATAACGGCGATAAAGGTGGTATCAATTCATTAATCAAAATCATACGACCAAAAAAAACCAAGAAACAGAAAGTTGAAGAATACAGTTATAATCCTATTATATGTATTGGAAACTATCATATCGATAAAAAAATCAAGGAACTTATGAAAGTATGTAATACGTTTGAAATAAAAACACCAACTAATTCTCAAATACAAGAAATTATACACAAAATAATGCCTACTGTAGATGACGATATGAAAAATACAATTTGTTCCTATTCACAAAATGATTTACGTAAAATTTCTAGTCTTTATAACATATATATTAAAAAACCTAATTTCTTCAGAGAAACCAATATTTTTAAAACATTACAAACAAAATCATACATCGATGATATTAAAAATACTATTATTACTTTATTTAACACACACTATTCTTTGAAATCACATAATGAAATTATATCAGAAACTGATAGAACTATTATCGCATTATTATGGCACGAAAATATTGTTGACATTATATCTAAGAAAAAAAAGAATAATAATATTCCACTATATAATGCCTTTTTAGATAATATTTGTTTTGCTGATTATATTGATAGGATTACTTTCCAGAAGCAAATATGGCAGTTTAATGAAATGACATCACTTTTAAAAACATTTAATAATAATTATCTATTACATAAACATATTGATAACATAAAATACAACCCTAAAGACGATGATGGTGTTCGTTTTACAAAGGTTCTAACTAAATATTCTACCGAATTTAACAATTCTGTATTTATTTTTAATTTAACTCAACAACTTATGATGGATAAAAACGATTTACTTTCCTTTTTTTCAAATATTAATAACAATAATTTAACTGATAATGAAATTAATAATTTATTTGAAAATTATGATATCGCTAAGTTAGATATTAATAGAATCACTAGATATATCAATTTTTTTAATTTATCTATTGACACTAGTGACGAAAATGTATTTGATGATGATTATGATGATTAATCTATAATAATATAAAAATATAACTATATTATTATACATATGAGTACTATAATAAAGTCTGATAAACGTAATTTACATATTAATAATACCCACTTAGAAGATAAAGATAAACATAATTTACATATTAATAATACCCACTTAGAAGATAAAGATAATCATACTACTACTGTACAACATAATATTTCTAATATACCCAATAATTATCAACATTACTGTATTTCACCTATCGATGGAAGATATAACTATATTACTAAGAGTCTATCTAATTATTTCTCTGAATTTAATTTTTTTAAATATCGCTTATTTATTGAATTGAAATATTTCTGTGAATTAAGTAAATTTATTCCAGAATTATCATTAATTAATGATACAGATAGAAATTCCATCATGAATATATGGAGTTATTTTTCTGATACTGATTATCATTTTATTAAAAACATCGAAAAAACTACACAACATGATATTAAAGCACTTGAATATTTTATCCAACAAAAATTTACTACACTTGGATACAATAATTATATTTCATTTATTCACTTTGGACTTACATCACAAGATATTAATACTAGTGCTAATATACTTGCTCTTAAAGATTGTATGAATAATGATTTTATTCCTATTATATCTAATCTATTAATTAAAATTGAATTAATTTCATCACAATTTAAAAATGATACTATGTTATCATTTACACATGGACAACCTGCTGTACCTACCACTATGGGCAAAGAATTATTCGTTTTTTCTTATAGACTACAAGAACAACTTAATAATTTAACTAATATGAAGTTTACTACTAAATTTGGTGGTGCTATTGGTAATTTTAATGCTCACTATTATGCTTATCCAAAATTAAATTGGAATTTATTTGCTGACAAATTTATTGATATTATTGGTCTTAAGAGAGAACAATATACCACACAAATTAGTAATTATGACAACTTATGTAATATTTTCAACCAGATCAAAACTATTAATTGTATTATCAACGATTTAAATATTGACTGTTGGTTATATATTTCAAAAGGTTATTTAAAACTAAAAATAGTAAACGATGAAATTGGTTCATCTACTATGCCACAAAAAGTCAATCCTATTCATTTTGAAAATAGTGAAGGAAACATCCATATTGCTAATTCTATTATTGAAGGTATTACCAGAAAATTACCTGTTTCTAGATTACAACGAGATTTAACTGATAGTACTATATTAAGAAATATTGGAACTATTATTGCATATTCATATATTTCATATACATCTACTATTAAAGGATTGGATAAAATTGACATTAATCGGGATATAATTTATAGTGATTTACTTACTAATTATAACGTATTAACAGAAGCCGTCCAAACTATTTTAAGAAAGCATAAAGATAATAAGGCTTATGAAAAATTACACGAAATTTCTAGAAACAATTTTGACTATTATGCTTTAAATTTATTTATTAATAATTTGCCCGAAAATATTAAAAATGAACTAATAAATATAAATCATGAAAGTTATCGTGGTAACATTTCACTACTATAAAAATATATAATAAAAAATTTATCTTTTTTATTATATTTGTGCTAACTTAATTCACCTAAGGTGTAAAACATATATTTCCTAATTTAATCGTTTATTGGTAATTCAATCACTTCTCTTTCTCGAATCTTACTTGTAACATTCTGCTCTATTTTAGTCTCAAGTTTTGTTTTCACATGTTCTAATAAGGATACCTTTTCCTTTAATAACTCGTTTTCACTTCTTATTTTATTACACATCTCTATTGATTGCATTAAATTTGCATGCATATTCATTAAAGAACCCTCTTTCTCTTTTAATAAATTAACCACTTCATTTGGAGATAATGATTTCTTTGTTCCATCTGAACCCTCCATTATTATGTTAGGAGTTAACATGTTATTTGACGAACCATTTTTAAAAGAGCTTATTTGTGTTTCCAATAATTCTATCTTCTTCTCTAATAATTTATTTTTTTCTTCGAGTTTTTCATTATTATTCACTATTGGTAATGGTGGAATTTCTTGTTTATTTATACTACCTTGTTTTAATTGAGAATTCTGTAATTCTAACAATTTGATTTTTTGATTTAATAAACTTACTACATCATCTCCAAAATTGTTTATTGTACTATTTATTGTTGATTTTTGTTTCATTTCTTTAAGTTCTGTATTCGTTTTTGTTAAATCAGATACCTTATATTCTAATTGATTTATTGTTGTCTGCATATTTCTTACTTGTTCATCCTTTTGACGTAGTACATGTATTATTTCTTCCATACCTAATGCTTTCTTCTCACCGTTTGGTCCTTCAGCTATAATCTGTGGTTGATTTCCTTGTCTATTTTTCATCATCTTTTCCTGTTCTTCTTTCATCATTTTCTCTCTTTGGATTCGTATTTCTTCTGTCTGCTTTAACACATCTGGTTTGTGCTTTGGAAGGCCTGGTTCATAATTTTTTAATAAACTATGAATACGATTTTGAAAGAAATCTCTTATTTCTCCCTCTTTTACAAGATCTTTTACACTCCATACTGAATCTTTAACAACTTGGGGATTAGGATTTTCTAATAACTTTTTCTTATCAAACGTATTATGGTCATGTGAAAATACCAATATCGTTTTTTTGGGGTCTAATTGAACAAATGGTACTGTATAATCTTTTAAAAACTTTTTCTCTTCTGCTAACGCAGCATCGTCATCATATGTATTTCCATCCTTTAACAATTCACGTTTAAAAGCAAAAGTACCAGCTGTTGCATGATTTGGAGCATAAGGTCCAAATTGAATCACCTTGTTTATATGTTTAAAATATACATATATTTCACTTGAACCTGCACATAATGCTTTCTTATTGGAATTTAACGTTTCTACTGCATGACTTACTCTATCTGAAGGATAATAATCATCATCATCCATATATACTAAAATACTACCCACACTCTTCTCATGCATTAAATTCCTTTTTTTACCTAGTTGCATTTTCTCATCATACTTAAAATATTTTATGTTTGGGATTCTTTCTTGAGCCTCCTTTATTAAATCCTCTATTGGATCTGTACCATCATCTATTATTACCCATTCCATTTTTTCCTTTGGAAAATCTTGATTTTCATACATCTTTATCATCATAGGTACAAATGGTCTTCTATTGAATGTTGGTGTACATACACTTACCAATATTTTTTTTGAAGAGGCATTCGAAGATGTCTTCTTTTTATTATTGGTTTTCTTTCCCATACAAATATAATAATTTATATGTTTAAACTATTATATTATTAATTAATTATATATATTATACGTATTTAATTTATATTTATTTCTTCTTTTGATGAATATCCAAAAAAATTTGCTCCAAGATGTAATATTAGCACTAGTACTGCTGCTATTGTTGCACCAAACCCTAAGTTTCTCCATGCAATTAATCCTCCAATCAATAACCAAAACGATGCTATACCCATACTATGTTTTTTCAAAATCTGCCATATTTGATTAAATTTACCATCTTTATTAAAATAATTTTTGTCTCCCTTTGCTGCAAATACTATTACCCAATATAACATCGCCAAAAATATATATCCAGGTACTGTTGCAAACATTAAACACGATCCTATTAATAATAATATATTATTAGGGAAAATAAAAAATTTGAAAAGTTTTAACCAAAATGCTGGACTAAAAAATGATTCATTTCCATTTCCTGTCCACCATCCCATCGGCATCCCAGCTTTTGACGTAAAGAAAAAGTGTTTTATATTTAATAATCCATAACCCAAGATTAATAATATTGCTATTACTGGTGAAGTAAATATTGCTATTCCAGAAATTACTGATGATACCATTAAACCAAAAAATCCTAATCCCTTTTTAGGTATTTCATCAGTATAATTATCTCTTAATAACATTATCATTCTCATTAATAAATAATTTCCACTCGAAAATACATCCTTTAATGTTTCTTGAAACCAATCTATTATTTCGGGAAATACCGTCCAAAATCTCTCCATTCCCTTTGCATTATACACACTACTTGAAGTATATGGTACATCATCTATATTTACTCCTTTAAAATCTGTTGATTTATAACTTTGATAACCATATATTAATGTATGAAAACTAGCACCACACCAAAAAAATATTATTACTATTACTGTCATGTAAATTAACTCCTTTATAAAGTCCTTAAAACCTACATTTAGTGGTTTTGGTGGTTTAAATAGATTAAGTAATTCTGTATTTTTTGATTGTTTTTCTATTTCTGACATATAATATATAATTACATTATATTCTAAAAATAATACACAATAATATAATATATCTCTCTATATCATATAATGCACACTATTATTTCGATTGATGACATTACAAAAGACAATATTGACAGAATATTTAATTTAGCTACAAAGTATAAAGTTATTAATAAAAATAGCAGAATAAGACCAAACCAAAAAATTAATAATACGCTAAAACCTTTTAATATTGGCCTTATGTTCTTTGAACCGTCTACTAGAACATTCTGCTCGTTTCAATCTGCTATTAATAGATGTGGAGGTAATTTTATTACATATATACATGAAAATTCCAGTTGTAAAAAAGGCGAATCTCTTAGAGATACTATTAAAACTATGGAAGCATACTGTGATTTACTAATTATTCGTCATCCTGATAAAAATATTTTTTATAATATCAAAGAATTTACAAATATTCCTTTAATTAATGCTGGTAATGGTTCAGAAGAAGACCCAACACAAGCTTTATTGGATTTATATACTATTCACACACATTTTGACAGAAAATTATCTTCTATTTTATTTGTAGGTGACTTAAAAAATAGCAGATGTGTTTATTCATTAATTAAATTATTAACACGTTTTTATAATAATACTCTTAAAATCTTTTTACTTGAATTAAATGGTCTTGAATTTGACGAAACCTTATTGAAATCTGATAATATAAAGCATGTTAATCGTTATGAAGATTGTATTTCATTTGTTGATGTTGTATATATGACTAGAATACAAAATGAAAGATTAGATGAATCTAATTATGCATTAATTGAACAATATAAATCTATTACTATGACACCAGAAATAATGAAAAAAATGAAAAATATTTCTATTGTATTACATCCACTACCTAGAAATCATGAAATAAACCCTATATGTGATAATGACCAACGATCTAAATATTTTCAAAATGTAGAAAATGGAGTCTATGTTCGAATGGGAATATTAAACTACTGTATTAATACTTTTGAATACTCCTGAAATTGTTATTTTACTTGGTATTTTGTATTAACTGTTGATTTACGCTTGGTTTACAATTGTTTCAAAGTTCTTTTGTTTTGTTTCCATTATATCCTTATAGATGTTATAATTAAATGCCTTTATTGTACAATCATCATTACATAATTCATTTATTACATTAATAATATGGTCTTCCAAACGTCTTGATATTACCTCTTTACCTAACGGATAATTTATATTATAATCTTTCACATTTTGTTGTTTTATAAATTCTTCTGTAAATTTTACTAACTGGTTTATTTGTATAAATTCATCAATATACTTGTTAAGTACTTTATTTGTAAATATATCCTTATAATCTTGTTCAATTGGAATATATTTTTCTTGATATGGTTTACCGTTTTCAATATCTGACTTATATATAATGTCATAAATTAACTTATGGAATATAAAACCAGCTATATTCAACGAAATATAATCTGTAACAAAACCATTTATATTTTTTACTTTAATTCTATTTTTTTTTATATATTTTGTAATTGTTGAAGATATTTGTGATATTGTTTGATCATTTAGTTTAATAGCTATCTTATTATATATATTATCTCCCCATGATATTTTAAATAACATCTCGGACAAGTAACACGATACGCCATGAGCTATGTCAAACCCATGATATGTCTTATCAAAACAAAATATGCAACAAATTTGTCCCATTTTAACTATAGTTTAAAATATTTAAATACTCGCATATTGAATCAATTTTTTTAATTAGTCCATAAATAAAATATTATTATTTTATATATGAATAAATTTACTATAAAAACGTTAATATTTTTGTTTATTATATTTATAATACTTTTAGCATTATCGGTATATATTACACCACTTTTAGAAACCATAACTAGTCAAATTAGCGTTGATATTAGTGGTCAAACGTATAATGGTACCATATCAAATGTACAACAATATGAAATTGATATATCGGGTGTTACACATACTGGTATTTTTGATATTTCAGGTAATAACGTATTTGGACAACAACAACCCCCAATTGTTAACCAAAATTTTGTTATGACTGGTACTAGTGGTGGTTATGGATTATCATCATTCGGTGGTAGTTTAAATGATATTTATATGCCAGGAGGTACTGCTGGTAGTGGTGGTCATCATACTTCACCATTAGACTTTTTAATGAATTTTGATCCATCTTCTGGTATGTATACTGATATTTCATATAATGCTGGTTCTATGCTTCCAACATCAAATGATGTTTCTCAGACAAATTTTGGTGTTCCAGAAGCAGAAGAGTCTCAATTAGGTGTTTTAGGTGTTGACTACTATAAGTGTATGGAAGGTGATCACGTACCAGATCTACAAAACGTAGAACCTATTGGAACTTATTTTTATATTCGTAATTATGGCAGAGAAACTGATGATACAAGAGATGATTACTTTCCAACCTGTCGTCAAATGGTTGCACCATGTGCTCAATTTGATGATCTACAAACAGGTTTAGGAAGTGAATCAAGATGTTTAGCATTTAAAAGTGCTGCAGGAAGACAACTTTGTTCATTTACGCCTGCTGTTGTACGAACACAAACTAAAAGTGATGGTACTACAGAACAGATTGTTGATAATCCTAGTACATGTAGGCAAATTGACAATCTTGACCCCCCATATTTAGTAGATGCTCCTAATGATTCTACAGATAGTACCCAAACGACTTCTGCTGGCTCTACTACTACGTAAAAAATATATTATAATTTATTAAAATTATATAATATATTTTATCTGGCAAAAGCTAATGAAGCATTACCACTTGAAAATATAACTATATTATATCTTTCTTCGTGTAAGTACATATCATATGTATAGGCATATGTTCTCCAATTTGGATTATTTACACCAATTTGGTTTCCTTCAGCGTCACAAATTACTGAAAATTGTGCTTGTTCATCTAATGTTGGTGTTAATGTATTAAATTCTAGTTCTATATTTTTAAACTTACTTAAATTAATTGCACCCGATGGCTGTGTATCGTATGGACTATTATCTAAACAAAAATTATAACAATATATACCATCTATTGCATTTGCTCGTGTTCTTGCAAATTTTTCAATATAATCATATACACCTATAGGTAAAACATTCTCTCTGTATTTACCATCTAACATTATTCCAAAATCTAATAAAATATTTTTTTCATTTGCTGGATTGTAATCACCTGTAATCATCCAAGGAGTTGGACGTCCGTCTGGATTTATACCTGGACCGAAACCATCTTGATGATGAGATTCAAATTCAATAAATGATACACCATCTCCTACAAAATCACTTAAAAAGTTATTATATTTCCACGTTCCATTTGGAGGTGCTTGTTGTAACCCGTACGGTGTATAATTATATGGCCAATTTGTATAGTTACTCCATTCATTTCTCAAATAAGCATCATTTCTTCTAAAATACCACATCCATGCTGATATCATACCGAGAGAATCTAGTTTTACCTTCTTACTTCCTACTATATTTAAAAAGTTAAAATCACGTACATCTTTTATTAAATATCGTTGTTCATTTAAAGCGAATACTTTTACTTCTTCATCTGATAAAAATGCATATGTTGATACTAAATGAATATCTGCATTCCATGTATCGTTTTGTATACCATAAGAATATTCATTTATGTCTACAGCTGGAGGTGTTTGTAAGAAACGATACATTTGAAATAATCCTGATGCGGCATTAAATCTTGGTTGTATATAAGGAAAAGAATTGTCTTGGTCTGTTACATCTCTTACTCTGAACAATTCATATAAAGGCCTCATTCTAACTGTTATTGTTAATTCATTATACTGCATAGCAACTAATGGAAAAGCCATTTTCGGATTCATAGAAAACCATGATAGAATTGGAATATATATTCTTCGCCCTTTAATTGATGGTTCTGCCCCATTTTGATTTTCACTAAAATATGCGGTTGGATATGTATTAATTCGTCCATTCGCATTTCCTGGATCATATAATTCAGGTACATTACCTGTCATTTTATTATACAAATCTTTTTTGTCAGCACTAAAATCTCTTTCGACTAGACATTTCATGTATGATCCCGATAATTTCTGTAATATTTGACCACCTACACTTATCTCAACTTCTCTTATCATTTCGGCACCTAGATTTTCTATCCATCGAAATTCATATGGTGCCCAAATGTGTTCTCTTTCTTGAGGAGGATAAATTGGACTCCATATATGTGGTAATGACACTACTACATATGTATCCATCAATAAATCCGCATATCTTGGGATACGAAATTTAAATTCTGAATCTTCTAACATACGTAAACTTCTAGAACCATTCATATCAATTCTAAATTTTTGTAATCCAAAGTTTGTATGCTTGGCATATGTTGTTTTAAAAAATGTTTTTGTTGGGTTACCTGTTAAATATACATTTTGGTTTCCTTCTGATATTAAATTTAATAAACCTCCTGGCATAATAATATATAATTAGAGTTTTTTAATAATTAATTAAAATAATATATCATAATTAATTATGACATACTCTCAAATATTTAAATATGACATATCCTTAAATATTATATATGATTTTTTAGATAATATATGTGAAATTAAGGATAATGAATATATATTAAAAAATACATCGTATAAAAAAGGTGTAATGTTAAATTATATTGACCCATTTTGTAAAAAAGTAGAACCTTATTATTATGTTTCAAAAAAACATTATGTTACAAAAAAGATAAATTATAAATCTTTAGCATCTATTATTAGACAATTATGTAAATTTAAAAATGTTGGTATTCGATCGCAAATAACATATAATAAATCAACTTATGAAATTATATATTACATTCAAATTATTGATACTAATACTGATACTAATACTGATACTAATACTGATACTAATACTGATACTAATATTAATTGATTGGGTTCTACTATTTTCGGTCTTTTCGGGAAAAATTGGTCTCCACAACCAAGTACTAGATATTTAATTATTCTTTATGATAGTGATTGATTGAAATATTTTGAGACTACCATATCACTATCTAGAATTTCTTTTTCGCTCAATCGAGCAAACCATTGATATTTTTGTCGAAGTAATACTTCACTACTAGGTATATATACACCATATCCAGCTGTTGGTAAATATTCATTATCACTTGCAAATAATTCTTCTAAACCGAGTGGTTTATCATTTGTTAATTTTGTACCAATCTTTCTACCTGATACAACTGTTATCTTATCATTATTACGTAATCTCAGAATATACCATGCATTTAAATTGTCCATAACCAAAGGTTGGGCTGATTGGTCACTTGATATTAACTTTTCTAGATATTTTATAGATTCAAATACAATTGGATTCTCTTTATCAGCACCCATAAATTTAGTATTTGGACTGTGTGTTAATACATCAGATGATTTTGATCTATTTAACATTTCACACATAAACAAGTTTTCTTTTTTTGTACCATCTTCATACATATTCTTTAAATTTTTCAAACAAATGAAGCTTGGTGGTACTATCATTCCACCATAATTATACAATAAATTCATCATTCCTAATTCTCTAATGTATCCTGCGATTGGTTCCCCTACTTTTGTAATGTCCAAATTCCAACCAGGTAATAAATTC
>Ga0181575_10003035_pt1 | contig 11908 bp, 14 predicted proteins | sample 101ome_23_FD_145599 | JGI IMG/M metagenome (GOLD analysis project Ga0181575, IMG submission 145599) | Coastal salt marsh microbial communities from the Groves Creek Marsh, Skidaway Island, Georgia - 101411CT metaG (spades assembly) | ecosystem: Environmental > Aquatic > Marine > Intertidal zone... | reverse complement strand
ATAGGAAAAATAAATTCAATATATTTTTGGAAAAAAAAATTACAGTCTGATAACGAATTTTTAATTGTTGGTAAAACCACTACTAATAAAATGAAGAAGCTAATTTCTACAGTAAAAAACATTCATTCCTATGATGTACCGTGCATAGTTTTCTTTGATATTAAAAAAGGAAATCCTGAATATCTGCGATGGGTCAAATCAAGCATCTAATCAGTTTAATTTATAAAACACTAGTCTTGTTACTTTTGATTTTATATTTATTCCCAGGCAGTTTAATTGGTTGGTTATTATACGGTGATTTAGGTCAACAACCTGCAATAATAAAAAATCCAATAGGGACATCAATTAATCACTTATTTTACTTTGGATTACTTACGCTAGTAGGTCTTTTATCTAACTCGACAAAAAAAAATGTTTTATTTCTTATTTCTCTCTCTGTTGTTTTAGAAATTTTACATTTCGTTATACCAAATCGTGCTTTTGAATTTTATGATTTATTAGCTAATACATTAGGCTTTATTATTGGATATTTATTTTATAAAATATACCAAATTACTTATGGGAAAGTTTGAAGATAGAGAAAAATCATTCGAAAAAAAATTTGCAAATGATCAAGAATTTCAGTTCAAGATTAATGCAAGAAGAAACAAATATTTAGCTGAATGGGTTGCAAAAAAACTTCACAAGAACGAGGAACAAACTAAAGATTATATTCAAGAGGTTATCAAAGCAGATTTTCAGGAACCAGGGGATCAAGATGTTATAAAGAAGGTGAAAGGTGATCTTACTGCAAACGGTTTAAGTACTACTGATAATGAAATTAATAAAACTTTATTAGAATGCTTTGAACGTGCCAAACAGGATTTTTCTTAAATATATCCTTTCTTTTTTTTTACTTACTTCATTAAATGCAGCTGAAATTGAAGGAACGGCAAGAGTTGTTGATGGTGATACAATTGAAATAAAAAACAATAAAATTAGATTATTTGGAATTGATGCACCAGAATCTAATCAAACATGTCAAAATAAATACTCAATATCTTATAAATGTGGAACTGTCTCAACTCAAAAACTTGAAAATAAAATTAATAAACAGAAAATTAGATGTACCTATTCAGAAAGAGATCGTTATCAAAGAATACTAGGCATTTGTTTTTTAGATCAAATAGATATTAATAAATGGTTAGTTAGAAATGGTTATGCAGTCGCTTACCAGAGATATTCTAAAAAATATGTATCAGATCAAAAAGATGCTGAACGGGAGCAACTAGGTATCTGGGCAGGCACATTTGATTTACCAGAAAATTGGAGAAAGAAAAATTAATATTGTAATATAGTCATTACGTGATTCTTTATAAAAAGTTTTTATTGTTAGCATTTTTAATGCTATTTACTGGTTGTTCCTCTGTCCCCAAAAATACTGCTAATAGCTGTGATATTTTTGAAGATCGTTATCTTTGGTACAAACATTCAAAAGCGTCTTATGAAAAATGGGGAGCTCCAATTCATGTGCAATTAGCATTTGTTAAAAAGGAAAGCGATTTTGATTGGCTAGCGAAGCCAGAAAGAATTAAACTTTTTAAAATTATTCCTTATAAAAGGCCTTCAAGTTCATTTGGTTATTCTCAAGCAGTGAAAGGTACTTGGGAACAATATAAAAATGAAACCGGAAATGATTTAGCGGTAAGATTTAGATTTAAAGACTCAGTCGATTTTATTGGTTGGTACATTAACAAAACTAATAAAATGCTTAAGATCCCCAAAACCGACGCCTATCGACAATACATAGCCTATTACAAAGGATGGGGAGATTACAAAAATTACAGGAGTGATAAAAAAGCAGTAATTTATGCTACTCGCGTAAAAGAAATAGCAAGTAAATATAAAAAACAATTAACTTTGTGCCAAAAAGATTTAGAAAAAAATAAATATATTATTTTTTAAGTTGCTTATTTAATTCAATCTCAATCGCATCAATTCGTTGAGTATTTTTCCCTAAAATCAAATACATGGTAGGAATAACATAAAGAGTAAAGAAAGTTGAAAAAATCATTCCACCCATGATGGTAATACCAACGGTTAATCGACTTGCTTCTCCTGGACCAGAGCTAAAAACCAGTGGTAAGACACCAAAGATAGTTGATAAACTTGTCATTAAAATAGGGCGAAACCTTACGATGGCAGCTTCCATCACGGCAGTCTTAATATCTTTACCTTCAGCTCTTAGTTGGTTGGCAAATTCAACTATTAAAATTCCATTTTTTGCCGATAAACCAATTAAAATTATCAATGCAATTTGACTATAAATATTTAATGAAGAACCAACTAATAATAAACCAACTAAACCACCCACAATAGCCAGCGGTACAGTTAACATAATTGTGAATGGGTGTTTCCAACTTTCAAATTGTGCTGCCATGGCAAGATAGGCAGTAATGAGAGCTAGGGCAAATATTAAATAAATCTCATAGCTTGTTTTTTTGAATTCTTCACTTTCACCCTTATATGCGATCTGAGCTTCGGGCGTATTTTGTTTAACCGTATTAACTAAAAAATTTAAAGCTTCATTCATAGTATAATCACCGACTAGTCGTGCTGAAATCGTGACTGCTTTTTGTCTATTATACCTACTGAGGAAGGGAGCTTCGCCTTGTTCTGAAAACTCTACTAGACTAGATAATGAAACTAATTGTCCATTATTTTTGGAACGGACATGGAGCTTTGCTAAATTGCTTGGCTCTCTTCTATCTTTAATATCGCCTTGCAAAATAATAGAATATTCTTTCCCCTCATAGGTATATCTTGTAACTGTTTTTGATCCAAAAATAGTCTCAACAGTTTTACCAATCTCATCTGTTGATATACCAAGATCAGCAGCTTTTTTTTGATTCACTTTTACATTTACTTGCGGTTTGTCTAAATCGAAGTCATCTTCGATCGAGGTTAATCCAGGATTTTTTCTTGCTTCACGTTTAATAATTTCTTTCCATTGAATTAATTGATCATAGGTTCTTCCTAAAATTACAAATTGTACTGGACTTTCAACGCCTCCTGTTCTGATGCTTTGGGGCATAACCGGAAAAGCTAAAACACCTGGGACACGCGATATTTTTCCAAAGGACTCACGCATAATAGTTGTTCCGTCTCTTTTTCTTTTATCCCAAGGTTCAAGTAAGACTATTATAAAACCACTATTGACAGCCCGGTTTGATCGACCAAACCCAGGGACTCTTAAAATTAATTTCCTATATTCTCCTTTACCGACTTCAGGTAATAAAAAGCTTTCAATTTCCTCTGCTTTTGATCTTGTGTATTCAAATCCAGATCCTTCAGGTGCTTTCACGATAACAAAAAAAGCTCCCCGGTCTTCTTTGGCAATCAACTCTTTAGGTGTAAACTTGAATAAAAAAATTGTAAGTCCAAGTGTTGCTAATAAAAATATTCCAATAATTTTCTTTTTATCAATCCAAGTACTCAAAGAACTAATATAAACAGATGTTATTTCTTTAAGTTTTCGCTCGAACTTGATTACAAAATCTCTTTTGTGCATCTTTTTTTTTAAAAATTTACTACCCAGCATTGGACTTAAAGATAAAGCCACAAAACTGGAAATTACGACTGCGGAGGCTAGTGTTACTGCTGTCTGCGTAAATAAAACTCCTGTAATACCTTTAATAAAAATGAGAGGAACAAAAACCGCTACTAGCACGATCGTTGTAGCAATAATTGCAAATGATACTTGCTTAGCACCTTTATAAGCAGCGACTAGTGGTGTCTCACCTTCATCGATTCTTCTAACAATATTTTCTAACATTACTATGGCATCATCGACCACAATACCAATCGCTAAAACCAAAGCCATCAAAGTAAATAAGTTGATTGTAAAATCAAAAATGTAGATTGCTAAAAAGGTTGAAATCAATGATACGGGTAACGCAACTAAAGGTACAATTAAAGATCTGATGCTACCTAAAAACAAATAAATAATAATAGTTACCAAAACTAGAGCAATAAAAAGAGTTTTATATACCTCCCAGATTGCTTGGCTAATATAGGTACTTCGATCAAAAGAAACTTCTAACTTAGTATTGGGCGGAAGTGCTTCCTGCATTTCAGCAATTTTAGTTTTTACTCCTCTAGCTACGGAAATAGTATTTGCGTCCGATTGCTGATAAATACCAATTCCCACGACTTGTCTGCCATTCCCTTTAAAAAGAGTTCTTGTTGATTGAGGACCTAGTTCTACCCTAGCAACATCTTCTAAAGTGATAATTGTTCCATCACCAGCTTTTTTAAGCGGAAGTTTTTTATAGTTATCAACTTCTTGATATGCTTTGTCCAATTTAATGGTTAAATCGATATCTTTGCTTTCAATTTTGCCAGCAGGAAATTCGATATTTTCTTTTCTTAAAATATTTTCAACTTCTTGCGTTGTTAGATCTCTAGCTGCCAAAGCAATTGGATCCAGCCATACGCGCAAAGATAATTCTCTTTCACCACCTAAAGTTACTCTGCCAACACCTTCAACTGTTGAGAAGTTATCAACTAAGTAACGGTCCGCATAATCTGTTAATTCTAAATCTGTCATAGTTTCAGAACTAAATTCAATCCACATTGTTGTTCTAAAACCTGCACTTTGTTTAAATATTTCTGGCGGTTCAGCTCCCTCTGGTAAATTATCAACTACACGAGCGACAGCATTTCTGACATCATTTGTCACATTATCAAGATTTAAACCTGTCTTAAATGTAAGTCTAATTGAAGATCTTTCATCTTCACTAGTTGAATCTATAGTCTCTAATCCTGGAGTTCCGCCAACGAATTCCTCAATTCTTTGGGTTATTTGTGTATCAATAATTTCTGCTGAAGCTCCTTTATAATCTGTTTGTACTGAAACGATCGGTGGTTGCACATCAGGCAATTCATCGGTTGGGATATCTTTAAAAACAACCAATCCAAACAAAACCAGCACCAAACTCATTACAGATGCTATAACTGGCCTTTTGATTGAGAGATCCGTTAAAAACATTTTATTGATTGATTATCTTTACTTTAGCTTTGTCTCTGACTTTTGAAATGCCCTCAGCTATGATTGTTTCGTTCTCAGTTAGTCCGTCAATTATCGAAACTTTACCATAATTTCGTTTACCTAATGTTACATCTCTTTTCTCGACTGTTGTACCATCTTTGACAACATAAACAAAAGCTGTACTTCCTTGTATTGTTACAGATCTTTCAGGAACACCCAATTGTTCAGTTTCATTATAAATAATTTTAATTGTAAGTAGTTGTCCTGGTATAAGTTCATATTTGTCATTTTGAATAAGTACTCTAGCCAAAATTGATCTCGTAGAAGGATCTATACGAGAGCTGACAGACTCTATCTTCCCTTGGTAAATTTTATCATAAGCATCTGATGTTGCTTCAATACGAAGACCAGGTTTTAAGATACCTACAAAATTTTCAGGAATTTTAATATCAACAAAAATATTACTAATAGCATCTAAAGAAACAATAAAACTATCAGTGCCTAACACGCCTTGTGCTATTTCTCTTTTACCTAGTTTGCCATCAAATTCAGCAATTATTTTTTCCCCAGATAAAAGTTCTAAGATTAAGTCACCTTTTTTTACCATTTTTTCGTCTGGTAAATTTTGATTATTTAACTCCTCTTTTTTAACTCGATAGGTTTTTGAATTAGAAGCGATTGCTGTTCCAAATGTCTCAATGCTTTCAAAAAAAGAACTTTTAGCAACTTGTTCGACAATCACACCTGGCGCAGGTCTTACACTAAATTTTTTTTTAAAATGTTGTCCAATAAAATACCTACCAGCAATAACCACCACAATAATGATAAGTATTAATATTAAAATTATTTTATATTTTTTTGACGTTGTCATTTTATTTAATATGAACCGTACTCAGTCCAAGAACCATCATATATCACAGGAGTTGTACCACTTACTATGTAATTTGCTAGACCCAAAACACAAGCGGTTACACCAGAGCCACATGAAAATACTAGGTTTTGACCAGGTGTGACTCCATGATTTACAAAAACTTCTTTGAGTTTTCCCTGCTCTTTAAAAGAATGGTTTTCAGTATTAACTAATTCACTAAAGGGCAAATTTAGAGAATTTTCAATGTGTCCTGATTTAAGTCCTGCTCGAGGTTCTTTTTCAGTGCCATCAAATCTTGCTTTGCTTCTTGCGTCAATTACTACAAATTTTTTTAACTCTAAATTTTTTTTAATTTGTTGATAGTTCTTTACCATTAGGCTATTTTCGTTCGCTGTGTATTGGGAAGAAGAAAATTGAGCATGTGAGTTAGTAACTTTTCTATCTTCTTTTTTCCAAGTTTTGATATCACTATTAAGTACGAAAATTTTATCAATCGGATGTCCATAATATAAAAAATTAAACCAAACTCTACAAGAACTAAACAAATTTGAATTATCATAAATAATAATATTAGTTTTATTATTAATCCCAAGTTTTGAAATTTTTTCTTCCCACGTATCTTTATCGCAGAGCATATGAGGCAATTTTGATGACTGGTCAGAAAATTTATCAATATCAAAAAAAATCGCATTTGGTATATGTTCAATATTAAATTCTTCAAGAGGATTACGGTTGGCATTAGGTAAATGCCAAGTCGCATCTAAAATAATTGTATTAGCGTCTTGCAAATGCTCTTGTAACCACTGCGTATTAATTAAAACCATCTAGCCTTTCTTCATAATATACTGTTGATGATAATCTTCAGCTTTTGAATAGTTTTTTATGGGTGATATTAAAGTTTCAATTTTGCCATTAAATTTATCATTATATTTTTTGAATATTTTTTCAGCAGCTGCTTTCTGTTTTTCATCTACATAAAAAATTTCACTACGATATTGTGTTCCCACATCAGGATACTGCATATCTTTTTGGGTTGGATCGTGAATTTGAAAAAATAAATCTAGTATCTTATCAAAACTAATTACTTTTTCATCAAACTCAAGTTTTACTGTTTCCGCATGCCCAGTTTTACCGGTGCAGACTTCTTCGTAGGTTGTTTTCGTGGCACTACCACCAGCATAACCAACTTCAGTTGTTGTGATTCCTTTAACTTTTCTAAAAAAATCTTCCGGTTTCCAAAAGCACCCCAGTGCTAAGTAAGCTTTTTCCATAATTAAATAATATGTTATGAAGAATGGAGGATATTAAATTGCTAACAAAAAATCAAATAGGAGTATTATATATGGTCGCAAGTGTTGCTTGCTTCTCCATTATGGATATTTCTATTAAGTGGTTAAATAATTATCCGTTTGGTGAAGTTTTATTCTTTAGATTTTTCATTGGTTTATTGCCAATATTGTTAATTATTCCAAAGAGCGATTTAAGAAACTTTTACAAAACGTCTCGACCGGGATTACATGCTTTCAGAGCCATTTCAGGGGCTATAGCCATCATGTCGCTTTTTTTTGCTTTGAGAAATTTACCATTAGCAGATGTTATCTCGCTAACGTTTGGAGGACCAATTTTCGTGACAGTAGCTTCAATTTTATTTTTGTCTGAAAGAGTAGGCTTTCGAAGATGGTCAGCGGTTGCACTAGGTTTTTTAGGAATGTTATTAATTATCAAACCTGCTTTTACCGAACTAAATTATTATTATATTTTTCCAATTATTTTTTGTGTTTTTTTTTCGTGTGTGGCAATCAGTGTCAGAAGTCTATCATCCACAGAACCAAATTATCGAATAGCCTTTTATTTTACCGTTCTGTCAATGTTGATCGGTCTTTCTACCTTATCTCACGGTTGGGTTGTTCCTACTTTTAAAGATTCTTTAATTTTTATTATTATGGGTATTTGTGGCAGTGTGGCTAATCTTTTATTAACTCAAAGTTATCGTCTAGCGGAAGCGTCTTTAGTAACTCCAATAAAATATTTGAGTTTAGTTTTTGCAATTTTTTTCGGCTTTACTATTTGGGGAGAAATACCAAAAGTATTTACTTTATTAGGCGCGGGTTTAGTTGTTTTAAGTTCATTTATAATTTTTGTCAGAGAAAACAAACTTAAAAAAGAGATAATTAACCCGCGAGTATGAGGAAACGTCCCAAGTATTGGTCTAAAGCAATAAAACACTTATCTACTAAAGATCCAATCATGAAAAATTTGATTAAAAAATATCAAGACCGATATCTAGTTTCAAGAAATGATATTTTTTTTTCATTATGTAAAAGTATTATTGGACAACAAATTAGTGTTAAGGCAGCAGACTCAATTTTTAATCGATTTAAGGCAAAGTGCAATTTCAAGATTAGTCCTAAACAAGTGAATAAGCTAAAAATTACAAATTTGCGCGCCTGTGGTTTAAGTAAACAAAAATGTCTTGGTATTAAAGAATTGGCAAAAAAGTTAATTAATAAAACCTTTGACCCAAAAAAACTTAAAAAGATGACTGATGAGGAGGCTATAGAATACTTAGTTCAATTAAGACAAATTGGTAAATGGTCTGCAGAAATGGTGCTTTTGTTTACGTTAAATAGGCCCAATATCTGGCCAATACAAGATATAGGATTACTTAAAGCAATTTCTGTAAACTATAAAAAAAAATATCTCCCACCTAAATTATTTGTTCAAAAATTAAAGAAAAGATTTTCACCTTATTGTTCAGTTGCGACTTGGTATTTATGGCGCACTATCGACAATGAACCAATCCAATATTAAGCCCCTTCAACTATGACGTGGTTTCTTATGCAGTGTCCTTTTAAAATTTCGTGTGCTTGTTGATATTCTTTTGAATCAAAACAAGCTTCAGCGGTACTAAGGTCTTTGAATTCTACCACTACGGTACGAGGTGAGTTAACCCCTTCAGTAATTCTATTTGTCTCACGTCTTACCAAAAATTTTCCTGAATATTTATCGATCGCAGCTTTTGCCTGTACGGCATACTCCTTTAATTTTTCAGGATTGTGAATTTTTTCATATATACAGACCCAATATCCCTTCATAAGATTCTCCCTTTTAATTTTTTTTAATTATGATAACTAACTTTAATGTCAGAAAAATTAATAATCAACTTTGAAGAGTATCTTGCCACTGTTGAAAAACTAGCTATAGAGATCCATAAAAATTTTAAACCAACTGTTTTAGTTGGTATTATGCGTGGTGCTGCTCCAATTATAGATATTCTTTCAAGAATATTTAAGCTGCCTACAGCTTATATCGTCATTCAAAGTTACTCCGGTGAAGGTATGGAGGATAAACAGGGTGATTTAGTTTTTGCCCGAGATATCAGTTCCATTGCGCAAAATAAAGATTTTGAGCGAGTTTTACTCGTTGATGATTTATCGGATACCGGTTTAACATTAAATAAAAGTATTGAGTGGTTAAAAAATTACAAACCAATTAAAGATTACATTAAAGAAGTCAAAACTGCTTGTCTATGGAAGAAGAAGTCCTCTTCTTTCACGCCAGATTTTTGTCCAGTGAGATTAAAAAACGACCCTTGGATTGTCCAACCTACGGAACACTTTGAAGAATTAAATATTGATCAAATTATTCAAAAGTACAAATAAAAAAGAGGGTCAGAACCGAATCCAACCCTCTAATTTTTAAATTTAAAAATTAAGCAACTGCAAAACTAGCTACAGCTAAAATTGCTATTAACCAAATAGCAGGCGATGTAGACGAAAATTTTCCAGTGAAAATTTTAATTAATGCATATGAGATAAATGCAAGCGCGATACCGTGGCTAATGCTGTAAGTTAATGGCATAGTTACCATTGCAACAATAGCAGGAGCAGACTCCGCAATATCATCCCATTCAATGTCTGTGATATTTCTAGCAAACAAGATAGCAACATAGAGTAAAGCTGCACCGTCAATTTCTTTCGGTAAGCTCGTTGCTAATGGAGAGAAAAATAAGCAGAGCAGAAATAATACTCCAATTACAATTGAAGTCATTCCAGTTCTTCCGCCAGCTTTTACACCCGCACCAGACTCAACATAACTAGTTACTGTTGTTGTACCCATTAAAGCACCTGCAACAGTTCCAACGCTATCAGCCATCATTGCTTTGCTAATATCTTTCACTTTACCTTTACTATCAACTTTACCAGCGACATTCGCTACTGAAGTTAAAGTTCCAGCAGTATCAAAGAAGTCAATAAATAATAAAGTAAAAATCACCGTTGACATTCCAGCTGTCATTGCTGCCCCGAGGTCAAATTCAAATAAATATGACATTGAAGGTGGTGTACTGACTACGCCATTAAATTTAGCAAGACCAGCGACCCAAGCAATAATACTGAATACCAAAATACCAATAATGATATTTCCTTTTACATTCATTTTTTCTAGGACAACCATCGAAACGAAAGCTAAACATCCTAATAGAACTAAAGGATTTTTTAAATCACCCAAAGTTACCAAAGTAACTGGATGGTCTGCAACGACACCCATAATCTCAAGACCAATTATTGCAAGGAAGAAACCAATTCCAGCACCAATACCTAATTTAAGGCTTCGTGGTATAGAATTTATTATCCAAGCTCTAAGTGGAGTTAATGAAATTATTAAGAATAGAACACCAGCAACTAATACAGCACCTAGTGCTTGTTGAGGCGTATAACCCATTCCAGCGACAACACCAAAAGCAACAAAGGCATTAATACCCATTCCCGGAGCAAGACCAATTGGCCAAGTTTTTCCGTAGAAGCCCATAATAAAACAGGCTATTGCTGTTGCAACAATTGTTGCGGTAAATACTGCACCAAAGTCAAAGAAACCTTTTTCTGGTCCGGCAAACTCACCTGACAAAATAAAAGGATTTAAGAACATGATATAAGCCATCGTTAAGAATGTCGTCACACCCGCAATGACTTCAGTATTGAATGAGGTTTTGTTTTGTTTATAGTTAAAATAATTATCTAACATTAATCCTCCCTGTAAGAAAAATTAGATACTTGAAAAGATTAATAAAATCTTAATTAATGATCGATACTCACAACCTAAAGTTCATTTTCTTGTGAGTAAGATTAGGATATATTCTAAGAAAAGTTGAAAATGAAAATAGTAATTAAAATAGCGCTTAATTTAATAATTTTAACCTTTCTTTTATCATGTTCTACAGTGTCTAAAAAAGTAGATGAGGCGGTTACAAAAGAGGAGCAAACTTTAAATCAATTAATAGGCAAAACTGAAAAAGAACTTATCCAAAAATTTGGGCGTCCAGATAAAATAGATTTTAGAGATTCAAGAAATCGATTTTATGTTTATGAAAGTGAAAAATTAAAGATCAAGTGTGAAAGAATATTTGAAGTTAATTCAAAGAATATCATCGAGGGCTATACAAGCAAAAATTGCTTTTAGCGCATGATTAAAACTGAATTAAGAGATTTATTTCTCAACCACTTTGCACAAGGAATAAAACCACAAAATCATTTTAAAATTGGTATTGAGCACGAAAAATTTTTACTTAATGCAAAAAATCAAAGAGCAGATTATCCGCTCTTAGAAAAATTATTAAAATCACTTGCAGAAAATAACTGGCAAGAAATGCGAGAAAATAATCATTTAATTGGTCTTAAAAAAGATAATAAAAGTATTACTACAGAACCCGGTTTTCAGTTTGAACTGTCAGGGCAAACCCATGAAAGCATTCATGAAGTTTGTGCCGAGAGCTCGGGCTATCTAAAAGAGATTAATCGTAGCGCCGAGAACCACAACATCAAACATCTTTCAATTGGCTATGATCCATTTAACTCTTTAAAAGATGCTCCTAAAAGTCCTAAAACTAGATACAAAATCATGACCGAAGAAATGCCTAAAACGGGCAAACTAAGTTTAGAAATGATGTATCAGACCTGCGGTTTACAAGTTAATTTAGATTATAAGTCCGAAAGAGATTTTGTTGAGAAATT
>Ga0181575_10003027_pt1 | contig 11934 bp, 10 predicted proteins | sample 101ome_23_FD_145599 | JGI IMG/M metagenome (GOLD analysis project Ga0181575, IMG submission 145599) | Coastal salt marsh microbial communities from the Groves Creek Marsh, Skidaway Island, Georgia - 101411CT metaG (spades assembly) | ecosystem: Environmental > Aquatic > Marine > Intertidal zone... | reverse complement strand
TTTTAAGGGCCATGAACCGTCGAATGGCCCATGGGGTAGAATTAATTTTACAGTGTAGTGCGTCGCGTCCCTCGAAAAAGGGAACCCCCGCCGCGGTCGTCCGTCTCGGCGACACTCTCGGCGACGCGCGCGCGTCTCGGCGGAGGGTTCGTTGTAGAGACGGATCGAGAGGCGGATCGTACTGCTCTCGCGGAAATCTGAGCGCGCGGCGTCCGACGAGTCGACGGCGTCGTTCTGATGATGATTAGCGAAGCGATGATGACGCCGATGATGATGAAGGCGCCGACGACCGCGCGCGCGACGCCGACGACGCGTCCGTCGCGGGTGAAGTCGAAGAACGCCGGGCGAGGATGGCGAACGCGTCGTCGCGCGGCGGACGGTGAACCGAAAAAGTTGTGGGGCGGACGGTTTTCCGAGGCGCAGGATCCGCTGATGGAAAAGTTTAACGAGTCGCTGAGTTTTGACAAGAGGATGTGGCGGGAGGACGTGGACGGAAGCGTCGGGTACTCGAGCGCGTTGGCCCGGGCCGGGGTGATCACCGAGGCGGAGCGAGACGAGATTCACCGAGGGTTGAAACTCGTCGCGGGGGAATGGGCGGACGGGAGCTTTGAGGCCAAGGCTGGGGATGAGGATATTCACACGGCGAATGAGCGGCGGCTGACGGAGCTCATCGGAGACGTCGCGGGTAAGCTGCACACTGGACGATCGAGAAACGATCAGGTGGCGACGGACACGAGAATGTGGTTGAGAGCGCAACTCATGACTCTCCGTGGTCACTTGCGCACGTTGATTGAGATTGCGGTCGATCGGGCGGAGCGTGAGGTTGACGTCGTCATGCCGGGTTTCACGCACTTGCAGAGCGCGCAGACGGTGCGTTGGTCGCACTGGTTGCTCTCTCACGCGGCGGCGTGGCAACGCGATGATCAGCGACTCAACGACTTGATCAAGCGTGTGAACGTCATGCCCCTCGGGTCCGGCGCGCTCGCCGGTAACCCCTTTGGCATTGACCGCCAGCTTTTGGCCAAGGATTTGGGTTTCGACTCGGTGTGTCCAAACTCGATGGACGCCGTGAGCGACAGAGATTACATTGCCGAGACGAGCTTCTGGGCATCCATGACGGGTACCCATCTCTCGAGATGGAGCGAGGACTTGATTGTGTACTGCTCTCAGCAGTTTGGCATGGTCAAGTGTTCCGATGCCTACTCCACCGGTTCGTCTCTCATGCCGCAAAAGAAGAACCCAGACGCGCTCGAATTGCTTCGCGGCAAGAGCGGAACGCAAATCGGTTCCCTCATGGCGGTGCTCGCCACCATCAAGGGCACGCCGACGACGTACAACAAGGATCTTCAAGAGGTTTGGCACTCCATGTACTACACCGTGGACAACATGAGCGACTCGCTTCAAATCGCCGCGGGATGTTTGGCAACTTTGAAAATTTACCCCGAGGCGATGGAATCGGGTCTCTGCGCCGAAATGCTCGCCACGGATCTCGCCGAATACCTCGTTCGAAAAGGTGTTCCATTCCGCGAGACGCACCACATCTCCGGCGCCGCCGTCAAGCTTAGCGAAGACCGAAACGTCCCACTCTCTTCTTTGACTGTCGACGATCTCAAGCCTCTCTGCGCGAGTTTCGAGGCGGACGTCGCCGAAGTTTGGTCGTATGAAAAATCCGCCGAGTCGCGCGACACCGAGGGCGGTACCTCCAGACGCTCCGTCCTCGAGCAGTGCGCCAAGCTTCGCAAGTACCTCGCCGATAATTAAATTAATCAGAAACAAAGCGTTTTATTCATTCGTTCACCTTGGTAATCGCACCGCGAGAAACCGCGCTGGCCATTCGTAGCTTTGGTTTGGTTTGGTTGAGCTCAACCACCACGACGACACCGCACACACCGACGACGACGACGACGACGACGACGCGCGCGCGATAATCATCATGCGACTCGCGGTCGCCGTGATCGCGTGCACTCTCGCCCTCGCCGCGTCGTCCGTCGTTCGAACGACGCACGCGAAACCGTTGAGCGACGACGCATTCGTCGGTGACGATGCGCCTCGGTACGTGATTCGATTACCGAAAGAACGCCCCGACGTATCGCCCGTGACGCCGCACAGACGCGTTCGAATGACGGCGGCGGACGGGAAGAGATACGTGTGCGTCGTCCCGATGTCGACGAGGGAGGTGGAGGGCGACGAGGACGGGGATGGCGAACAAGGTGGTCTCGTCGGCGAACGCGCGGATGCCTCGTTGGCGGAAATGATAGAAGAAGATGCGAGTCCTGGGACGGCGACGGATGTCAACGAACACCTCAAACCGTTGTCGAATAGGTGTTTTTATTACTCGAACGGCGATTGGTGGACGTACGAGGTGTGTCACGAGAAAAAAGTGGAACAGTTTCATCGAGAGGGAACGACGCGCGTCAACTCGCACTCGCTCGGAACGTTTGACGCCGAAGCCACGGCGGCTTTGGCGGAAACCAACCGAGCCAAGGATAGCGAATTTTCGAGTGGGAGTGGGATTGGATTCGCCGGGATCGGGGACGACGGGGAACAGCGGTATCACGCGCACTCGTTTACGAATGGAACCGAGTGCGCCGGCCCAGATGTCGGTTCGGCGTTTGAAGACGCGAGACGTTCGAGCGAAGTTAGGTTTGTCTGCTCCGAAGATGGATCCGAGGGCATCAGTGGAGTCGATGAACCCGCAACGTGCACGTACGTGTTGACTTTCCGCACGCCGTACGCGTGTAAAGCCAAGGATTTACGTCCTAAGCATCCAAACGTCGAGAACATAGTGTGCACGCTCGCCGACGACGAAGACGGCGATCGAGTCACTACCGCCGGTATCCATCACGGGGCATCCGCCGTCGACGCACACGATGAACTTTAGCGACGGATGCGTTTCGCATTCATTAAACAGAACAAATCATCGTCATCGTCATCGTCATCATCATTGTCAATAGCCACGTAAACAAAAAGTTTCAAAAACAGACCCTCCTCGACGTCAATCGTCAGTCGACGACGACCGACGCGGCACCGACGCGGTGCTCGCGACGACGAAGAGGAAGAAGAGGACGAATAAAGTTGGTGGTTTCGGGCGTTCTTCTTCGCCGGCGTCGCGATGAACGACGCACAGAAAAAGACGACGACGACGACGACGACGACGCAAACAGATCGAAAAACTGTTCAAAGAGGCGGCGCCGACGCGACGACATCCACGACGAAACGCGCCCTTTCTCGCGCGACGTCGACGTCCTCGTGCGAGAGCTTCGATGGATACGTCACGCTCGGTGACGCCGCGGCGCGCGCACCGGTCGGGCGGTCTCGCGGGTGGGTTCGGGAGACGAGGGAAGACGTCGCTGGGCAAAGCGGGAGTCATCTTGTTCGAAACGCGCGCGGTCCGACGTCGGTCGATGGACGTCTCGATCGATCGACGCCGGCTTTCGAGGTGGTGAAAGCTCTACTCAAGGCGAAGAGATACGACGATGCGCTCAAGGCGGTAGATTCCGTCGGCGTAGACGCGTTGGGAGGGGCGTCTCGGGCGTCGGCTTTGAGAGGCGAGTGTTACGAAGGCTTGGGGCGCGTGAGAGAAGCGGGCGAGGCGTACGTCAGAGCTCGGGATTTAGATGGTAACCCCGATGGTTGGTTTGGCATCGGACGCCTGTTGCACGCGGAACTTCGGTTCGGGGATGCGATTGCGTGTCTCAGAGCGGCGAGGGACGGGTACGCAGCGGCGGGCATGAAGGAGGAGGTCGAAGAGACTTCGCGGCGGCTGGCGGCGGCGTGGACGGATTTAGGCACGGCGTACAAGGCGCAGGGACAGGTAGAATCGGCGATTGAGACGTATAAAGAGGTGATTGCGTCCTTACCGGAACAAGCCGCCGTTGCATATTACAATTTAGGCGTCGCTTTGGTTGAATGCGGAATGCTAACCGAGGCGGAGGAGGCGTACAAGGCGTCTATCGCGCTCGAACCGACGAGAGCGGAAAGCTATTGCAACATTGGCGTCGTGTTTAAGATGACGAATCGCATGGAGGAGGCTATGGAAGCGTACGAGCACTGTTTGAGGCTATCACCTGATTTTGAACTCGGGAAGAAGAATCTCGCCCTCGTGCTCACGGATCAAGGGACGGCGCTCAAGCATAAAAAATTGCTCAGCGCCGCCGTGGCGACGTACGAACGCGCGCTATCGTACGACCCCACCAATGTCGAGGCGTACTACAACCTTGGCGTCGCGTGTGCCGAGGCGGAAGAGTACGATAGGGCAATTATAGCGTACGAAAGTGCGGGACGTTTGCGCCCCGAGTGTGCTGAAATTTGGAACAATGCGGGTGTCCTTTACAAGGAGAGAGGCAACGATATTCGCGCGATGGATTATTATCAACGTGCCGTCGCGTGCAATCCCTACTTTGCGCAACCACTCAACAACCTCGGTGTGCTACATACGATGAGTGGTCAGGCGCAAAAAGCTCTCGAGGCGCTTCAACAAGCCGTCGCGGTTGAGCCGACGTACGCCGTCGCGCACAACAACTTGGGAGTGTTACTCCGCGACACGGGAGACATTGATCACGCGTGCGACGCTTACAGAGATTGCGTTAGGCACTCGCCTAACGATAGACACGCTGAACAAAACTACTTGCTGGCGCTGAATTACGTTCGTCAAGGTGAGGATCCAGAAGTTTGCCAAGCGCATGCAGCTTGGGGCACTCGCTTTGTGAAGCTTTCGGGTCCGCCCATGAAGGCTAGGCGCGCCGTGAGGGCTGACAGCGGCGCGGGAACGTCTGGGAGACGAAAGCTCGTCGTCGGTTACGTGTCTCCAGATATGTACACGCACTCTGTCAGCTACTTTGCCGCCGCTCCGCTGAGTTCGCACGACGAGGAGAGCGTCAAGTGCATCGTTTACAATGTTTCAAAGTACCAGGATGCGCAGAGCGAACGCTTACGAAAATCAACTCTCGAATCTGGTGGTGAATGGCGTGAGTGCGCCGCGCTCACCGAAAGGGAGTTGGCTGAGCGCATTAGAAACGATGATGTCGACATCCTCGTCGAACTGACGGGGCACACAGCGAATAACCGTCTGGGCACGCTCGCGCTCGAGCCAGCCCCTGTGCAGATTACCTGGATAGGATACCCGAATAGCACGGGTATGCGATCCATTCGTTACAGGATCACGGACGAAATGTGTGATCCACTGGATACAAAACAGACGTTCACGGAACAATTGATTAGGATTCCTGCACCGTACTCGTTTCTGTGTTACACGCCGAACCCAGAGGCGCCCGAGCACGTGTCTTCGGCACCCTGTCTTGAGAGAGGATTCGTCACGTTTGGATGTTTCAACACGTTAGCCAAGGTCACACCAGCCGTTCGCAGCGCGTGGGCGACCATTCTGCGCGCGACACCAAACAGTCGATTCGTATTCAAATCGAAAGCCTTTGCCTGCGACGTCATTAGACAACGATTCTTGTCGCAAATGGCGGAGCTCGGCGTGGATGCCTGGCGAATCGACTGTCTGCCGCTTGAATCTGCAACCAAGTCGCATTTATTGCTCTACAATGGCATCGACGTCGCGTTGGATACATTCCCTTACGCCGGGACCACGACGACGTGCGAGGCTCTGTACATGGGAGTCCCGGTGGTGACCCTTACCGGTTCGTGTCACGCACACAACGTCGGCAAGTCTTTGCTCACCACTGTTGGTCTTAAAGAGTGCGTGGCTGACACCGTGCAAGATTACGTGCGTATTGCGTCTTCGTTTACGACGGACATAGATCGTTTGGCAACCATTAGAGCGGGATTGCGAAACCGTCTGATGAATTCGCCGCTGTGTGACGCCAGAGGTTTCACCAGCGTTCTCGAGGATATATATCGCGAGCTGTGGCAGCGCTGGTGCGACGACCAGGCTCGCGCGCGCGAAGAGGACGAGAGCGAAGCTGAAGATGAAGAGAAGGATGAAGAGGAGGATGACGACCGATGCTCGGGCGGAGACGAAGGGGCGAAACGCAGTCCTGTGAAGGATGACTCGAACTCCAACCACGACACCGGCGACATCTTTGACGACGGCGCGTCGGGTGAAAGCGCCGAGGGGGAGTTCTCGTCGAAACTCATAGATACATTAGAAATTTGATTTGATTTTTGAAGTTGAAGGAACAGTTGTTTTGAATAAGGAATAATTTGCTTAAAAATTTAAGCCCGCTAGTACGCTCATTGCTTGTGTCTATTGTATTTGTTGTTCAAGAAAGAATTTACCCTCGCTTTAAATGGAGAAGTTACCCGGGGCATCCGGGGCACCACCGGCGGCACCCGCCGGAGCAGCCTTCTTCTTCGGGATTTCAGTGATCACGGCTTGCGTCGTGAGCACCATACCCGCGATGGAGCAAGAGTTCTGGACGCCAGAGCGCGTAACCTTCGCCGGGTCAATGACGCCCGCTTCCAACAAGTTGCCGTATTGGAGGTTCATGGCGTTGAAGCCAAACTCCCAAGGTTCGTGGCTGATGCGTTCGCAGATGACATCACCTTCAACACCCGCATTGTTACCAATGAGACGGCACGGCGCCAAGAGAGCCTTTTGGACGATTTCAGCGCCCAAGCGCTCCTCCGCGTTGGTAAGCGTCGGGATGAACTCGTCAATCATCTTGCTCAAGTGCACCAAAGCCGCACCACCACCCGGCACGATGCCCTCTTCGACCGCCGCAAAGGTGGCGTTCTTGGCATCTTCAATGCGGAGCTTGCGCTCTTCTAATTCAGTCTCAGTCGCGGCGCCAACCTTAATAACCGCAACACCACCCGCGAGCTTGGCGATACGCTCAGAAATCTTTTGCGTATCGTACACAGAGTCAGTCTCAGCGAGCTCTTGCTTGAGCTGAGCGACACGGAAGTCAATGTCTTCCTTAGAAGCGCCATCGGCAATCAAAGTAGTGGTCGTTTGCGCGATGGAAACCTTGCGGGCATAGCCGAGGCAGTCCATGTTGGCGCGAGAGACGCTGAGGCCGAGATCCTTGGCAATGTATTGCGCGCCGGTAACAATGGCGATATCTTGCAACAAAGCCTTACGACGCTCACCAAAGCCCGGAGCCTTGATGGCGACAACCTTGAGGACACCACGCATCTTGTTCACCACCAAGGTGGCGAGGGCTTCGCCGACGATGTCTTCGGCGATGATGAGCAACGGCGGGGAGCCATTTTGGGAAACTTCTTCCAAAACCGGAACGAGGTCCTTGACTTGTTCAATCTTTTCATCGGTGATCAAGATTCGGCAGCCTTCGTATTCAACCATCAAGCGTTCGTTGTCGTTGACGAATTGCGGGGAGATGTAACCGCGGTCAATCTCCATACCTTCTTCAACCTCGACGACGGTGTCGAGACCAGAGCCGTTTTCAATGGAGAGAACGCCATCCGGACCAACCTTTTCAATCGCTTCGGCAATCATTTGGCCAATCTCATCGTTGTTACCGGCAGAAATGGAGGCAACAGCGCGGATGTCTTCCGCACCCTTGACCGGAATGGCGAGTTCGGTAAGCTTGGCCCGGCACCATTCAGACGTCTTGTCAATACCGCGCTTGACAGTCACCGGGTTGGCGCCGGCGGCGACGGATTGCAAGCCATACTTGATCATTTCGCGCGCGAGAACAGACGCGGTGGTGGTACCATCACCGGCAGAGTCGTTGGTACGACCAGCGACTTCCTTGATGAGTTGAGCACCGGCATTTTCAACCGGGTCCGGAAGCTCGATGGCGCGAGCAATCGTCACCCCATCGTTGATGACTTGCGGCATGCCAAACTTTTCCTCGAGCACGACGTTACGACCCCGAGGGCCGAGAGTCACACCAACGGCATCGGCGAGCTTGTCGATACCGGCTTGAATCTTACGGCGGGATTGCATGTCAAAGGTGAGCTTCTTGGCTTCGGCGCGGACGCGCACGAGGGCGCGCGTCGCGCGCGGCGCCGTCGGGCGAGCAGCCGTCAGCGCACGTCCAGCCGTCTACGCGAGAACGAAACACGAAACAAAGCGCATCATCGTCAGTCTCTCCATCCATCTCTATTTCCTTTCACGTCACCCGTCGTCGCCGTCGTCGTCGTCGTCGAGCGGCGTCCCGAGACACCCCGCGAAAAAGGAAACCTCGCGTCCGAGAGGGGGGTATACACTTCAACTGTTTACCCATACACCCATCCATCCACCCGCCCGCCCGCCGTCGCGAGACAACCCCGAAAAGGGACGACGCGCTCGCGAACCGGACGCCGACGCCGACGCCGACGCCGACCCGACGCCGACGCCGACGCCGACGATCCGTCCACCACCGCCCGCGTTCGTCCCCGCTCCGCGCGTCCCGTCGTCGCGCGAACGCCTCTCCGCGACGCGTCCCGTCCATCCATCGACGGCGCGCGAAGCGCCGAGAAGGACGCTCGCGGAAGAGGCCGACACCGACGCGCCCCGCTCCGCGCGTCGTCGTCGTCGTCGTCGTCGTCGTGTGAGCGAGAGCGAGAGAAAAAAAATACGCCGAATCCGATCGCGCCGGCCGACCCGTCGCGTCGCGTCGCGCGCGTCGCGAGTCGCGTCGACGTACCGTTCGGGAGCTAATCGCGCTCTGCATCGTGGGTCTCGAAGTGAAGCGCCGACGGCGCGCGCGACGTGCCCTTTTCGCGATGGAGGGGGGGGGTACGTTTGACGGTTCGTGAACCTCCAAATCGGCTCGAATCGATCGAATCGACCCCCCGGACCGGACCGGACCGGCGTTCAGGGTCTTTCGTCTTTGCTTTTATTAGATGTGTAAGTGCGTAAAGTACGAGAGGCGTGTATGTATTCGAGAACGTTCGGGCTGGTGTGTGTGCACTTTTTTGATTTTGTGGGTATGTGTGTTTGTGTGTTTGATGGTGTTTTTTGGGTTGTTTATATGTGATTGTGACGTCCGCGAACCCGGCGTGGGCGCGTCCGTCATCCATCATCATCCGTCCCGCGCGTCAGTCGACGACGACGACGTCGACGACGACGGGAAGGGTGAGCGCGCGCGCGCGTCGGGAGCGCTCGTGGAAGCATGGCGCGAGGACGAGGCGGACGCGGGGGCGGTAAGGGTGGCCGTGGACGCGGGGGCGGCGGTGGTGGACGCTCGGTGCTCCCGGACTGGGCTCGAGGAGGCGGCGGTTCGTTTTGTTCGTGCACGAGCGACGCGTGCGGGCGAAGACACGCGGGGGAGGAGGACGAGGACGAGGAGGGGGCGAACGGGACGGCGCCGACGCGGTTTCCGGTGCCGCTGGCGATGTGGGACTTGGCGCAGTGCGATCCGAAGAGGTGCAGCGGGAGAAAGCTGGCGCGGCTGGGGTGTCTGCGGGAGCTTCGAGTGCAGCAGCGGTGGGCGGGCGTGGCGCTCACGCCGAACGCGACGGAGACCATCTCGCCCAAGGATTACGATGTGTTGAACGCGAACGGATTAGCCGTCGTGGATTGCTCGTGGAATCGGTTGGATGACGTACCGTTTGGGAAGTTGCACAGCGCCGCGCCGAGGTTGTTGCCGTGGCTCGTGGCGGCTAATCCGGTGAATTACGGCAAGCCGTGCAAGCTGACGTGCGCCGAGGCGCTCGCGGGCGGGTTGTACATTGCCGGGTATCCCGACGCCGCGGAGGCGCTGATGAATAAGTTTAAGTGGGGGCACGGATTCATCTCTTTGAACAGAGAGCTCTTGGAGTCGTACATGAAGTGCACGACGAGCGAAGAGGTGATTGAGACTCAAAACAGGTGGCTCACGCTCGGCGGCCCGGACGCGGGACCGTCGCGAGGGAGGAGAGACATGATGCCACCGAGTGAGAGCGAGAGCGACAGCGAGAGCGACGACGACGAGGATGACGACGACAGCGACGGAGATTTACCGCCGCTGACGCGCAATTTCAACCACACAAAATTTAGCATAGAACGATCGGGAAACAACTTTCGCAAAGAGGACGAGGAGGAAGAGTCGAGTTCTTCAGACGACGAGAAAGACGCTGACGCGCTCGCGGATAGAGTGGCTGAAGAGTTGTGAGACAAATTGTAATTGAACGACGCGCGTATTTAGAGAAAAAAATTACGTTGGAGGTTGGTATCCTTCAACGCTTCTCGTACATCCACGGGATGCGCGTCTTCACGCGCACGTTTCTTTTCGTTAATGTTTCGTTGTTTCAGTCGCGCTTCTTTCCCGGTTGTGTCTTCGGATGATGTTGACGCAAGCGCTCTTGGCTCGCTCGCCGACGATATCGGATGCTCAGCGCGCAGGTGACTGGGAGAGTCTTCGCTCGCCGTGAAAGCTTCGGTGATGGATGCCATGTCATCGTGAATTTGCGCTGGCGTCAACTCTAGGCTAAAGGTTGGTTTTCGTCCTTGGTAGAGCCGATGGACGAGGGTGGAGCGAGAAAAGTATTTCGATGGACCTTCTTGGAGCAAACCATCCTCGCCGAAAATCGCTAGTGGCTTCCGAACGAAACCCGGATATGCGGCCACATCGACGCCCGAAGCTTCGTCGAAGTATGTCCTCGTTCGGCGTCTGTTCACGAATGACATGATTGAGCGACGCGTCGAGGGACACGTTATGCGAGCGAGTGAGTGTGGACATTTTACACGGGAAGGACGCAGTTCTTATTAAATCAAATCAGCAACGTTCATGGGCATCTCGTCAATCTGAGTCGAGTAGTATTGTTCGATGTCGCGCAAAGCGCGAACGTCGTCAGCCTTGACAAAGTTAATGGCCACACCCTTGCGACCGTAGCGACCAGAACGACCTATTCTATGAATGTAGTTTTCACGATTGCCGGGCAAATCGTAGTTAATGACTAGAGAGACTTGTTGGACGTCGATACCGCGAGCCCAAACGTCCGTCGTGATAAGCACCCGAGTAGTTCCACCTCTAAACTCGTTCATGATTTCTTCGCGCTCCTTTTGCGGCATGTCGCCGTGCATGGCGGACACCGTAAAGTTGTTCTGGCGCATCTTTTCTGTCAACCAATCAACCTTCTTCTTCGTGTTGCAGAAGATGACAGCTTGCGTGATGGTCAATGTGTCGTACAAATCACAGAGCGTGTCAAACTTCCACTCTTCTCGCTCCACCGCGACGAAGAACTGCTTGATTCCCTCCAACGTCAATTCGTCGCGCTTGACCAAAATGCGAATCGGATCCGTCATAAACTTGCTCGTCATCTCGAGCACTTCGTTCGGAAGAGTCGCGCTCACCAACACGACTTGCGTCTCCGGCGGAAGATATCTGTACACGTCGTAGATTTGCTCCTTGAAACCCTTGTTCAACATTTCGTCCGCCTCGTCGAGGACTAAAATCTTAATTCCGCGAGTGCGCAAGTTGCGTCTCTTAATCATATCGAAAACGCGACCGGGCGTGCCGCTCACGATGTGACACCCGTAGTCCAACTTACGAATGTCTTCTCCAATAGATCTACCACCGATGCACGCGTGCACTTGCACATTCATAAAGTTTCCGAGCGCCAACGCCGTCTTCTCCGTTTGCACCGCCAACTCTCGCGTCGGCGACAAAACCAACCCTTGAACCTCTCTCGACGTCGTATCCAGCATCTGACACAACGCCAACGAAATCATCGACGTCTTACCCGTACCGCTCTGCGCCTGCGCGATGACATCCCGTCCGGAGATTATCGGAACGATCGCTCTTTGCTGAATAGCGCTCGGTTTCTCGAACCCGTACGAGTACAAGCCTCGCAACAAATCCTCTCGAATCCCCATCGCGTCAAACGTCGAGCACGATTTAACCCCCTTGGACGTCTCAAACGAAATCTTCTCGTCATCGTCGTACGATTTCACCAGATCGTCTCCCGCTCGTCCGCCGCCCATCGCGTCTTCGCTTCGTCACTAAAGTCGGATCGCGAATCGAACGAGTCCCAGTCGCACCGCCGCCGATCGAATCGAATCGAATTTCCTTTTCACCCGCGTCGTCCTCGTCGTCCCCGATC
>Ga0181575_10003021_pt1 | contig 11951 bp, 8 predicted proteins | sample 101ome_23_FD_145599 | JGI IMG/M metagenome (GOLD analysis project Ga0181575, IMG submission 145599) | Coastal salt marsh microbial communities from the Groves Creek Marsh, Skidaway Island, Georgia - 101411CT metaG (spades assembly) | ecosystem: Environmental > Aquatic > Marine > Intertidal zone... | reverse complement strand
GCACCGGCCGCACCGGTAACAACAACTGTCCTGCCCTCAAACATCCTAGGCTCCTTCTTTGTATGGCGAGAATGATTCGCAGGCAGTATACCGAATTTGACCCAGCCCAGATCAGCCAGTACCTTGGTTCTCTTTACGACAGAGACCGAGAGAGAGCGACCGTGAAAGAAGTCAAAACATTTTGCCGGGTCTGTGAGCCTTCCTGTGGCCTCGTTGCCGAGATCACCGACGACGGGATCTCAAAACTGCGGCCCGACAAATCACACCCGGTCACCCAGGGCTTTGCCTGTCATAAGGGCCTCGCGACCCTGGAGATCCATAGGGATGAAGACCGCCTTAACCACCCCTTGCGGCGCAACGCTGACAACTCTCTCACGCGGATCTCCTGGGACGACGCAGCGGCAGAGATCGCCACGAGGATCGCCGACCTGAAACTACGCTATGGCGACGATGCCATCGCATCCTACACCGGCAATCCACTCGCCTTTAACTCACTCGCCGGCCCGGCAATTGGCTCATTTATCCTCAACAACGGTATCCGTCGGAATTTTTCTTCCGGTACCCAGGACTGTACCAACAAGTTCGCCGCCGGCGAGGCAATTTTCGGTTCCAGCACTATTCATCCGATTCCGGATATTGACCACACTGACTTCCTGCTGATCTTCGGCGCCAACCCGCGAATCTCCCATATGAGTTTCATCTCTATTGCCGACCCGATGGAACGTCTGCGCGCCGCCGCAAAGCGAGGTGCCGACATCCGATTCGTTGACCCGCGCAAAAATGAATCAATCAATGGCATCGGCCAGCATGTTCCGGTCAGGCCAGACACCGACGTATACCTGATGGCTGCATTGCTGCAGCATCTCTTTGAGCACGACAAAGTCGATTCTGAGATGCTGGCTGACCACGCAGAGAACGTCACTGAGCTGCAGGCATTCATCGCGCAGTACCCGGCTGAGCGAGTGGCAAGCATCGTCGGCCTGAGTGCGGATTCGATTCGCAACCTGGCGGACGATATTGCTGCAGCACCTCGCGCCGCGTTCTATATGTCGACAGGCCTGAATATGGGCCGCCAGGGCTCTACGGCCTATTGGCTGTTGTTCATGCTGAGCCTGGCCACGGGCAACCTCGACAAGCGCGGCGGCAATATCTACTCCAATGGTTTCTATCCTGCAGCGAAAGCCGGCCGTACCCGGGGCGAGGTGAACTACGAGGAGACGGCATTCGGCGATATCCGCAGGATTCGCGGCTCGCTGCCCGGCAACCTCATGGCTGACATGATACTTGCTGAAGAAAACCCGATTCGCGGCCTGGTGGTGATCAGCGGCAATCCACTGTTGTCCATCGGAGGCGGCGACAAACTGGCGCAGGCTTTTGAGCAACTGGAGTTCATGATCGTGATCGACATCTACCCCAGCGCAACGTCGGACTACGCCGACTACCTGTTGCCCGCCACCGACATGTTCGAGCGGGCAGACATCAATGTCTGTGGACTCGGCATGCAGAGCGAACCCTTTATCCAGTACACGGATTTCATCGTGCCACCAGCAGCGGAACGCAAACCGGAATGGTGGATCCTGCGCAAGTTGGAAACAGCCCAGGGCTTTGATACAGACATCGAGTCGCTCGATGATTATCAGGCTGCCATTGACAAGCTCGGGGTTTTCAATCGCTTCGATCACATGCTGCGACAGAGTGATCTGGATATTGACCAGGTGAAACAGGCAGGCACCGTGATACTGCCAGGAATTCAGGCAGGGCGTTTTTTTGATGCCGTCGTGCAGACGGACACCGGCCGGGTCGACTGCTGCCCAGCCTCAATGACTGAGGCGAGGGATCTCTGTGAGGCCCTCTTCAATGAGTTGGCCAGGGAAGATGCAGGCCAGCTGAAGATGATTTCGCGCCGCACCAACTACATGATCAACAGCTGGTTCCACAACGTGCGGTCACTGAAGCGACCCACGCACCAGGACAATCCTTTGTACATGCATCCAGATGATGCGCGCAAGCATAACCTCGGCGATGGTTCAGCGGTCAAGGTCTTCAACGATTATGGCGAAGTCAGAACGCAGGTCTCGCTGGACGACTCACTAACGCCGGGCTCCGTTGCCATGACCCATGGCTGGGGATACACCGGATCAACCATGAAAGTCGCCGGCCAGTACCGAGGCAGCAACGCCAATAGTCTGCTGCCCAGTGGCGTCGGATCCTACGAAAAATTCAGCAACCAGGCCTTCATGACCGGCGTACCGATCGACGTCGAGGCGGTCTAGCCGAAGATCGCCTTGAACATGTAGAAGAAAATGATGGCGAGGCCAGCGCCTGCTGGCAGCGTCACCAGCCACGAGACGAATATCGTGCCAACAACTCTCAGGTTCAGCGCAGCGATACCGCGGGCCAGGCCGACACCCAGCACACCGCCAACAAGCGTATGGGTAGTGCTCACCGGGAGGCTGTAACCCGACGCGAGCACCACCGTTGTTGCAGCCGCCAGCTCTGCGGCAAATCCGCTACTCGGTGTCAGTTCAGTAATATGCGTACCGATCGTTCGCATGACGCGGTAACCATAGAGCGCGAGGCCAGCGACAATACCGCCGCCACCCAGCAGCAAAATCCAGTTGGGCATCATCGCTTTCTGCGCCACTTCACCACCACTGGAGATAATGCTGTTGACTGCAGCGAGCGGCCCAATAGCGTTAGCCACATCATTTGAACCGTGCGCAAATGCCATGGAACAGGCTGTGAATATCATCAGTACACCGAACAGGCGCTCAATGTTAATGACATCGTGATGCACCGACTCACTGACTCGTTTCACACGACTGACAGCGATGGCACCAATCAGACAGATCACACCGGCCATGGCCAGAGAGTAAAGTATGGACTCTTCAAAACTCAGATCCAGACCAATGTGCTTCAGACCCTTCACCATGGTGACCATGGAAATGACGAAACCCACCATAAAGATATAAACCGGCACTGCCCGTTTTGCTGACTTGAACGGATCTTCAGTATCGAAGACGAACTTGCGCACACTCATGTAGATGAAAAATGAGAATGTGCCAGCGAGTACGGGTGAAACTACCCAGCTGGAGACAATATTGCCCACTTTGCCCCAGTTGACTGCATCAACGGAAATACCGACAGAGGCGAAACCAACAATGGCGCCGACGATACTATGCGTGGTTGACACCGGCCAGCCAAACGTCGATGCAACCAGCAACCAGATCGCAGCGGCAAGCAGCGCCGACATCATGCCGTAAACCAGGAGTTCCGGATCTGCGGACAGCGTCTCGGGGTCGATAATGCCTTTCCTGATCGTCGAGGTCACTTCACCGCCAGCAAGATAAGCACCTGCAAACTCAAATACCATGGCAATAATGATCGCCTGTTTCAGGGTAATGGCCTTCGCTCCCACTGACGTACCCATGGCGTTCGCAACGTCGTTGGCACCGACCCCCCAGGCCATGAAGAATCCGAACAGAATGGTCAGCAGCAGCAGCGTACTGCCGTAGTCTTCAATCACGCCCATGGGTACAACTCTCTAAATTTTTCTTGTTGTTTTCGCGTCAATGCTAGTGAGCAATGAGCGACAACATTCTGTTGCCAATTTTCTGTGCATCGTCTGCAATCTCGCCAATCAGCTCAACAATCTTGTAGACGAACATCGCATCGACCGGGTTCATCGCGGCTTCAATCCTGTAGAGGTTGTGGCGCAGCTCACGCAACCGGATATCAGATTGATGCTCAGCCTCATCGAGCTTATCGATAATGTTCTCCACAAACTCGACTTCCCTGCCACTGAATCCGGTTATGACCAGATCGTTGAGCTCGCCAATGACTTCGCGAGCATAGGACACGGCTTTGATACTCGCGCTGACACTGGCGCGCATATCTTCCTGCGCTTCCGAGGGAATCGTCATCTTGCGACCCAGAATAAGGCCTGCGACGTCTTTCGCTCGATTTGCCACTTTGTCCTGCATGCGCACGACTTCGAGCAAATGATCACGGCTGACCGGCATGAACAGACTACGTGGCAGGTTCCGCCTGACGTCACGTTTGATGGCATCGGCTTCTTTCTCATACTCGTCGATCTTACTGGCGGACAGACCAGCAGTGGCCCAGTCCTCTTTGAACACCGCCTCAAAATACTCAGTAAGCTCGTTGGCGCACTTTTCACAGATTGACATGTGGTGCTGAATGGGTTCGATCGGCGAGCGGCCAAACAACTGGGAGATAATCGGTTTGGTGGCCATACTTACGCCCGATGGGGAGACGCTTTCATTATAGTAGAACGTATACCTAATGTGCTATAAATTGCCGCCTCATGAATCAGCCAGCCAACAATCAGGAACGCGCCCGGCTCGACACCGCTGCGGTGATCCTCTCCGGCATCTGCATGCTGCACTGCCTGGCCCTGCCCGTGGTTCTGACGATCTTCCCGATTTTCAATGTAGCGCTGCTCGATGAGCAGACGTTTCACCTGATCATGCTGGTTGTTATCCTGCCGGTCAGCCTGGTGGCACTCACCATCGGCTGCCGCCAGCACAAGGACCGACTGACTATTGTCCTCGGTACGACCGGCCTCGGCGTCCTGATGTTCACCGCTGTCTTCGGTCACGAGGCATTCGGTTTCACCGGTGAGAGAATTATCACGTCCATCGGCGGCCTGATTCTCGCGTCTGCTCACATTCAGAACTACCGCTGTTGCCGACGCGACGACTGCGACCACGAGCACCGCTGATCGCCATGCCGGCCTTCGAAGTAACCAGGCTGAGCAGACATATCGGGGCAGAAATCACTGGCATTGATTTAAGGCAACTGGATGCCGATACCGTCGAGGCCATCAAGTCAGCTCTGAAGCAACACCTGATGCTCGTATTCCGAGATCAGTCTCTAACCGCGGACGAACTCTATCGTCTTGCCAGTCTCTTTGGTGAACCCGCGCCCTACCCTTTTGTTGATGGTATTGAAGACTATCCCGAGATCGTTCAGATAACCAAGCAGCCCGAGGAAACTATAAACTTTGGCGGCGTCTGGCATTCCGACACGACCTACCTGCCAGCACCCGCAATGGGCGCCATGCTCTATGGTCTGACAATACCGGAAACCGGCGGAGACACCCTGTTTTCCAGCATGTACGCGGCTTACGACAAACTGTCAGATGGCTTGAAGGGGTTTCTCGCACCGTTGACCGCGCTGAACGACGCCGACAAGGCAGCCATCGCCGAAACGCGTCCGGGGCAGCCGAAGAAGGGACTCATCGCAGAGCATCCCGTCATTCGAGTGCATCCGGAAACGGGTCGCAAGCTACTCTACGTGAACCGCGCCCATACAACTCGCTTTAGCGACATGACAGAAGCAGAAAGCGCTGACCTGCTGGAATACCTGTTCGAGCTCGCTGCGGCGGAAGACATTACCTGCAGACTGCAGTGGCAGCCCGGCAGTCTTGCCTTCTGGGACAACCGGGCCTGCCAGCACTTTCCCTTGAACGATTACCAGGGCCAGTTGCGCAGCATGCTGCGCATCAGCCTGGCAGGTGATCAGCCTGTCAGCTAGACCCTGAGGTTGCCCTGGCCATCAATGCTGGCGGCGGTGTCACAGAAGTCTCGCTGCATCATTTCCTGCACGAGGTCAGGATCATACGTGTTGGCCCAGGTCCTGACCCCGTCAGCGGTCAGGCAGGCGGCATGGCCCACGACGGGTTTGTCACCGGCAAACATCACGGTGTACGACTCAACCTGGACACTGCCTGTGTGATCGGTCACCCAGCTGCGGCGCGGACACTGGTCGACCTCTGCCTGAAGATTTTCGTGCTGGTAGTCCCTGGCGGGTGGTTCTGTCGAATAAACACCAAAGGCATGCTTGGTGAGGAAGCCGCCATTCGCGGTAATCAAGCCCCGGTCACCGGGAGCCGCCCTCAGCAGCGTTACCATCCGGGCAATACTGTGCATGACGTAATTGTTCAGCGGACCACCGCCAAACGTCAGACCGCCGGTCACCGTCAGGGGCTGCTGCAGCGAGAGACCCAGCTCTGCAGCCGCCACCTGCACAGCAGAGGGGAAGCAGCTGTAGACATCGACAAGATCAATGTCACTGACACCCAGCCCAGCCAGTTCCAGCGCCCTTGACCCAGCGATCCTGATCGCCGGGGATGAATAAAGGTTATCCCGCTCAGACACATAGTAAGTATCGTTCGCATCAGTGCCGGACCATGGGTAGACCCACTGATCCTCGCTGATGCCGAGTGCCCGGGCCTTCTCAACACTGCAAAGAATAATCGCAGCTGACATGTCAACTGCATTGTTCGAATTCATCAGTTTCGGGTACGGGAAACTCACCATGCGATTGGCCTGCCCAGGCGTGCGGATGGTCTCGGCATCCAAGGCGCCCTTGATCCAGGCATCGGGGTTGCCACTGGCCACCTGACTGAAGCCTGCCCAGAGTGTTGAGACCCGCTCACGGTGAGCTTCAATGGATTCGCTATTGGCATGGCGGATGGCATTTTCGAAGATCGGATACATCTGAATCGGCTGACGGATGTCACGTGCCAGCTCCGCCTCGCAGGCCATCGGCTCATCCTTGCCAATCTTAAAGTCGTAGTCTCCAACGGTTTCAGTTACCGGCAGTTCGATGCCTGCTTTGGCTGCCTTAGCCTGGGAATACCCGACCTCTGCGCCAGTCAACACAATCAGGTCTCGTTTACCTGCCAGAATGTCGGCCGCCGACAGGTTCAACGTGCTCTGAACCATATTGCCGCCGAAACAGGTACCAACCGTTTCTGCACCCTGACAGCCGACTTTCTCAGCAACATAACCGGCAGGGTGCTTATAGCGCCACGCACCCCGAATAATCCGGACTGAGTCCACGCTACCAAGCAATCCAGGGTTACCGGCATCGACTGCGGCCGCTTGGACGGCATCTACCATCAGGTCAATGGGTTCCTTGCCTGCCAGCGGATCGCTGATCCGTTGTTGAATCTGTGCAACACCAATTATCACCGGCGTGTTAGCATTCATGCATGTCTACCTGTCACTGGAAAGCCGCCGATTCTGCCACATTACGTCGGTCAATCGAGCCATCCCAGCCCACATCTATCAGGCTCCATCATTCATGAAAATCGGAGTAACTGCCTGGAAATTTGGTACCGCCGGCCTCGCCGATGAACTTGCAGAGCAAGGCGAGATTGCTGAACAACTGGGGTTTGACTCATTTTGGCTGCCGGAGAACCACTTCACCGGGCCTGCTTCGATTCCGGCACCTTTGATGCTACTGGCCGCCATCGCCGCCCGCACCTCAAGCATCCGCCTTGGCTCGACCTCGTACCTGCTGCCGATCCGGAACCCAATCCTGGCCGCAGAAGAAGTCGCAGTGCTCGACCGGCTCTCAGGCGGCCGCGTTATTCTCGGTATCGGCCGTGGCTTCCAGGATGCCATGTTCAAGACCTTCAACATCCCGACGGCCTCGAAGCGGCAGATCTTTCGCGACAACCTGACCCGCATGATTGATGCCTGGGCAGGCAAACCTATCGATCAGCATGAGGACAAGGACGTGATTTTAGCCCCCCTGCCCGTCCAGCAGCCGCACCCGCCGCTCTGGGTCGCCGCCTTTGGACCACTCGCCATCAAGCAAGCTGGCAGCCTCGGACTGCCGTATATCGCATCGCCGGTTGAGAGCCTGCAGAGCCTGCAGGACAACATCCGCCAGCATCGTCAGCATGCGCTGGATGCCGGTCTCGCCGCGCCTGATACGACGCCCGTGATGCGGACGGTGTTCATCACCGAACAAGCCCAACTGGAACGCAGGGTCAGAGAGGCACTCACCCAGGAAGCCGCAGGGCGCTTCCGCGGTCAGGACGCTGATGTTGATGACTGGGCAATCGTTGGTAGTCCCGCGAGAGTGAAAGAAAAACTGACCGAGTACCGTGAGTCGCTGGGCCTCGATTACCTGATCGCGCGAGGCAGGATCCAGGGTATCGAGTCTGAGCTGCAGATCCGCTCGCATGAACTGCTAATGAAGCTCTCTCACTAGTTGACGATCTTGATCAGCTGGCCAGGCTCCGGCTGTCCCAGCGGGTAAAGCCCATTCATCACCCTGAGTCGATCAAGCCCGTAATTTGTAATGGGTGATTCTGCCGCCAGCGCTTCCATCGTGGTGTCTTCTTCCGCCCTCACGACCTGGATCTTCGGCAGCCTGGCCACCTGAAAATCACCACGATCCATACGGTCAAAACTAAAAATGCTGGTGATGTAGCTTTTGTCGTCAGAGAGCCTGCTCAGATCGTTCTTGGCCGCGCCTCGCAACACGAAAGCCATGCGTTTACGCGCGTCAAAGATTACCGCAAACCGAACTGGTCTTGGACCAAACGGTGAGCTTGCGCGTTTTGCGATGCCCAGGTACGCCGGCATCCCGGCAATCGTGATTTCCCGGCCTTCCTGAATGGTGAACCCCAGGTTTTCAGTGACAAAGCTGGCGGCAGCATAATCCCGCGGCAGCCGCGCAGTGGACAGTGCGAACATGGAATCGCCCGTCTGACTCACAACCATGACACCGCGAGAGTCAGACTTGTAGCGCCAGTTCGCTGGAAAATTGAACTTGATGCCGAGCCTGGGGTGGTAAAAAGTACTCCCTCGAACGACCCCAACCTGGCGTGATGGCCCATAAGCCAGGCCGTTCAATTTCTGCAGAAACTCATCGGTCTGTATGAACTCATCAAAATCCCTCACCAGGGTTTCGGAGGCTGCAATCGCTTCCTTGTAACGAGTATCGTGGTCTGGATGGGTAGACAGGATGCCGTGGTAGACACGCGGTTCACGGTTTTCCAGCCTGGCCTGCTCGATTTCGATGCGGTCCTTGGCTTTCAGAATTTCAATGGTATTGAGCATGGCCTTTGGCGAATAACCCGCTTTCGCCATGTAACGAGCTCCAACTTCATCCGCCTGAAGCTCAAACTCCCGGCTGTAGCCGGAGATCAACACGCCGCCAAACATATTGCCCAGCTCATACAGCGCCGGTTGACCGGAGACGGCGGCGAGTACCGTGTTCAGCACACTGATACCCTTGCTGCGGGTTTCGCGGCGCAGCGCATGTTTTTCAGTCACGTGGGCGATTTCATGTCCCAGCACTGCCGCAAGCTCCGATTCCGAGTTCATATGCATCAGCATGCCTCGGGTGATGTAGATGAAACCGCCTGGCAGGGCAAACGCATTGATCATGTCGTCGTTCAGGATAGTGAACCTGTACTCAATCTCTTCACGCGAGCTCTCCTCGGCGACACGCTGGCCCACCTGGTTAATGTAGGCCTGCAGCTCCGTGTCACGATAGATACCAAACTGCCCGACAATTTTCTGGTGCTCCTGCTGGCCCAGCTTGACTTCCTCTTCCACCGACATGCCTGCCGCCACGAATGGCAGCGCAAGCAGCAGGGCGAAACAGGTTCTGGCAACTCTGGGTGAGATCATCGTACTAATACTGGCTCCTGACACTGATCCGACTTTAAGCGACTATCTTAAGGCAGTTCCATGAAGAAAAGCTGAATATTCCTTGGACCGCGCTGACGTCTAAAAGGTTCTACGATGAGATCAGAACTATTGTCGAGCTGATCTGGCCAAATCAGTGACGTCGTGCGTAAACTTAGTTGTGATCAGACCACACCTGCCAATGTGCCTGCTGTTGCTCCTGGCAATAGCCACCCCCGCTGCCGCCAGCGAGACAAGTGGCGGCAACACCGCAGCCGACAATCGCAGCAACCCCAACCTGGAGCGGGTCAGCACAGACAAAGAGTCACTCTCGGCTATCGCCGGGCTCGAAGCAGAAATCGATGCCCTCGCAAAAACTAACGGCCCTTTCGCCGACAGCTTGTTCGAACCACTGATGCGACTGGCTGAACTGCAGCTCGAGTTCGGCGACAGTGCGGATGCAGCCGATACCTTATCCCGTGCCCAGAACATTACACACCGCAACGACGGCGTTTACTCACTGAGGCAGTTGCCCATCATCGAGACCATGAGCGATCTGGCATTGAGCCAAGGCGAGCATGAGGACGCCAATCGCCTGGCACGTTTTAAATGGTTTGTCTCAACCCATGCGCTGACGGAGGACGATCCTGCCAGGCTGGCAGCCTACGTTGAGCTGGCGGAGTGGTATATGTACTCGGGTCAGACCCGCCGGGCCCGGAAACTGCTGACCGAAGCCTCAGAATTCGCCGATAAGACCCAGCAGGATCAGCTGCCACTGACCCTGCTGGCAAATCTCTCGCGGCGGCTTGAAGGGCTCTGCTGCAGTGTCCGTCGCCTTAATCCGGGTCTCGAAAGCTTGGCCGATTCATCACCGGAAGTGCAGCACGCCTTTTATCTTGAAATGGCAGACACACTGACACTGGGCGGCAAAGCTCGTGCAGCAGCAGCCTACTTCCGCGAAGCCCATGCGATCACTCCGCTGCCCGACAGCGAGCCGCTGCCCCTCACGATCTTCCGCCGGCTCGACAATTCTAGACCTGGGGAAACCATGTACAGGATTCGCCAGGATCCATTTCAGCAGCGCCGTGTTGAACAAATGACGCAGCGAGAGCAGGTGGAATTTCAGTTCCAGACGCCACAATGGTTCCTGATGGAAGCAGAAGGCCGACATCTCGGCTTCAGCCGGCGTGACATCAGTGAGACCACGGAGGCCGGCAAGAGAACTCAAACGCTGGTTGGCCAACCGCTGGCCTTCAGTGAAGATCAGCTGGACTACTTGTTGCCAGGCCGCCTGGAAAGGGACAAAGCTGAGCTTAGGATAGAGCTCAGATTCACCGTTGAGGCCAGCGGCGACCTCGATGACATCGAGATCGTGGCATCAAATGGCCCTGTGAAACTGAACAGACTGATGACCCGGGCAATGCGCAAAGTCAATTTTCGGCCCGCATTGCTGGACGGCATGCCGGTCGCTCGCGAAAATGTGACAATGGTTCAAACATTCCTGCCACGGCCTTAACGACCATATAGAAGGATAGAAGAGAAGGCTCAACACTATGCAGTTTCTGACACTTGCTCGATTTTTGTGCCTGTTACTCGTCGGCATCAGTTCGCTGGCCTCAGCCGAAGAACGGGCGCTCGACCACCTGTACAGCCCGGCAATGGAAGAAAAGCCCCAGTTGCTTCTCGACCGGATACTGACTCACGCACGGAATTCAGAGTACGACTACGCGCTGACACTTTCGCAATCATTGCTGGATAAGGTCGACCCGATGCGGCGCGCGGCACCCGGTGTCTACGGACAACTGCTCGTAAACCACGGGATTATCCAAAGCGCTGACGGTGAATATAAACTGTCATTGCCGCTGATCGAAAGTGGCCTTGCGTTGATGGAACAACGCGCCAACCCCTTTTCCCCGTCACTGGTCAACGCGCTGATGGCAAGGGGTTTAACGATGTTCGCTGCAGATGATATGGAGGGTGCGGAAGACAGTTTTCACCGGGTCCAGCACATTATGCACCGGCACGGCGGCGTTTACGCCGAGGATCAGATCCCGGTCATCGACTGGCTCACCAAGACCAGTCTGAAGCGGGGTGAACCCGTTGATGCAGACCGCCTGCAGCGTTTCAGCCTGCGTGTCGCCGAGAATGCCTACGGGCCAGATTCGATTGAACTCCTGCCGCTGCTGGACCGCCTCGGCGGCTACTTTGCGAGCCGAGGTTCAACCATTCCACCCATGGTGGGTACCGAGCTGCGCCTGCAGCGAGACATGCTGTTCAAGCTCGCCGTCAACATGTATCTGCGCTCGGTTGCCATCATCGAACAGAACTATGGTGAAAACGATCTACGTCTGGTGCAACCGCTGCGCGGTCTCGCCAATGCCAGGATGCTGCAGATTACCAATCGAAAGTATGCTGAGGAGGCTCTCGAGCGGTCGCTCGCGATTGTTGAGTCGAACCCGGGGTCAGACCTCTCTGATCGCGCCCAGGCACTCG
>Ga0181575_10003017_pt1 | contig 11958 bp, 8 predicted proteins | sample 101ome_23_FD_145599 | JGI IMG/M metagenome (GOLD analysis project Ga0181575, IMG submission 145599) | Coastal salt marsh microbial communities from the Groves Creek Marsh, Skidaway Island, Georgia - 101411CT metaG (spades assembly) | ecosystem: Environmental > Aquatic > Marine > Intertidal zone... | reverse complement strand
TGCATGGGACGTCGGTGCCGCCGAGGATTGCATATCCGTCGGAGCCTTGTAAAGATGAACTATGACCACTGACCACCGTGAAAGATTCGCGGCTATTGCCGCAGGTCCCGACGACGAGATTCAGCTTGACGAAGCAGCCCTGCTGATCGCCGCAGAAGCAGAGGGTGACGTTGATGTGGACGCGCGCCTTGAGCAGCTTGATACCTACGCGATGCGCTTTCAGCAGGATACTCACTATCGCACTGACCTTGGAGTACCGGTTTCGAGTCTGATTTCCTTTATACACACTGATCTGGGTTTTAGTGGCAACGTCACTGACTACTACGATCCCCGCAACAGCTACTTGAACCACGTCATCGATACCAGGCAGGGCATTCCCATCAGTCTGGCCCTGGTCCATTTGGCGATAGGCCGCAGACTGAGCATCCCCGTTGAAGGCATCTCCTTCCCCGGCCATTTCCTGATTCGTTATGGCCAGAGCTCGCCGATCATCGTTGACCCATTTTCAGGACGAGAGCTGAGTAGGGCCGATTGCCAGAATCTCCTGCGCCAGATCGCGGGCCCCAGGGTCACGCTCATCGATGAATATTTCGAAGCAGCAGCACCGCGGGATATCCTGATTCGAGTGCTCGACAACCTGAAACAGATCTTCTGGCGGGCGAAAGACTGGGATGAGAGCAAAGCCTGCATTGAACGGCAGCTACTCTTGTTGCCTGATCAGAAAGAGTTCAACGTTCAGCTCGGCGCGGTGTATGAAATGCAGGGCAATCCGGATCTCGCCCAACACGCCTACATCCAGGTGCTAGAAGCGGCCGAGGATGACAAGTTACGCCAGCTGGCATCGAAACGCCTGCTGGCACTGGAAAGCACGTCAAAGACGATTCACTAGCTCAGCAGTTCGAGGGCGGCTTCAGCCCGCCTGATCACACTCTGCTGCTGACGTTCGATATCCACGTCGCGGTTTTCCCCCATGGCACCGACCAGGTAGCGCTTGTAAACCCCCTGCCCAATCGCAGCAAGACGCCAGTGCGAGAAGGCCCGGTAGTAATTGATTTCAGAGAGATCCCTGCCCGTCTTGCTGGCATAGAAATCCGTGAATTCGTCACGGGTGAAGAAACCACCCACCGCGGTCGGTGACATGTCATTCTCGCCCATCTCCGGAACCTCGTCCGCGGTGACCCAGTTGTTCAGGATATAGCCGACATCAGCGAGAGGATCACCTAGGGTACAGAGTTCCCAGTCAAGGATTGCCTGGACGTGACCATCGCGGACGATCATGTTGCCGAGGCGGTAATCTCCGTGGACGATCGTCGCCCCGACCTGCTCAGGCATGCGCTCCTGCAGTATCCGGCAGCTCTCTTCCATGGCAGGGATCTCGTCTGTTTTAGATGCCTCCCATTGCTTGACCCAGCGATTAATCTGACGCGCAAGATAAGCTTCCTTGCGTCCCAGATCATCCAGACCGACATCGTCAGGGTTGATCGCATGCAACTGGCAGAGAATCTCGGTCACGTCCTCGCTGATCGTGCGGCGATCCGTGTCGAACAGCTGGACACTCACCGTGGAGTCATTCAACACGAGACCATCGATGAACTCCATGACGTAGAAATCAGCGTCATTCACTGACTTGTCTTTGCAAAGGCCGTAGTTTTTTGGCACGGGCACAGCAGAATCTTTCAGCGCATCAATGATCTTATGTTCGCGCTCCATATCATGCGCAGACTCCAGCACATGTCCCAGCGGCGGACGACGCAGCACGTAAGCATTGCCAGCGACATCTTCACAACGATACGTCAGATTCGAATGGCCACCGGCAATCAGTGAAAACTCGAGTGGTGGTTCGAGAGCCGGCACCCGATCGCTGAGCCAGGTGGTGACGTTCTCTGTGTGGATTCCCTCGGTCATGCTAATCCCCTGCTGCGTGACTATTCCGCGGCAAATACTACCTGTTCCTGTAGCAGTCGTTCCACATCTTCCGCCGAGAAGCCATGCTCCGCGAGCAGCTGCCGTGTGTCCTGACCGTAAGCCGGTGGATCAGCCACCGGGCGGCAGGCCTCGCCGGAAATTTTGATGGGGTTGGCAATGGTCCAGCCGAATAGCGGGTCTTCGCTTTGCGTCGGGATGATCACACCATTCTCTATGAGGTGGGCATCCGTTACCACTTCAGACAGCCCCTCGACGACACCGTAGGTAAGGTGATGTTCATCAAGGGCAATGCAGATGTCTTTCAAATTCATGGCGGCAAAGCACTCCACAAACAGTTCGCGAATCTCGTCACGGTGACGCATGATCGAGCGCGTATCAGCAAAGCGCTCTTCCATGGACCAGTCCTGGAGGCCAAGGGCGGCAGCCACCTCGGCAAATTCCTTGCCCGGGTTGGTTAACACCAGCACAACGTGTCGATCGTCCCGAGTTTTGTAGACCATGGCAAATGGGCTGCGCACTCCGGCCTTGTCGAGCGCCTTGCCGATATCGAAGCCAGCGATAGCACCCTGCAGCTGCATGCCGTTCGCCCAGCAACCAGTTGCTATCAGGGAAGTTTCGACGAAGCTACCCTCGCCCTCCCGTTCGCGTTTGAACAACGCCATCATGATGCCACCGAACAGCGACATGGCCGTTGCATGATCACCGACACCGCCGGGCGGGAATGGTGGCTCACCGCCTGGTGGCCGCGTAATCTCCATAACACCGGTACGAGCGAACCAGGCGGTGGAGTCGTAGCCACGGCGCTGGCGGTCCGGACCAAGGTTACCGTAACCCGTTACCTGGCCGACGATGAGTCGCGGAAACTTCTCATGCAGGGCCTGCCAGCTCATCCCCAGTTCCTCCAGCTGATCATTGCGAAAGTTGGTAATCAGCACATCCGCATCCTCAAGCAGTCGGAACAACACGGCTTTGCCATCCTCAGACTTGATATTGACCGATAGTCCTCGCTTGTGACGTGAGGTCAGCTGCCAGTTGTAGTCAACATCCCAGGCACCGTGCAGTCGGCGATACCCGTCTCCGCCAGGCGGTTCAATCTTGATCACCTCGGCGCCATAATCTCCCATCACGGTGGCAGCACCCGGTCCCGCCAGGAAACTGGCCAGATCAACCACTCTTATTCCTTCCAATAGATATGTCACGATGTCCCCTCCATCGGATTGCAAGAACTGTGCAGAATCCCTATCTTACCGAAACTTTATCAGCAGCAGTTACGGAGCATACTCGCAGTGTACGACATCTATCATCAGGTCTGGAACCAACTAACGGCTCCGGGCGCCCCGTTTGAAGTCGAAGAAATCGAGATGCGAGGTTCACCAATGCGGGTCTATACCCAGGCCGTTCCGAGCCTCAGGGAGCTCTGGCTGGGTTCAGCTGCACACGCTGATAACGATTACCTTGTTTATGAGGACGAACGCTGGACTTACGCTGAAGCTCACCGCGATGTCGCTTCCATTGCGAACTGGCTGAGGGGCCAGGGTGTTAACCAGGGTGACCGCGTTGCCATCGCCATGCGTAACTACCCGGAATGGCTGCTGTGCTACTGGGCCTGTGTATCGACCGGTGTCACTGTCGTCGGTATGAACGCCTGGTGGGTCGAGGATGAAATGGCGTACGGCCTTAACGATGCGGCGCCGAAAGTCATGTTCTGCGATGATGAACGCCTGAACCGTTTTGTTCACATTCACGAGAAATTCCCTGACCTTAAAGTCGTTGGCATTCGACTGCCGGAGCACACCGAAGATGTGCTGCCCTTCAGTGAGGTACTGACAATGGGCGGCGACCTGCCTGCCGTGGCCATTGATCCCGATGAGGATGCCTGTATTTTCTATACCTCTGGCACCACCGGTTATCCCAAAGGCGCCCAGCTCACTCATCGCGGCTGTATTCACAATGTCATGAACATGGCTTTCGCCGGTAACCTGTCATCACTGGCAACAGCGGCCATCAATGGTGTCGAACCACCGAATCCAGAGGATGCACCAGCAATTTCTGCGCTCGTGACGACGCCCCTGTTCCACGTCACTGCGAACAACTGCCTGGCACATGCAACCACGGCCGGCGGTGGCAAGCTCATTCACATGTACCGCTGGAATGCCGGCGACGCCCTGCGCATTATCGAGACAGAGAAGATCACGAACATCACTGGTGTCCCAATCATGTCGCGGGAACTGATCACCCATCCCGATTTCGATAAGCACGACACCTCGACGCTGCTCTCTGTCGGTGGTGGCGGCGCTCAACTGCAGCCTGACCTGGTTGGCAAGATTGATGAAAGCGTCAAAACCGCGAGACCGAGCACCGGCTACGGCATGACAGAAACCTGCGGCATCATCACATCGATCAGCGGTGACTTTTTCATCGACAAACCCGAAAGTGCCGGCCCGGCCATGCCTTCATTTGAAGCCAAGGTGGTCGATGGCAACGGCAATGCCCTGCCCCAGGGCGAAGCCGGAGAGCTCTGGGTACGGGGTGCCCCAGTCATTAAGGGTTACATCAATCGGCCCGAAGCCACGGCCGAATCCATCACAGACGGCTGGCTTCACACAGGTGACGTCGCCAAGATCGATCAGGACGGCTTTATTTTCATCGTCGACCGCGTTAAGGACATGGTACTGCGCGGTGGAGAAAACATTTATTGCTCCGAAGTCGAAACCTGTCTGCACCGGATCGATGACATCCAGGAGTGTTCCGTATTCGGCATACCGGATGACCGTCTTGGCGAGGAGGTCGGTGTCAGTATTTTTCTGAAACCGGGCAGCCACGTTTCGGCTGAAGAAATTCGCGCTTTTTGCGCTGAGCACATGGCCAAGCACAAGGTGCCCCGCTACATCTGGTTCAGCCCGGAACAACTGCCACGTAACGCCAATGGCAAGTTCCTGAAGCGGGAACTGCGCGAGACCCTGGCGCTGGCAGACGCACAATGACCCAGAGTCATCACGCCTGACAATATTACTCTGCCAACACAGCGACAGCTTCCTGAGCTGTTCGCCCTAGGGCTCCGTCATCTTGGTTTGAAATCCCTGCTCCTGCTATGATCGGCGATTACTGCCATTGCGGGAAGGGGTCCCTGATGAAATTACCACGAATTCTGCTGACGCTCATCGCCACAACGCTTGCCTGTGGCGCGACGCCCATTCTCGCCGATGATCTTTTCAAGGCTGATGAAACTGTTAAATTCACGCTGCAGGCACCACTCGCCAAGATGAGGGATGATCGCGACAAAGAGATCAAATATCCCGCCACCCTGACCCACGACGGCAAACGCTACAACATTGAAGTCAGCGTTCGCGGCAACAAGCGCCTACAATCCATGACCTGCACGAACCCACCTCTGTGGCTGGATTTCAAGAAAGCAGAGAGCAAAGACACTTTCTGGGATCATCAGAAACACACCAAGCTGGTCGTACTGTGCCGCAAGGCCAAGGTGAATTATGACTACCTGCGGGCAGAGTACCTGGTCTACAGGATGTATGAATCCATCTTTCCGGTGAGCTTCAAAACCCGCTGGGCCGAAGCTACCTACGTTGAAGAAGATGGTACGACGCGAACTGAGCCTGCATTTTTTATTGAGCGCAAACAGCGCCTGGCAAAACGCGCAGACATGAAGAACTTCGACCTGCAGCACGCGGAATACGATCAACTGCATAGTGAAACCGCCACCCTGGCAAGCCTGTTCAACTACGTCGTTGCCAATCCGGACTTTTCCCTGGTTTCCGCCATGGAAGGTTCCTGCTGTCACAACGCGAAGCTGATGGAGAATGACAGCGGGAAACTCATCCCGGTCCTCTATGACTTCGACAGCAGTGGTATTCTCGCTGCCCGCTACGCAGCGCCGAACCCAAGCCTGAAAATCAAGAAAGTGACTGACCGGATCTACCGCGGTTACTGCTTCCAGAACGAGCATCTTGATGGCGCTCGCACCAAGATCCTCGGCAAAGAAGCGGAATGGATGAACCTGATCAACAATGATCCGGTCCTGGGCAAGGGCTATAAGAAGAAAATGACGAAGTTTTTGAATCGATCCAACCGGCTGATCGAACGCAATGCGACCTGGAACAGTAAAGTTGTCAGCCAGTGCCGTGAGGTGACCTGAAACAGATCAACTTGAGATCATACAGACTGGGTTACTTTGGTAAGCCGGTGTGCTGAGTTCTGAATTTTCGCCCGGGTCTACGTGGTTTGAAGAACTGCGTTCTCGGCACCAGATGATCCTCACCGTTACCAATCAAGTCATCCCTTCCCATCTCGCGCAGTGCCTTCCTCAGCATTGGCCAGTTATCAGGGTCGTGATAGCGCAGGAAGGCTTTATGTAGCCTGCGCTGCCGGCCCTTGCGGGTGATCGCAACTTTCTCTGATTCTCGCCCTACCCGACGGAGCGGGTTGCGTTCAGTGTGGTACATGGCAGTGGCCGTTGCCATCGGCGACGGATAAAAGGTCTGCACCTGGTCAGCGCGAAAACCGTTGGCCTTCAGCCATAGTGCGAGGTTCAGCATATCCTCGTCGGTCGTCCCGGGATGGCCAGCGATAAAATATGGAATCAGGTACTGTTCCTTACCAGCAGCCTTCGAATACTGATCAAACATCGCCTTGAAGTCATCGTAGGAGCCGATCCCGGGCTTCATCATTTTGCTCAGTGGACCTGATTCTGTATGCTCTGGCGCGATCTTCAGATAACCGCCAACATGATTGGTGACCAGTTCCTTGACGTATTCCGGCGTTTCCACAGCGAGGTCATAGCGCAGACCCGAGGCAATAAGTATTTTCTTCACGCCGTCTACGTCACCCGCTTTCCGATAGAGCTCAACCAGCGGCATCTGATCTGTCTGCAGATTAGAGCAGATACCCGGGTAGACGCAGGAAGGTCGCCGACAGGCCTGCTCCGTTTCAGTGTCCTTGCAGCCCAGGCGCCACATATTGGCGGTTGGACCACCGAGGTCAGAAATAACCCCTGTAAACGCTGGTGATTTATCCCGCACTTCTTCTATCTCTCTCAGGATTGAATCCTGAGACCGGCTTTGGATGATCCGGCCCTCGTGTTCCGTGATAGAGCAAAAGGTACAACCACCAAAACAGCCCCGCATAATGTTGATGGAATGCCGGATCATTTCGTAGGCCGGAATCTGAGCCTCGCCGTACATCGGGTGTGGCACCCGCTGGTACGGGCGTTCGAACACCCAGTCAAGTTCCTCTGTTGTCAGGGGAATAGGCGGCGGATTCAACCATGCATATCGATCACCATGGCGCTGGGCCAGTGAACGGGCGTTGTGCGGATTAGTCTCGCGGTGAAAGATTCTCGAAGCATGCGCATAAAGCGCGTCATCATCCCTGACTGTTTCATAGGGCGGCAGTTCGATGAACTCGGTTGCCGATTCATCCACTAACCTGACGCGGTCATCCCTGTCGTCGGGCAAGGCTGATTCGTCGAGCCTGCGCCAGCCATCGGGCAATTCGGCTCGGATGAAAGCGCTGCCACGGATGTCCACAATCTCATCAACAGCCTCGCCGCCGGCAAGACGATGAGTCAATTCAACGATCGCCCGTTCTGCGTTGCCGAATAACAGCATGTCTGCACGAGCATCAAACAGGATGGAACGACGCACCTTGTCGCTCCAATAGTCATAGTGCGCGAGGCGGCGCAGGCTGGCCTCGATACTGCCGATGACAATCGGAACATCCTTGAACGCCTCCCGGCAGCGTTGTGAGTAGACAATCACCGATCTGTCCGGGCGCCGCCCACCGATATTGCCAGGCGTGTATGCGTCATCCTTGCGAATCTTGCGATCAGCCGTATAGCGGTTGATCATCGAGTCCATGTTGCCGGCCGCAACGCCAAAGTAAAGGTTGGGTGGGCCCAGTTTCATAAAGTCAGCGGTGTTCTGCCAGTCCGGCTGCGCGATAATTCCCACACGAAAGCCATGGGCTTCCAGTACCCGGCCAATCACCGCCATGCCGAAGCTGGCGTGGTCGACATAGGCGTCGCCGGTGACAATGATGACGTCGCAGGAGTCCCAGCCCAGCAGGTCCATTTCTTCTCGCGTCGTCGGCAGAAATGGCGCCACGCCAAAGCATTCGGCCCAGTAGGGCCGGTAATCATTAAGTTTTCTGGTCGGCTTGAACTCCATCAGCGTATTTTAGCAGAGCCTTTAGCATTACTTGGCACTATTTAATGGGACCTGGTGAAATCCGCGGGATACGACCGATCAGCAGACGTCCATAAAGAGCCTTTAGCATTACTTGGCACTATTTAATGGGACCTGATGAAATCCGCGGGATACAACCGATCAGCAGACGTCCATAAAGAGCCCTTAGCGTTACTTGGAACAATTTATAAGGGCCCGATGAAATCCGCAGGATACGACCGATCAGTAGACATCCATAAAAAACCTTTAGCGTTACTTGGCACTATTTAATGGGAGCTAACGAAATCCGTGGACCCGGATACGAGGCCGGAATCCATAAAAAAGCCAGCAAAGATATGAGGCTATTTTTCTACAGCAGCTGATGCCCCGTTTTTTGGACCTCTACTACCAGATCATGTATTCTTGCGGCCGTCAAAATTCGCAACAACACGGCAACGCGGACAGGGCCAAGTAGCGGATTTTTCTCAGATTTTCGACACAGGGGATAGGTAACTTGATAGTTAAACACAAGCAGCTGGCGGCATGGCTTGAGGACATGAAAACACTCTGCCAGCCGAACGAAGTCGTACTCTGTGACGGTAGCAAGGAAGAGTACGACCGCATGTGGGCACTGTTGGTCGATGCCGGCGTTGCCAAGAAACTGGACGAGGCCAAGCGGCCAAACAGTTATCTTGTCAGGTCAGATCCCGCTGACGTGGCGCGCGTTGAGAGCCGAACCTATATCTGCTCCGATACCCCCGAGGAGGCAGGCCCAAACAACAACTGGATCGCCCCTGACGAGATGCGCACGACCCTGAACGGCCTGTTCGAAGGCTGCATGAAAGGTCGCACCATGTATGTTATTCCGTTTTCCATGGGACCGGTCGGTTCCCCAATTGCCCATATCGGCGTTGAGATTTCCGACTCACCTTACGTCGTCACCAATATGCATATCATGACGCGAGTCGGCCAGCCGGTGCTCGACGAGCTCGGTGAAGACGGCGACTTCGTACCCTGCGTGCATTCGGTCGGCATGCCACTCGATGATGAAACGGTGGATGTACCCTGGCCCTGCAATCCACAGAATCTTTACATCGCGCACTTCCCAAACACCCGCGAGATCTGGTCTTTCGGCTCTGGTTATGGCGGAAACGCACTACTTGGCAAGAAGTGCTTCGCCCTCAGAATTGCCTCTGCAATGGCCAACGATCAGGGTTGGCTTGCCGAGCACATGCTGATACTCAAGCTGACTAACCCTGCAGGTGTGTCCAAATACATTGCAGGTGCATTCCCCAGCGCCTGCGGCAAAACCAATCTCGCCATGCTGATACCGACGATTCCGGGCTGGAAGGTCGAAACAGTCGGCGACGACATCTGCTGGATGAAATTTGGCGATGACGGCCAGCTCTATGCCATTAATCCAGAAGCCGGATTCTTCGGGGTCGCGCCAGGCACGGGCATGGACTCAAACGCCAACGCTATGAACACGCTCACCGGCAATTGCATTTTCACTAACGTCGCGGAGACCGATGATGGTGACGTCTGGTGGGAAGGCATGACCGATGAGCCACCGACTCATCTGGTCGACTGGACCGGCAGGCAGTGGACGCCTGACATGGACCGCCCGGCAGCGCATCCCAATGCGCGCTTTACCGTCTCTGCAGCACAGTGCCCGGCGATCGCTGAGGAATGGGAAGATCTGAAAGGTGTGCCCATCAGCGCCATCCTGTTCGGCGGTCGACGCGCCAGCGTTGTCCCCCTGGTGAACGAGGCAAAGGACTGGCAGCAAGGCACATTTTTCGGTTCCATCATCGCGTCCGAAAAAACGGCTGCCGCCGCTGGCAAAATTGGCGAACTGCGCCGCGACCCTATGGCTATGCTACCTTTCTGCGGCTACAACATGGCGGACTACTGGGGCCACTGGATCGACATCGGCAAGACCGACGGCGCAAAGCTGCCGGCGATCTACTACGTCAACTGGTTCCGCAAGGACGACGATGGCAACTTCATGTGGCCAGGCTTCGGCGAGAACTCACGAGTTCTGAAGTGGGTCTTCGAGCGCAGCGAGGGCACCGCTGATGCTATCGAGACGCCGATCGGCAACCTGCCGACCATCGACGCCATGGACTTTGGCGGCCTCGACCTCAGCGATGCCGACATCGCCCAGTTGCTCCGGGTTGAAATCGACGGCTGGCTCGCTGAAATACCGTTGATCGAGGAATACTACGCCTCGTATGACGGCCGTGTACCTGCCGAGCTCCATCAGGAACTGGCGGCATTGAAAGAGCGACTCGAAGCTGCGAAGCAGGCCGCCGCCTGAGGAATCGTGTTAGTCTCACCGTTTTCGCACTAAGGAGGCGGTGAGATGTCTATTTTTGATCGTTACAGTCTGGCCGGCCATGTCGCCGTTGTGACCGGCGCCGGCCGCGGTATTGGTGAGGGTATTGCCCGTGATTTCGCAGCTGCCGGCGCGAAGGTTGTCGTCGCCGCCCGGCGCCAGGACGAAATCGATGCGGTCGCCAGCGCGATCAACGATGCCGGGGGTGAAGCCATCGCGGTACAGACTGACGTCACTGATCTCTCCCAGTTAGAAAACCTGGCACGGACCGCCGTTGACACATTCGGCAAACTGACTGACTGGGTCAACAATGCCGGCGGTTCACCTATGCGCATGCCGGCACGGGAGCTGCCGCGTGAGGAATGGCACCGCACCATTGCACTCAACCTGACGTCGATCTACGAAGGCTGCCTCACTGCAGAGCAGCATATGGAAACAGGCTCCATCATCAATATCACCTCAGGCGCGGGTACAGGGCCGGTACCAGGCAGTGCTCACTATGGCGCTGCCAAAGCCGGCACTAATTCACTGACCTGGACCCTCGCTGCCGAGTTTGCCCCGAAGATTCGCGTCAATGCCGTGGCCCCAGGCGCAATACCAACCGAGGTCATGCTGCAGGCTCTGGGCAAAGACGAAACACAGCTGGAGGAACTTCTCGAGGAGTGGAACATCCCACTCGCTCGCCTGGGCACACCGGCAGACATTTCCTCTGCCTGCATCTATCTGGCATCGGATGCTGCCAGTTGGGTCAGTGGTGAGATTTTACGGGTCGGGGGCGGCGCCAAACCACGCTAGCCTGCCGGCTCTTCAGGCTCGGAAAGACACGTCAGGGGCATGCGCGGTGGGTTTTCAATGACGCGTTCAGAGACAGGCAGCACCCCGATTCATGCGGCACGGGTTTAATCATCATCAAACTCACCGACCCGGCTGATGGCATCTTCCAGCGGTTTCAGGCTCAGGAACAGGCAGATTGCCGCGATAACGTAATTGACAGCAGCAAGCAATGACAGCGACAGGTCAATCGCATCTTCCCGACCAAACACATAGTCATTCATAAGCCCGATAATCAGCGGCGCAAACAGGTAAGACAGAAAACTGACACAGATCAGATAAACCGCAATCATCTGACCTCGCATCCGGTTGGGTGAGATCGCCTGCAATGCAGCGTTTGACAGTCCTGGTGGCATGGCCATGAAAAAGGTAATCGGAATGATGAGTGCGATCGCCCACCAGTCATTGCTCAGCAGCGGCATGATGACGGCGAGTGGGCCGAGCGCAATCGTGCCCCACATGGTCAGCCGCATCGGCGCATCGGCGCGGCCGCGGGCAAGCATAGCGCCGGCGTAGTAACCCGCCCAGACACTGCCAAGGATGCCAACGAAAAAAGCTATAGAACCGTAGGTGAGGCCAATTTCAGTCCGGGTCCAGCCGTGAATACGCACGAAAAATTCGACGATCCAAGTGAGAAAAGCAAAACCCTGGATCGAGAGGCAGAGATAGGCGATGAAGTGATAA
>Ga0181575_10003000_pt1 | contig 11986 bp, 11 predicted proteins | sample 101ome_23_FD_145599 | JGI IMG/M metagenome (GOLD analysis project Ga0181575, IMG submission 145599) | Coastal salt marsh microbial communities from the Groves Creek Marsh, Skidaway Island, Georgia - 101411CT metaG (spades assembly) | ecosystem: Environmental > Aquatic > Marine > Intertidal zone... | reverse complement strand
CGAACTCGCCCGCGTCGCAAACTAACCTAAAGAACGCTCGACGCGGATCTCACCTTTCGCGCGCACGAACGATTGATTAAGAGTCATGACTCGTCAAAAACTTCGAAGGGACATCTCCGAATCGCGCGTTCGGTCCGGTCGGTCGGACGTTCGGCCATAGCGGACCGCCCCGTGCGTACTTTAACCAACGAAATACCCATACAGTACATTTGCGAAGCCACGGGTTTCACACGCGCGCGTTAATCCCGTCGTCTTCGAACCCGAACCCGAACCCGCGCGGGGACGGTTGGGGAAGACCAACGGAACGAAACGGAACGACGCGACATGACGGACGACGACGCGCGCGATGGCGACGACGACGCGCGCGACGACGACGGCGGCGGAGGCGGCGGCGAGAACGGGTACGGCGAGAACGGGTACGGCGCGTTACGTTTTCTCGACGCGGGCGAGGACGAAGAACGCGACGAACGCGACGAACGCGACGAACGCGTCGGGCGAGGAGCGACGAGACCGGTGAGCGACGAGACCGAGGGCGAGACTGATCGCCAGAGGGTGAAGAGAAGAGAGCGCGCCGGTCGCGACGCCGACGTCGACGTCTCGAAGCGGTCGACGAACGGGATGGCGAAACCGAGGAAACCGAGAATGCCGACCAAGTCGCTAGAGGAGGAGCGGGTGGAGACGTACGTGAGGGACATGGAGGCGTACGAGAGACGCCTGCTCGAGTTTGAGTACGAGTCGGGGGTGGTGGCCAAGTGCGACGAGACGCAGTTGTCGGCGTACGTATCGAGGCTGGTGGTGCGCGCGATGCAGTGCGTGGTGGATGGGGACAGCGCGCACGGGGAATACGTGACGAAGATCGTGTGCGCGTGCGAACGGTCGAGATTGGACGTCGTGGGCTCGCTTCGGCTCGTGTTGTACAAGGAGGACGCCGACTACGACAGAGTCTCGGAAGACTTGGAACTCTTGGAGTGGTGCATGGCTGGGACGCAAAGTGATCGGTCGAAGGTGGGGTGGGAGACGTATTCGGAACAATTTGATCAAAACGCGCGGTTGGGGCCGCACGTGCGATGGCTCGTGAGCGAATGCGCCAAGGTGCGAGGGGACGTGTCCGAGGAGGACAAGTGTCGTTTGCGTCGACGATGGTCGCTGTGGCTGAAAGGTTTTCGATGGTGCGATCTGAAACCCAATGTGTTCAACCACAAGAGTCTGTTGACGTTTAAGGATTTCGCGTACACGCGACGGTATCAGATGTCGACGAATTCTGCAGGCGTCTTCGCTGGTTTTGACAGGGATGAAATAAATCCGCTTACGTGCACGTACAAAAAATTGAGCGAGATGCCATGCGACGTTTCTGCGTATGCAACCGTCATATACGACAAGTTCGACTCGTCGGCCACGCTTGGCTATCAGGGAATAATGGAGAGTATCAAGAAATTGTGCTCTTTGCGACATGTTCAGGGAGTGATCTAACATCTTGAGGGGTTGGCGCCAGAGCCGACTCGTCATATGAAAAACCGACGATTGCGCGTATTGCGCGTTGCTACCGCTCACAAAGTTTATACTCTTTGCCTCGATCAACAGAGTTGTCAATTTGGTCTTCCGTCGCAGACGCTCGTTCATTTTCGGTGGCAGAAATGCAACACTAGTAGGATTTGGGGAGAAGTCCAGTCGTCGATGCGACGCGGCGCGTGCGGCGACGTCGCCGACATTTACGGCGTTAGCGCAGCTTTGACGTGTCGCTGTCAATCGACAGCAGATCGGAACACTTGTTTATGATTTTACATGTAGAATAGCGCATAATTTTATTTTTACGTTGACTTTTGACATCTCTCAGACGTGCGACTTCAAGCCTACACAGCCGCCTCTCTGGCGCTCTTTGGCGTCAGCTTGTACCAACGCCTGCAGTCGGTGACGCGGCGACGTCGACGTGCAGGATCGAGCACGCGAAGCGGCACCATGAACGTAGTTCGTCAATCTCTCGCCGTCGCGCGCACCACGCGCGCGCGCGTCAAGGCCAGCGGCGGCGCTGGAAGTCGCGTGACGTCGACACTCACCCCTCCGAAAGCTTCGTCGGCGGTCGAGGAAGTTTTGAGTGATTTGGATCCGTCCGCGAGCTACGACGGCGCGGCGTGCGTCATCACGGACTCTGTGGACGTCGATCGCGTCAGCGTCGGCGAGCAGTTGCGCAGAGAAATCGCAGCCATGGGGGGCAAACAGTTGATGGACCCGCGTGACTTCGTCTCCACAGACGCGCAGCGGGCGCAGTGCGCTGTGCTGTTCGGCTCGTGCGCCTTGCTCGGTCTGAAGGGGCTTTACATCGACGCTATCGATGGTTTCACGGGGTTTGAGGGTGTCGCGATGGCTGTGACTATCGCGCTGGCGTATTGGACGAGCGACCTCGGCACGGGCATCTTTCACTGGAGCGTCGATAACTACGGCAGCAAGGCAACGCCGGTCATGGGAGGGATCATTGACGCGTTCCAGGGCCATCACAAGTATCCTTGGACAATTACTAAACGTCAATGGGCTAACAACATTCACAAGACGTGCGTCGCGCCGTTAGTGTTCACCCTGCCAACTCTGGCGCTCAACGACAGACCGACTGATCTCATGTTCGTCGGCGTCTTCACGTCGCTGGTTGTGCTCAGCCAACAATTTCACGCGTGGAGCCACATGAAGAAGAGTGAGCTCCCCAGTCTCGTCCTCGCGGCTCAAGATGCGGGTCTTTTGGTGTCTAGACGCGATCACGGCCAGCATCACAAGGCACCGTTCGAGGGTCACTATTGCATTGTGAGCGGGTACTGGAATAGCATCCTCGACGAGAGTGGATTCTTTCGAAAGCTTGAGCAAGTTATTTTCAAGCAAACCGGTGTAGCTCCCCGATGTTGGTCGGATGACATCGAATTTATCATCGAAGAGAACGCTCCGGAGGGATGGGGTAAAGGCATCATCACAAAGTAGCCATCGTTCTCAGTAGGCGAAAAAATCCTTAGTAGTTTGCATCATTAGATCACACGATTTGACTGTACGTTATAAATAAAACAACAACATTGGATATGAAATACAAAGCTCTCCGTACACTGTCCAGTAAACGAACAGCGACTGAGCAACCGCGTAGCGCTAAAATATAAATTTTGCCTCGTCGAAACGAGACGGGACCCGTCACACCCCCCTGACGCGCATTTCTGCATCGATAACCTTGATACATTCGACGTGATTCAACAACACGGCGACGTCCCTTGGCGACACTGGATCGTTAGACGCTCCCAACGAGTGATCTGTGTTCAAATGATCGGCTTCCCATTTCCCAACATCGACGGAAGCCCCCAGACGAAGCAACGTTTTCGCCGCCTCAGCCTTGCCCCATTCGCACGCCGAAAACAGCGCAGTCTTCCCGTTGTAATACTTGGCGTCTACATCCGCGCCGCCTCGCACCAAAAGCTCGACAGATTCGCAGTCTCCACGTTTGGCGACCGCGTGTAACGGTTTCCATCCCATCCGCGACCAGTGACAGTTGGCGTCGGCGCCGGCCTCCAGTAGTCGAGAGACGCACTCCGCCCGCGTCGCGTCGTTCACCTCGCTGCAGCAAGCGTCCAGTAAACATCCATCGCATGGCATTCCGTGTTCTAACAGAACATCTAGCGCGCCGCGCTGTCCGTGCGCAGCCGCCGCTTTGCCCGCTCGCGTCAGCGCCTCGTCCCACGCGCCCTCTCCTTCCTTCCTCAACAACGTCGATACCGACGATGCGTCGCCGACCACAGTGGGTTCGGGCGTGAGTTTCTCAAGGACCCGTCGCAACTCCTCTGTTCGTCCTTTGCTCGCCGCCAGCGCGAGCGTCGCTCCGACGTCGGCGAACGGGAAAGATGCGAGAACGATGAGCCCATCCCAGTTGGGTGAGGTTGACTCAGCGAGGAGCTTAAAGTCCTTCAGCCATCGCGCGACGCGCGGATCTCGCGACCTCGGAACGCCGACGGAAGCGTCACCGATCGCCGCGCGAACGGCGAGGACGCGAGGCGAAGCGCGCATGGTCAAACGCGCGGATGTGGCGTCGGTTGAGAACAACGTTTGACTACTGGTTTAGTTGGCTTGTCGGTTGAAAATTTCAACTGCCTGAGTCTTCTCTATTAAAAACCTCTCGTTACGACGATTTTGCCTTGGCTTCGGCGGCGTCGCGCTCAGCCTGAGCCTCTTCTAATCCCTCGCAGTAGTTCCAAGTGAGGGAAACTTCGCCGACGAGGGCGGCGCGGATGAAGGTTGCGCCGAGGACGGCGGGAACGATGTAAAGCAACGCGGGCTGCGCGGCATTGAAGATGTTCATGACGACAATGGTCGTGACAATACCGACGACGTAGCTGATGGCGACGGCTGGAAAGTACTTGGGAACGGGTTTTCCGTCCGTATTGGCCGTCTTGGACGCAGTGGCGGCTTTTTTAGACTCAGATCGGGTGATGGAACGTCTCGGTTGTGATGCGGCTTGCGCTCGCGCATTATCCATGCGAAGAATCATCGCCACGTAGAGCCCCGGAATGACGATATCTCCTAGACCTAACATGCTAAAAGGCTTATCCGCTGTCGCTATAGCGCTCGCGGCGACGCGCGGGAAGAGCAACTTGATGGGCGCGTCGAAAGAGCGCGCCACGCTCACCATGACGGGCGTAAAGAAGACCCAAAAGATGTCGTACACAAACAGTCCGGATAGTAAGATGGCGCCAATCTGCACACTATCAATGGTGAGATACTCGATGCCCTGAAGGGAAAAGCATAGACCAAGCATGTTGTTCGTCAACCAATGCTTCGTCTTGATGTACGCGTACGTTCCAGCGCCCGCGAGCGCCGTGGACGCGGCTTCCGCGATGGTGAACTCGCACGTCCAACGCTCCTCGTTCAACCATTTAACCTCCGGAACCACGAAGAGTGCGTACGATCTCAGCTCTTTCCCGAAGAACAAAATCCTGTGCACCACCGGCGCGAGCACCGCACTCAGCGCTGCCGTCCCGAGTGCTCCAAAGTACGCCGTCGCCAATGCGTCGAGCATCGCCTTTGGCAAAAACTTAAACGCCAAAAACGCCCCAAAGAGCACTGCCGAGCCGATAAACGGAAACTTACGCGCGTCTTCGCGCGTCATCACCTCACCGCTCCCTTGTTCCGCCGGTTGCACGCTTCTATACGCCCCAGCGACAACGCAGAGAGTCGACACGGCGACGATGTTTACGTTCGGTTCGACGACCACAAAGAGCGGCGCCACGAGCGCGAGCGCGAGCGCTGCGTGCGTCCACGGCGCCGCCAATCGCTCGCATTCAACCATCACGCGATCGGGCGTCATCGTTATTCGTCGACGCGCACGCGTTTTACCGTCGGGTCGTCGATCGCGCGGCGGCTTGTGTCGCTGCACCTTTATCGATTTTCGATCACTTCATAAGTTTCAGGGTGAAGCGAAGCGACTGCGTACGCGTACGCGCGTTATCAAATTTCAAAAGCCTACATCCCCCGCGTCGCCGTCGCGCCGGCCCCGCGAGTCCTATCGATTCTATCCGCCCGCCCGCTCGCCGCGCCGCCCACCTGTTGGCGCATTTGCGCCTCGGTCGCCTTGGCCAACGCGTCTCTCGCCGCGCGTCGTCCGTACTTCCACGCCACGTCGGACGCCGCGCCGAAGACGCTCCCGACGCGTTCAAACACGTTCGCGAGCACGTCGTCCACCGCGCGTTCGTGTTTCGCTAAGAATGGGGCTAGGAATCTATCGTAGACGTACACGGCGCCTTGAAAACGGGGATGCCAGAGGTACACCGTGAACGCCAGCTGTTTCATTCATTCACGTTCGCTCGTCAGTCAATCGATTCCCTTTCAAGCGTCCACCTCCAATCGTCATCGCCCTTGCGAGTCGTCGAAACTGTACGCGCGCGCGTACCTTTGATTCCCCATACAGCGCGACGCGTCCGTCGAACACGAGGTCCAGAACCGGCGCGACGCAACCCAACCACGCGCTCGCGACAGCCCAGTAGATGCACCACCCTCGCTGATTTTCCCCGCGTTTCCGATCGTGTTCGAGCGTCTTATACGTGAGATACCCCGGGTAGACGATACCGAGGAGCCGGAGCGCCCATCGCGTCGTCGTCGCGTCGAGCATAACGCCGACGCCGGCGGTCGTCGACTGACGAGGACTCGATCCTTTCGCGAGTTGGCGTTTCCAGGTTCAAAAGAAATCCATCGGGTGAAGACACCGTTCGATGCGATCGATACGTACGTGAAATCCACCGATCGCGCACGGCGTGAAGCTGGATCGTAACGCACGGTCTGACGGTAACGCACGACCCGCGAGAGAGCGACGCGCGATGACGACGACGACGACGACGACGACGACGACGACGACGACACGATGGGGACCGTGGGCGGCGCGAGTGCGAGCGACGACAGGGCGTGAGCTGCACCTGCGCGCGTGCGAGGCGTACGAGCGAGGTGAACACGAGGCGTGCGTCGAGGCGTTCACGCGCGCGCTGGAAGTGGATGGAAGGAATCAGTTTGCGCTGTGTGGACGCGCGTTGGCGAGACTCAAGCTCGGAGATGGAGAGGAGGCTCTGAGGGACACGTTGATGTGCGTGAGGAATGCGCCGAGGTGGTACAAGGCGTGGTATAGAAGAGCGCAGGCGTTGGAGATGGTTGGGAAGGAGGCTGAGGCGCTCAACGCGTACGCCGAGGCGAAACGGTGTGAAACGACGGGAGATGCGTCGTGGGTGATGGAACAAGTGGACGAGGCGATTGAAAAGTTAAAGGTGAAGATTGATGCAAAGGCGGACGAGTCATTGAATGCCGCCGTGGAAGCGTCCGAGGCGAGGAGGAAGGCTGATGTGGAATCCGAGGACGAAGAGATGGCGAGAAGACGCTCGGTGAGAAGGAAGAAATTCCAAGCCAAACTCAATGAGAGAAAAAACGAAAACGACGCGCTTAAGGCGTCTACGATTGGCATGAAGAATCCCTTGTTGAGCGTGCACGACGCCAATGCGTACCTCGACGATCTCGAAGACAGTGATGATAGCGCGTTGGAGGTGTACGATTCGATGGGACGGGCACGGTTCATCAAACGGATGATCACAGACTTTTCGAGCATCGTTCGAAGACTTAGAACGAGCTTAGGCGCGAAGGCGACGACGGAGATGATGTGCGAATTGCGAAGATACGGTAACTGTCAGATTTCACTCTCAAAAACAATGAAGGCGGCGGAAAAACTTCGAATTGTCGCCGACGCCTCCGACGCGTGTAAATTGCCGTACGTCGTCATTCCCGCATGGCGCGAGGCCACTTCGCCCTGGCCGGTGCAGTTGGCCGAGGCACACGAGAGCGTGCAAGACGTCATGTGGTTATTGGAGACGGTAGCGCGCGTGACCACAGCAGCCGTGTACGAAGACGTCGGTAAATTCTCTTCAGAATTGGACAAGGCGCTGGATCCACCGCTTGACGTCCAGGAATCCCAACGATCACCAGAGCCGTGTGACGTGTCCCCATCCGCCCTCGTCCTCGCGAGCGACGAAGCATTTTTAAAATCCTACGCGGAAAAGACGAGCGCACTCGTGCGCATCGACTGGCTCGAGCCGACGAAGAATGAGAACGACGAAGAAACGTTGCTCGAATTTTCAATATGTTCGGAGCTCGTCGATCGAGTCGACGGGGAATTTATCACCACCGACCAACTCGATCCACCCGACCGGGAAGGTCATGGCCCGGATGGGGAAAGCTATGAGGTTCCACGGCCACCGCGTGATGCCAATCGCACGATCGTGTCCTTCTTTCTCTGCCCGAAATCAAGTACCTTGTAGAAAACACTTGGCAAACAACGTCGCCGGTGGTTGTAAATGAAACATTTTGCCACATTTATTTATAGACGACGCACCACTTTCCCGCGCGCACGCATGACCCAAGCCTTGGTGAAATCGTCCGATCCTCTCACAAAAGTACTCGATGTCTTATCTCGGCTGAAATCAAACCTAAACGCGATTGATTGCGTCCGCCCAAAGTCTCGCGACGCTTCCAACCTCTCGCAACACAGAGTGAGGGAACTCCAAGCGCAGACGGCAGCCTGGATGCTTCGACGACGGAAAGTGATGAAAAAGTCAATGACTGAAGAGCGTCGGGCGCAGTTGATAGAATTATTCGACGTTATCGATACGGATGGAGGTGGAGAAGTCGAGTACGACGAATTCGCGCACGCGTGGTCGATGATGGCTGGAAGAAACGCCATGTCCATGAAAGCGGCGAAAGAGTTATTCAACGGAATAGACGTGGATAAATCCGGAACCATGGATTTTGAGGAGTTTGCGCGTCTCATGAATGAGCTGGAAGAAAACGACGCCAACTCTTCCCTCATGGCGTCGGCGACGGATGCTCGATCTACCATGGGCGCGATGTTTCGTCTGGCATCCGAAGCGTTGCGAACGAGGAAAGTAATCGTCGACTTTGAAAACAGATGGGGCGGCGAGTGAGTGGATTGGTTCGTCGGCGAATTTCATGACGTTTTACCCGTCCCAGAGTGCGGAGAACACGCGTTGCGGCGTCGCGGTGCATCATCATTGACATTGCGCGTCTCACCGGGCGAAGTCTTTACTCTGCGCAGCGGCGTCTCCGAGAGCGCGCGCGACGAGACAAAAGTCCCACGCATCGATGCCTTTCGCGTCCGCCGTCGCATACGATGACACTCGGACCGCTTGCGTCACAGCGACGTCTTCCGGGGATCTCATTTTCCGCGAACGCGTCGCCAAGGCATCGCGAGATCCCGATGAAACGGTTCAAAAAGGACAGTTTGCTCCCTCTGCGAGCGCGTCCGAATGGAGCCGTGAATGCACCGTCTCGGCGAACGAGGACGGTTTAGCCATCATGCACGTTGCTCTGAGTGACGTCGCGCACGGTCGCGTCATCGCGGCGGCGGCGGAGAACGGTGAGATTACTTTCTGGCGCGTGTATAGTGCTTCAAGCGGCGGGTCTTCGAGCGTGGAACAACTAGGGCGATCGGCAAGCGGGATGTCCAAGATACAGAGCATCGCGTTCGCGCCTGCGTCGGATGTTTTGACTTTAGCGGTCGCTCAAGATGACGGAAGCGTGCGATTTTACGAGCCGAGGGAGCGGTTGACAGCGACTGTGTGGGAGGAGGTGGACGTCTACGAGAGCGCGCGACCAGGCGGGAAGGCGACATCGATCGCCTGGCGCCGCTCGAGCGAGATGACGAACCCTGTCAACTTTCCAATCATCGCCGTCGGGACTTCTTGGCCGGAAGAGGCGCGCCATTCGGTCAGCGTGTTGGCTTATGACGCAAAGTACAGACGATGGAATTTGGTTGCGGAAATGTCGAGCGGTTTAGCGACGAACGTTCAAAACATGAGTTGGAGTGCGATGACGACGGCTCGAGGTGCGCTCAATCTCGCCGCAGCGAGTGGTTCGAATTGCTTCGTGTACGAGTTCACAGGCGTCACCACGAGCGGTGTGGAGATGGCTAAAGAGATGGGAGTGTTGCCGCATCCGTGCAAAATCAACAACTGTGAGTGGAACGCGAGCGGTTCAGTCGTCGCCACGGCGGCAACGGACGGAAAAATTAGGATGTGGTCGGCGAACATGAAGGATGGCGCCTGGCGCGAACAAATAAACGCTTAGTTTTGGTGGAATTACAACTTATTTTTCACGACATTGGACGCAACCTCGCTCGCAGCTTGAAATATTTCGAGCGCCTCCGTTGTTGCGGCGTCACCGATTTCTGCATCCCTAACGCACTCGTACATCCTACGTCCGCACTCAAGGGCTTTGGCTATGTTTTCAGCGAGTTCCTCCATCTCTTGCGGCGGATAAGCGCCCGCACCAATCTCTTCAACCGCGCTTTGGAACTCGCCACACGCTTCGACAATTGGTTCGAGCGCCTCCAATTTCGCACTTTTCTCCTTGACAGTCGGCAAAATAAGCGCCTTGAGCAGAGCGATGCACGCCCGCGCGTACGTTGCGAGCGACTTGACCACATCAATCTCTTCCTCATCAAAGTCATCGTCGCAATACCTTAAATCATCCTCATCCAAACCCACCGGCGCTGCATCCTCGGCGTCGACGCCAACTTCGCCCAACTCTTCGCTCACGTCCTTTACAAACGTCGCGCACCGCATCAATCTCGCCGCCACCGCCGCCGTCGCCGTCTTCGGCATCGCCTGAAACTTCTTGGTGGACTCCCAAACCCTCCCCACGGACATTTTCACCCGTTTCGATCGCCCTTCTCGCGCGCCGCTCGCCGCCGCTTTCAACAACGACGTCGTCGCGTCCGTCATTCCGCGAGACGTCCTTGTCAACTCTTCGACGAAAGAAGTCCCCCCGGCGTTGGCCGCCATCGTCTTCGCGCACTCGAGCGTAAACGCGACGTGCGCGTCGTGAAGCGCCGCGAGGATTGATTTCGCCGCGCCGTCACCGATGATGTCTTCGTCGTCATTCTTAAAGTACACGCCGACTGCTCGGAAAAGCGTTCTCAACGTCAGTCACCGCGCGAGAGTCATTCATTCAAAGCCGTCGCGAAATATCCAAAACTAAACGCGCGCGCGACGACGTCTTCATAATTATCGTCATTGACACGTACTCTTTGCCGCTTCGGTGTCGAGACGCTCGCACGCTGCGACGCACGAACGCGTCGATGCATCCAAACCGGCGGCGGTCTCACCCTCAGCGCGCGTCGACTTTAACGCCGCGTCCGAGTAGTGTCTGCACGCATCGACGAGCTCAGAGGCGTACACGTCGAGCGGTACGTTTTTATCGGGTTCAGAAGTCATCGGAATCGTCGCGCGGTCGAGCAAGGCGAGACCGACGCGTCGGTGTGTGGGGGTCTGGAGTTTTGATTGATTTCTCCGCGCGTGCGACGCGTAAAGTTGAAAAGTTCAACTTTATGGATGACACGACGAGAAACACGCATCGCATCGATTAATTAAAAACAAGCACTCACAAACAATCGCGATCGCATCAAAAGCCACGGACGCGGGTTCATCCACGGATCCAGGATTCGTCGTTTCTCTCACCGTCGTTCTTCGCGCTCTCTTTTGCGTCGCTCTCTTCTATTCTCGCTCGGCAAACCCTCATCCCCGATTTCCTTTGCCGCGCGTTGACTCGGCGTCAATCGAGATTTGCTCGACGCCTTATCCCCGAACCGTCCTCTGTTCGCCTCGACGACGCGAATCTTACGCTCCTCTTCTTCCCGGGCGAGTTTTTCTTCGTTTCTATCCAACGCTTCGCGAAGCGCGATGTACCCCATGCCGCCGGTGATGATCACCAAGAGCACGACGGCGATGGCGAACGCGGCGCCGGCGATGGGATCACCCGACCCGGATGCAGACGAAGACGCGGCGGCGAATCGTTCATCCGCCGCGAACGATGTCGGCGCGGACGCGACGGCGATACCGGTAGCCGCGTTGAAGATTCTATCCCTTTTCTCGCTGCCGCTGCTGCCGCGCGACATCACCATCGTCGTCTTTGTCTCATCGTTTTCGTTCGACGAAGACGAAGACGCGCGAGCGAGCGATTGCGTGCGTCGCGCCGCGCGAGTCGGCGTCGGCGTCGGCGTCGGCGGCGATGCCGTCGTCGCGCGGATCACAGACATCGCACACGTCTTCATCTTTTTCAGTGTCAGCGCGCGGACGAGTGTCGTCATTAATCATCACGCCCTCGCACTCGTCCGATGGGTCGATCCAACGGTCGCGACCGACGACGACGATAGAGCGATACATGGATTAAAGCATCTGGGACGTCGTATGGGCGCGGGAATCGTCAAAGCACGTCGGTGACATGCGTCGTCGTCGTCGTTCGGCGCCGCTCGCGATGCGTCCACTGAAAGCGGGCACCCCACCACCGACGACGTCTCGAGGCGTGAGACGCGCGCCGCGGCGCGCGAGACGGGCGTCGACGTCGCGGGTGGGTGCGAGCGGTGATGCGTCGGCATTTGCGTCGATGCGGGAGTACTTTGCGCGCGTGGATGACGAAGTTA
>Ga0181575_10002968_pt1 | contig 12038 bp, 10 predicted proteins | sample 101ome_23_FD_145599 | JGI IMG/M metagenome (GOLD analysis project Ga0181575, IMG submission 145599) | Coastal salt marsh microbial communities from the Groves Creek Marsh, Skidaway Island, Georgia - 101411CT metaG (spades assembly) | ecosystem: Environmental > Aquatic > Marine > Intertidal zone... | reverse complement strand
TTGCCTCAATAAGCGCCCCAACAATCAATACGTCTACCAACCGCCCGGGCTCACTCTTTCTGACACCGGCATGCAATCCCTGGGCATACCGCGACGCGCTTAGCGGCTGGTATTCCAACCCCCGCTTTGCCAGCATGTCCAAGACCTGTTCAAAGTGTCTCAGTTCCTCCCGTGCCAGCCGAGACATTTTATTCAGCAGAGGAAGGTGGTTCGCATAGCGATGCATCAAACTCAGTGCTGCCGAAGCCGCCTTTTTTTCGCAATTGGCATGATCGGTCAGCAACAGCACTTCGCGCTCAGGGCTCAAGGCAGCTTCGAGCCACTGGTCGGGCGTCGCACAAGGAAGGAATGACTCAACCCGTTGCAAGTCGGCTCGCAATGTCACCCCATCGCTCCCGAGGCAGAACCGCTGGAGAACAGATCACCCGTTGCAATATAGCGATCATAATGCGCGGAAGACAGAATCCAGAACTCCTCGTCGATCTCATCTCGCAAGACTGGAAGTGGCTTATCGAGATGAGGGGGCCTAATTTCGAAGCCATAACGCTCTGGTAACGTGATTTGATTTGCTCCGGCTTTAAGAAGCGCAAAAATGTGACAATAGGGGTCATGTTGAGCCTGTATGCGAATTTGCTGCACCTCTAACTGCCATTGCAAGAGCGGCAAGTCGACGATGCGAAACTTATTCGCGACACATTGAGCCAAAAACGTATCCAGCCGTTGATCAATGGCCTGCTTTTGCTCTGGAGAGTACCCATTCCAATCGATGACTTCATGGGCGAAGCGTTTACAACCACGACAGACAACGTCACCCACGCCGGTTGAACAGACACCGATGCAGGGTGTTCTTATGGGGACTAAGTGCGACACGCAACCTCCTGAGCCGCCAGTTTAGCAGTTTGTAGCGGAAATCTTGGTGACTCTTGAGTTTTTACCCATCGCTCCGAAACCGTCGCGAATACCGGTTATTTGCCCAGCCGGTAACGCTGAAGACGAATGCCGAGGTATACTGCGCGCCGTTATTTAGCACCCCCAATCAACCGCTTTTGTTATAAGGAACCCGCCATGCTTGATGCCTATCGACAACACGTCGCTGAACGCGCGGCGTTGGGCATTCCACCCGCCCCTCTGTCACCGGCACAGGTCGCCGATCTTATCGAGCTTTTGAACGCACCGCCCGAGGGCGAAGCTGAATTCCTGCTCGAATTGATAACCCAGCGTGTGCCGCCGGGCGTTGACGAGGCCGCCTACGTCAAGGCGGGCTTTCTCTCGGCGATCGCCTCCGGCGAGAGTCAATGCCCTCTCATTGATCGGGCCAGCGCGATCACCTTGCTGGGCGACATGCATGGCGGATACAACATTGGCACTCTGATTGCTCTGATCGACGATGCCGAGCTCGGAGAGCACGCAGCCACTCAGCTCAAAAAGACGCTCCTCGTATTTGACGCTTTTCACGACGTCGTTGAATTAGCCGGCAAGGGATCCGCAAACGCGCAATCCGTGCTTCAAAGCTGGGCAGATGGCGAGTGGTTCACTGCGAGAGAGACTGTGCCTGACTCCATCAAAATGGTGGTATTCAAGGTCACAGGTGAGACCAATACTGACGACCTCTCGCCCGCACCTGACGCCTGGTCGCGCCCGGATATCCCACTTCATGCGCTGGCGATGTTCAAGATGGCCAGAGAAGGAATCGAGCCAGACGAGCCTGGCGTCACCGGCCCGCTACGACAAATCGAAGCTGTCAAAGCGAGCGGCTTACCCGTGGCTTTTGTCGGAGATGTTGTTGGAACAGGATCCTCGCGCAAATCAGCCACCAACTCGGTGCTGTGGTATTTCGGTGAAGACACCCCGGGAATACCTAACAAGCGCGCTGGCGGCGTCTGTATAGGCGGCAAAGTCGCCCCCATCTTCTATAACACCATGGAGGACGCGGGCGCCTTAGTATTCGAGGCGCCGGTGGACCAACTAAAGATGGGCGATGTCATCGAGATCAAACCTTACGATGGCTTGATCTTGTCTGAGTCCGGTGAGGTTTTGTCGGAATTCGAGCTCCGCTCTGAGGTTTTGCTCGACGAGGTCAGAGCTGGCGGGCGCATCAATCTCATTATCGGTCGCGGGCTCACGGCAAAGGCGCGAGAGGCGCTGGATCTTGAGGAAAGCACCTTGTTTCGCAAACCGGACCAGCCCGAAGCCTCGGACAAAGGCTTCACGCTGGCACAAAAAATGGTGGGACGCGCGTGCGGAGTCGAAGGTATTCGCCCCGGCACTTATTGCGAACCACGTATGACCACTGTTGGATCTCAGGACACCACAGGACCCATGACGCGGGATGAGCTGCAGGATCTAGCCTGCCTCGGATTCTCCGCAGATTTGACCATGCAATCGTTCTGTCATACCGCGGCATACCCCAAGCCAGTCGATATCGAGACGCAACACACTCTGCCCGATTTCATCATGACCAGAGGTGGCGTCTCCTTACGCCCGGGCGATGGGATTATTCATAGCTGGCTGAATCGTATGCTCCTACCCGACACGGTCGGCACTGGCGGCGACTCCCATACTCGTTTCCCTATTGGTATATCGTTTCCAGCGGGTTCAGGCCTCGTCGCCTTTGCCGCCGCCACCGGGGTCATGCCGCTCGACATGCCAGAATCGGTACTAGTGCGTTTTTCAGGAGACATGCAACCGGGTGTGACTCTGAGAGACCTCGTCCACGCAATACCCTACTACGCCATTCAACAGGGACTGCTCACCGTTGAGAAAAAAGGCAAGAAAAACATATTCTCAGGAAGAATTCTTGAGATCGAAGGTCTGGAGTCACTGACCGTTGAGCAGGCCTTCGAGCTTTCTGATGCTTCGGCGGAACGCTCTGCGGCGGGCTGTACCATTAAGTTGGGCGAGAACACCATAGCGGATTACCTGCGCTCAAATGTTGTACTGCTGCGATCAATGATCGCTGAGGGCTACGGCGACCCCAGAACGCTGGAGCGTCGCGCTCGCAGTATGGAAGCGTGGCTGGATCAACCCGAGCTAATGCAGGCGGATGATAACGCTGAATATGCTGCGGTCATCGACATCAACCTAAACGAAATCAACCAACCCATTGTCTGCGCACCCAATGACCCTGATGACGCTCGCCTGCTATCCGATGTGCAGGGCGACAAGGTCGACGAAGTATTTATCGGCAGTTGCATGACCAATATCGGGCATTTCAGGGCTGCTGGCCAGCTACTGGAGGCACACGGGTCTCCTGTGTCGACACGTATGTGGATCTGCCCACCCACGCGAATGGATGAGCACCAGTTAATGGAAGAAGGCTACTACGCCATTTTTGGCAAGGCGGGAGCTCGAACCGAAATGCCCGGCTGCTCGCTCTGCATGGGAAATCAGGCACGCGTAGCACCGCGGTCAACGGTGCTTTCGACTTCTACACGCAACTTTCCCAATCGGCTGGGAGAAGGTGCCAATGTGTACCTAACATCGGCGGAACTGGCGGCCGTGGGAGCACTGCTTGGCAAACTGCCTACGCCCGAGGAGTATCTCGAGTACGCGCAAAAAATCGACTCGATGGCCGAGGAAATCTACCGTTACATGAACTTTGATCAGGTGGTGTCGTTTCAGGAACTGGCGAAAGACGGGGCAAGAATCGCCGCCACGATTATCGATCAGGTCGCTTAACTGGCCTGGCTCGATAGGTGATCGGGTGCTACCCGGAAGATAGCGCCCGAAAGCCTCGGTCACAGTCCGCCTGTAGGTCTTCCAGATCCTCCAGCCCGACGGCAATACGAATCAAGCCATCGCTGATACCTGCATCTGTGCGTTGCGCCTGAGACAGTCTGCCGTGAGTGGTAGACGCGGGGTGCACAATCGTTGATTTCACGTCACCCAGATTTGCAGTCAACGACATCAGCTCGGTGTGATTGATAAAACGGAAAGCGGCCTCCCTACCCCCCTCGACCTCAAAAGCGAGCACTCCACCATACCCACTCTGCTGGCGTGTGGCCAAACTGTGCCCGGGGTGTCCGGGCAAACCGCAGTAGTGCACGCTGTTCACCTCGGGTCGGGTCAGTAACCACTCTGCGAGGGCCTGAGCATTGGCGCAATGGGCCCGCATTCGAATATCGAGGGTTTCCAGGCCCTTCAACATCACCCACGCGTTGAAAGCACTCATCGTCGGACCGCAGGATCGGTTGAACGCAACAATGGGCTCAATCAGCGATTTGTTCCCGACAACCGCCCCGCCGAGAACCCGCCCCTGCCCATCAAGATACTTGGTTGCTGAGTGGGTAACCAAATCCGCACCCAGAGACAGCGGCGCCTGCAAAACGGGTGTGCAAAAGCAATTGTCGACTGCTAGCATCGCGCCCAGCTCTCGGCTTAAGGTCGCCATTGCCGATATATCCGCAATCGCATTCATGGGATTAGACGGGGTTTCCAGAAACATTAAGCGCGTCGCCCCCGTAGCCGCCGCGCGCCATGAATCGACGTCATTCAGCGGAACAAAAGTAATTTCGACGCCAAATTTTTTCAGCGTGTTTTCAAACAGACCAATAGTGGCGCCAAACACGTCGCGCGAACATAAAACGTGGTCTCCCGCTTTTAAGTGCGCCATACAGACGGCCAAAATAGCCGACATTCCAGAGGCGGTAGCAGCAGCGCTCTCTGCATGCTCCAAAGCTGCCAACCGCTCTTCAAAACTGCGCACCGTTGGATTGGTATATCGTGAATAAACATTGCCTGAAATGTCGCCCGAAAACTTGGCGGCGGCATCCTCCGCAGATTCAAAAACGAAGCTGGAAGAAGTGAATATGGGCTCCGCGTGCTCCCCCTCCGGAGACCGGCTAATACCCGCCCTGATCGCGCGGGTCCTTAACCCGGCATCCTTCAGCCAATCGCCACTGTCTTGCGTCATACCGCTCCCACCCCAAGCAACACAGCGCACAAATCAACCATCATTGTGTAAACCCACTACCGCGCCGTCACTGATACCGAGGCTACTTGATTTTCCTTTGGCTCCATCAGCCCGCGCGGCCTCGACCGCACGAAGATAATTTTCGTCGATATTGCCCGCCAAATACTTCCCGTCAAAAACGGAAGATTCAAAGCCATCGACTTCGGGATTGCCCTCGCGGGAGCATTCAATCAAATCGTCTAAATCCTGATAAATAAGCCAATCCGCGCCAATCTCCTCTCTAATCTCTTCAACCGATCGCCCGTGGGCAATCAATTCATTAGCAGCTGGCATGTCGATGCCATACACATTGGGGTACCGAACGGGCGGAGCCGCAGAGGCAAAATAGACCCGGTTAGCGCCGGCGTCTCTCGCCATCTGAATAATCTGTCCGCACGTGGTGCCGCGCACAATTGAGTCGTCGACCAGCAGGACCGTCTTGTCCTGGAATTCAAGGGGAACGGGATTCAACTTCTGCCGCACCGATTTTTTCCGCTCGCTTTGCCCTGGCATGATGAAGGTTCGACCGATATAACGGTTTTTCATGAATCCCTCTCGGAACTTCACACCCAATTCATAGGCAAGCGATTGCCCCGCCACGCGGCTCGTATCCGGGATGGGGATAACAACGTCGATATCGTGATCTGCTCTCTCACGAAGAATCTTCTTCGCCAAGGCTGCACCTTGACGCATTCGAGTTTTGTAGACAGAAATACTGTCCATCAAAGAGTCAGGACGAGCAAAATAGACGTGCTCGAAAATGCAGGGCATGAGTTTGGGTTGATCCGCACACTGCTTTCTATGCAACTCTCCATTCTGCGTGACGCAGATAGCCTCACCGGGCAATACATCACCCAGCAACTCATAGCCCGCGACGTCCAACGCGACGCTTTCAGAGGCAACCATGTATTCTGGACGTCCGTCGCTGCTATCTCGCTGTCCGACCACCAAAGGGCGAATACCATACGGATCTCGGAAGGCAACCAAACCGAAACCGGCGATCAGAGATACGGCCGCGTAGCCCCCTTCGCATCGTTTGTGCAGCGTCTTTACCGCGGCAAAAATATCATCAGCGCTCGGAGCTAGCTTCCCCAATCGGTGCAACTCGTGTGCAAACACATTGAGTAGCACCTCAGAGTCGGAATCGGTATTCAAGTGGCGCAAATCTGACTTAAACAATTCATCAGACAAAAAAGCCGAATTGGTCAGGTTGCCGTTGTGCGCGAGGGCAATGCCATAGGGAGAGTTCACATAAAATGGCTGCGCTAATGCGGTGCCAGAGCTTCCCTGAGTGGGATAACGCACGTGACCGATACCAAAGCGCCCTTGCAACTGCTCCATATGACTCGCCCTAAAGACATCCCGGACCAAGCCCTCACCCTTTCTCTGCATCAACTTGCCATCCGCGCAAGTCATAATGCCCGCGGCATCCTGGCCACGGTGTTGGAGCATTGTCAGCGCGTCGTAAATGTCAGCAGCGACATTTCTCCCGGCGACCATTCCAACTAATCCACACATATCGTTACCCCGGCCCTAAAGCATCTCTGTGGAATCAAGGGTTTCTTTTACCGCTTCAGTAGGCTCAGCCTCCAGAACGCGTTCGAAATTAGCGCCAACCCACTCCGCGACCCAATCTACCGGATCCATTAGCACCGCTTGATTAATCAAACCTTGCTCTTCTTTCGGGACAATTGCACGAAGTACAACGCTCAACAAAGCGACGATCAATATACCTCTGGCCAGCCCAAACAATGCCCCCAACAACCGGTTTCCAAGATTGAACCCCGGCTGGCGCATTTGCTTTGACAGAAACGCAGCAATCAATCCGAACACCAACAGAACGGCGATGAATGTCAGTATCCAGGCAATTAAGTAGCGGGTGGTGGACTCTTCTATGACTCCCTGCATGACCTCAGCAACCGAAGTTGCAAGAAGATTGGCAATAAAAAAAGCGGCGACCCAACCTATGACTGACAGCACCTCTCTGGCAAATCCTCGCACGACACCATACCCTGCGGAAATAATCCAAATACCTAGAACAAACCAATCCCAGGCGTTGAATCGAGTCACACCCGCGAGTGCCGCCTCCAGATAATCGCTCATATTACTGGGTGTACCTGAGAATTTGAGAATCGACCGACAGCGCCCGGTCGATGTCGGGTTTTATTGTTTCCAAGCGCTCGCGCTCCGCATTCGGGCCAATTTGAACGCGATGCAATTTGCGACCTTGCTTCTCGAACTCCGACGAAAAAGCTTTAAATTCTCGAGCCCGCAACGTCTCAACCAACGCACCCGCTCGCGCCTCACTGCTTACGGTTGCAACTTGTAATACCCAGAAGCGAGGCAAGCCTTGCTCATCAATCAAGGGCTCGGATGAAGGGGGAGTAACGCGCAAAGGTTCGGCGACGGGTCGAGTCATCTGCGAGAGCTGATCAACCCCATTCTGAGCCGCTTTTTCGTCAAGTGACGTTTTGTCATCAGCCGACCCTTGCTCATCGGCGCTGAGCACTGCCACATCGGGTAAAAGCGCCTCGACCGCTTCGCTGGGAATTTCAGGCGGCGCTATAGGCGTACGATCAATCTCGGGTTTCTCTGGCATTGGCCCGAGGACAAGGGGCTCACGATTCTCGGGTTGGGTAAATATCAGCGGCCAGAACACAATGCCCAAAGCCACTAGCACCAAAGTCCCTACCAGACGCTGTTTGAGCACCGAGTCCATTATCCGCTTCCTTAGACGTCTCTCTGCTGAGCTAACAACCCCAGGGCTTCACTGACCATGTGAAAAGAACCAAAGACCACTGCTCGATCCCCGGGCTGAAAACGCTGCAAAACATCCACCCAAACCTCGCTGAAGGGGCCCGATGCTGCTACCTGCTCAGCCCCTATTTCGCTAACGAGGCGCTCCACAGACATCGCTCTCGGAATGTGGCGCAGGTCAACGACGCGCCAATCATCGAAGATCCCTGCACAGGCGTGAATCATATCACGGACCGGCTTATCCCCCATTACCCCGAAAATCGCGTGGGTGCCTCTCTCACAAGGATTTCGACGCAGGAAATCGGCCAATCGGCCTACCGATTCTGTGTTGTGGGCAACATCGAGAATAAGATGAACACCGTCGATCTCGAAGGTCGTCAGCCGACCAGGCAGTGTTACTGCACTGACTGCCCCAATCAGTCCCTCGTTGAGATCACTCGCGCCACTCAATTCTATGGCCTGTAGCGCCGCACCGACATTGCTCTCAAGCAGGCCAGACGGACGCGGTAGATGCACTGTCGAACCACCAACCGTTTTTAAGCGGCTATCCCTAATTTGCCAATCACGACCCATGAAGTGCGCGATTGCCCCACAACCCGCCAACGCTGACATGAGCGTCGCCGGCGGGTCGTCCTCTGCTACGATGCAAGGCCGGCCGCTTCTTGCAACGCCGGCCTTTTCGACGGCTACAAGCTCGCGGCTATCTCCCAACCAATCGGTGTGATCAAGGCCGATGCTGGTGATCACGCTGATATCGGCGTCGACGATGTTTACGGCATCGAGCCTACCCCCAAGCCCAACCTCTAGCACCTGCTGCGTCACCCCTGCCTGATGGAATATCCAAAGCGCCGCGAGGGTAGCGGTCTCAAAGTAGGTTAAAGAAATATCTGCGCGCGCGCGCTCGACAGCCTCAAAAGCCGCCACAATGGACGCATCATCTACCGGCTCGCCGTTCAACTGAATGCGCTCGTTAAACTGCAACAAGTGGGGAGATGTATAGGTCCCAACGTGGTGGCCCGCGGCTACCAGCCCAGCTGTTAACACCGCTGCGACCGAGCCCTTGCCATTGGTACCCGCTATTGTGAAGGTATAAATATGTGGAGACAGAACCCCGAGCTCACGAGCGACTACAGAAACGCGATCCAGCCCTAACTCTATCTCTACGGGGTGCCTGGATTCCAGGCGGCTTAACCAGTCTTTCAGGGATGCTTCAGGCATGCCCCGGTGAATCGCTGCGATCGTGGGCAGTGATCACCTCGCCCTCCAGGGCTGTCGAACTGCGATCCGGGACACTATGCCCCATGAATTTAGCCAATATGCGCGCCAGGGTTTCGCGCATCTCGTGACGATGCACGATCATATCTATCGCACCGTGCTCCAATAAAAACTCACTGCGTTGGAACCCTTTGGGCAACTTCTGACGAATTGTCTGCTCGATGATATTGGGGCCAGCAAAACCAGCGCGAGCTTCCGGCTCCGCAATATTGATATCCCCCAGCAAGGCCAGCGAAGCGGACACGCCGCCGTAAATAGGATCCGTGAGAACTGAGACGTAGGGAATACCCTGCCCTTTGAGCCGCTCAATAACGGCCGAAGTCTTCGCCATCTGCATGAGAGAAATCAACGCCTCCTGCATACGCGCGCCACCAGAGGCAGAGAAGCAGACCAATGGCGTTCGCGTCTCTAAAGCGACAGTGGCGGCTCGGGTAAACTTTTCTCCTACGGCGTATCCCATCGATCCGCCATGAAAATCAAATTCAAAGGCCAGTGCGACCACTGCCACACCCAAGACTTCGCCGCGCATTGCTATTAAGGCGTCTTTTTCTCCTGTGCTCCGTTGGGCCGCAGTCAAACGATCACGGTACTTTCTTTTGTCCTTGAACTTAAGATGGTCCACCGGCTCGATATCCGGAAAAAGCTCCTCCGCGCCCTGATCGAGGCACAATTCAAGCCGACGCCGGGCACCAATTCTCATGTGGTGGTCGCACTTGGGGCAGATCTCGGCATTTCGCTCGAGATCGGGCTTATAAAGAATGGCTTCGCATTTGATGCACTTCTTCCACAGACCCTCAGGAACGTTGGTGCGATTTGCACTATCGTCTTTGGTCACGCCGGAGGGCAGAATCTTGTCAATCCAACTCATGGGGTTCCCCACCGAATTTAGGTGCGAGTATACGAGTCAGCGCGGACACTAGGAATGTGAAGAGTCCACACCGGCGCGAATGCGCGCTAACAATTGTACAGCTGCGCCATGAATCTGGATTTCCTCCAGTCCTACCTGGCTCTGAGAGCGCCTCACCATCTCATCAATCAAGGCGCTCCCCACGACAACCGCATCGGCAACGACCGCCACACGCTTTGCACTGTCGGCATCCTTGATACCAAAGCCCACCGCCAGAGGAAGGTCCGTAAGACCTCGAATTACGCTAAGACGTTGAGCCACATCATCAACATCCAGCAGCCCAGAGCCCGTTACGCCCTTGACGGCGACGCAGTAGATAAACCCGCGAGCGCGCGCGATGATCGTTTTTATTCTATCGATCGACGTGGTTGGTGAAATCAGCAAAATGTTGTCAATGGAGGCCTCCAGCAATGCCTCATCGAACAGGGCCACCTCCTCTGGAGGCAGGTCAACCGTAATCAAACCATCCACGCCCGCATCGGCACTAGCCTTCGCGAAGCCCTGGTAGCCGAAACGCTCTATAGGGTTGGCGTAACCCATCATAACCACCGGGGTTTCGGCATTATCGCGGCGAAATTCGGTAACGATGTCGAGCACTCCGCGCAAGGTCATGCCGTTTGCCAGCGCTCTCTCATGACCCAATTGAATAACCAACCCCTCAGCCATCGGGTCAGAGAACGGCACGCCAATCTCCAATATGTCTGCGCCAGCAGCGACCAAACGATGCAGGAGGTTGACAGTACCTGACGGGCTTGGGTCGCCCGCAACGACGTAGGGTATCAAGGCTTTGCGACGTTGCTCTTTAAGAGCCGCAAATAATCCAGCCAGCCGACTCATAGGGCGCTCAAACCTCTATTCCCTCGAGTGCGGCAACAGTCAGTATGTCCTTATCGCCGCGGCCCGAGAGATTGACAATAATGTGTTGCTCAGGATTCATCTCGGCGGCCAACTTTTCTGCGTGCGCCAGCGCGTGCGCGGTTTCCAGTGCAGGCATTATTCCCTCGGTACGCGTGAGCCGGTGAAAGGCAGCTAAAGTCTCTTCATCATTGGCCGCCACATATTTCACCCGCCCAATGTCTTTAAGCCAGGCGTGTTCCGGTCCTACCCCCGGGTAGTCAAGCCCGGCCGAGACCGAATGGGTCTCAAGGATCTGTCCATCATCATCCTGCATCAAATAGGTCCGATTTCCGTGAAGGACACCCGGACTCCCCACTGACAATGGCGCGGCATGCTGGCCGGTCTCGAGGCCCTTTCCGCCCGCCTCAACCCCGAACATTTCGACCTCGGCATCTTGCAGGAAGGGGTGGAACAGGCCAATCGCGTTCGAACCACCGCCAACGCAGGCCACCAATGCATCGGGTAACCTCCCCGTTTGAGACAGTGATTGAGCACGCGCCTCTCTGCCGATCACGCTCTGAAAATCACGAACTAACATCGGATAAGGGTGCGGCCCCGCAACGGTGCCAATGATGTAGAAAGTACTATCTACATTCGTCACCCAATCGCGCATTGCCTCGTTCATCGCATCTTTTAAGGTACGCGAACCCGAAGTCACCGGCACCACTTCCGCACCTAATAACTTCATTCTGTAAACATTGAGCGATTGCCTGCGAATATCCTCCTCGCCCATGAAAACATGGCATTCGAGACCCAGTCGTGCCGCCACGGTCGCACTGGCAACGCCGTGCTGCCCGGCACCCGTTTCCGCTATCACCCGCTTTTTGCCCATGTACTTGGCAAGCAAGGCTTGTCCAATAGTGTTGTTCACTTTGTGAGCACCCGTGTGATTCAGATCCTCTCGCTTGAGAAATATGCGCGCACCGCCAATCTGATTGGATAATCGAGCCGCCTCGTAAAGAGGCGAAGGACGCCCCACGTAGTGGGCGAGATCCCGGTCGAACTCTTCCAAAAAGGCGGGGTCCGATTTGAGGGAAGCATACAGAGATTCCAAATCGGCCAACGCCGACATCAAGGTCTCGGCAACAAACTTGCCACCAAACTGACCAAATCTTCCGTGCGCATCTGGCACAGATGCAAAAAGTTCTGGGGTGACCTCAACTGTCATGACGCTATTTCCTTTGCGGCTTGCCGGGCATTTAGGATAAACGCCCGTAGTTTTTCGCTGTCTTTGATGCCTTTACTACTCTC
>Ga0181575_10002966_pt1 | contig 12040 bp, 15 predicted proteins | sample 101ome_23_FD_145599 | JGI IMG/M metagenome (GOLD analysis project Ga0181575, IMG submission 145599) | Coastal salt marsh microbial communities from the Groves Creek Marsh, Skidaway Island, Georgia - 101411CT metaG (spades assembly) | ecosystem: Environmental > Aquatic > Marine > Intertidal zone... | reverse complement strand
GTTTACACGGTGCCTGCGACATACACTGGTTATCTCATAGGATACCACATGTCTGCTCATAATCCGGGCAGTGCAAGTGAAATTGGGTATACAGTTCAATTAAAAACAAGGCGATACGAAAAAGTGTTTCGTGTTCAAGAAATCGCATCTGTAACTACTAATGCTTTTGCCCAAAATAGTTATCCATTCCCGTTAGAATTGGAGCCTAAAACGGATATTATAGTAAATATTGTGTCAGCAAATGGGAATAACGGGGCGGTTGATGCTGATTTTGATATTGCTCTTCTTTACTAAATCCATTTTTCAATCTGTTCAGTTGGCAAATAAAATTTATCAGTCCCATGAATACAAGATGGGTATATTTCATTATCTTTAAATACTGATTCCACTGAAAATAATTGACACTCATCAAATGTAGGTAATTTGCACCCCATGTCTCGCATTCTTCTTGTAAAGAAGACATCTTCTGGTTCAATATTTTTTCCATCATAATCCCGTAAACATTCTAATAGTGGTTTCTTTTTCCTGAGAGAGCATCCGCCGTTCATATCAAATATAGATAAATCTTGGCTTAAATGCCCACATACAGCTCCTATAAAATCAAAATCAAAAGCCTTGGTTTCAATAGGTCGTAAAGCTAAAGCATCAGTTTGGAATATCAATATGTTTTCCTCTTCAAACATTTTCCAAAAACTTTGTTTCTTCAGCAAATAATTATAAAATGATATGAAAGACGTATAATTATCTCTTTTTATTAAAAAATACTCTAAATTTTTTATATGTTTTTTTGTAAAATCTATCGTCTCTTGAGTTCCTACGAGATAATAATTGAAATCTTCGTTTAAAGCTGCAAAGTTTTTAATAACCAAAGGGAGCTGCCATGTCGGGCGAGTTTCAATTATAACTGCAGCATTCAAGCAACTTTTTCTGTTTTTTCTTTTTTTGTTGAATTTTTCGAATTCACACAAATAATCTTTGTGTATGTGATGCATACACATTATTTATATAAATAAACATTTTTAAAGGCATGTCAGAAGAAAACGAACAAACTATTGGAGATATCAAGACTAGATTAGCTAATCTTTTGATCAATCGTGTTACGCTTAGCGAAACTTTGAATTTGCTGCGTGATGCTTGTATTAAAAGAGCCTCTGATATCATTGACGGCGCAACCGAAGAAGAGCTCAAGAATATTGAAAAAGAGGTTGAAGCTTTCGAGAATCCCCCGCAATCTGAAAATATAGGCGATCAAGGCGACTCTGAAGTCACGAAGGTTGTTAATACAAATTTTTCAAGCTCTTCGTCAGGAGGGCCTTCTGGGCCTCAAGGAGATTAAAAATCACAGCTCCTTTTAGGGGCTTTTTATTGTTGACTTTTTTTATTAATACTATATCATTAATAAATATGAATTTACCTTTTTACAAACCTAATGCAAAAAATACTGGAGTTTTGGCTAATTTTTCTATCGGGCAAAGAGACTCTAAGCCTGCGTTTTACTTGAATATGATTCGTCAGCATTCTTGGGACGCTAATAAGAGGACTGGCAGCTTCAGGGAGAATAATGATAACCCAGATAAGAAAATTGCAATCAAGTTAAATCATACAGAGTTAGGTGAATTTTTAGCCTCTATGGTCTCTAGGGTGCCCTACAGTGGCTTTCACAATTTTAATGATAACAAAACTTCTATTTTGTTAACGCCTTGGGACAAGCCTCGTAAGGTAAAAACAAAAGACGGAGAAGAAACTTATAAAACTGATGCTTTTGGGCTAGTTATCACTCGAAATGGTAGCGATACTTTCAGGTTGCCCTTGGACCCGGGAGAAGTAAAAGTATTAGAAAGATTTATTCATAGGTATTTAGATGTGTTTTTTGAATCGAATGTTTACGACTCAAAGCCTAAATCTAGTAAAACCAATAACCAAAATAAATCAAATTCTTCTGATGCGGAGGAAGATGTCTTTTGAAATATGTCAACTATTTCAGAATACGCTAATAATAAATTTAAAAAAGAAAATAATAAAATGAGCGATCTTAACGAAGAAAAAGAAAATTTAAATTCCCCAGAACCAGAAGATTCTTTTGACCCAATGGATGATCTAGGCGTAGATATGCCTGATATTCCTTTACCATCAGAGCAAGAGCCTGAGCAAGTTGTAGAAGATGAATTTGAAGCAGCTTATAAATTTGCTGTTGTAGGGGTTGGCCAAGGTGGCTCTAGATTAGCGGAGACTTTTTGGAATTTAGGCTACCGCAGGGTTGCTGCAATCAACACTGCCGCTCAAGACCTAAAACCTTTAAAAATTCCAGAAGAAAACAAGCTGCTTATTGGGGGCTCAGGCGCAGGTAAAAACAGAGAAGTAGCTAAAAATATTTTTGAAGAGCATAGAGAAGACATTCTTGATTTTTTAAAAAATGTTTTTAAAAGTAATTTTGACAGGGTTTTAGTTTGTATTGGTGCCGGTGGCGGCACTGGCGCTGGTGGTGGACCTACGGTTGTAGAAATCGCACATGATCTGTGCGAAAGTTTTGGAATTGAAACTTCTGACTATCAAGCTAAAGTTGGAGCTATTGTAGCTTTACCAACTAAATCAGAAGGCTCTAGAGTTCGTTCTAATGCCAAGGAAACTACCGATGCTTTAATTAATTTCTGTAACAACGGGACATTATCTCCACTTGTTATTCTTGATAATGAAAGAATTAAGCAGATTTACCCTAAGCTTTCTGTAAATAAGTTTTGGACAACCGCTAATACTAGCATTTGTTCTTTGTTCCACTTGTTTAACAAAGTGTCTGCGCAAGATTCTGAATATACCGCTTTTGACAAAGCCGATTTAGATACTGTTCTTTCTTCCGGTATTATTTCTTTCGGAGCTGTTCCGGTTAGGTTGCAGGGTGATGAAGTTCAGGAAACAGATATTAGTTACGCAGTAAGAGATAATCTTAAAAAGAATATTTTAGCTAATATTGATGTTGCAAGCGGCAAAGTTGCCGCCTGTGTTGTTATTGGTAACAGAACTATCTTGGATAATACTCCGCAAGAATACCTTGAACATGGATTTGATCAACTCACACGCATTCTTGGGGACGGTTCTACCGTTCACAGAGGAATTTACCACACCTCAAAACAAGGCTTGGTGGTATATACTATAATTGGTGGCATCGAGGCTCCTGAACAATTATTTTCATGAATTCTTTCGTCTTAACCGTAGACAATTTAATTAGCGATACGAATTTAATAGACGAACTGTATGATTTAGTTGTAAAAGGTGAATTTTCTTTACCTACCAATTCTTTTTACCCTGTTAGAAATGCTATAGATCAAAACTACAAACCTCACGATAGACCAAATGAAATCATTTATTCTTTTATTCGGTCTATATGGTTTAATAAATTAAAACATTTGATTTTAAGCCAACCTAAAAAAGTTGAAGGTTTTGAAGTTTGGATAAATTCACTACCAGAGACTAATTTTAATAATCCTAAATTGGCAGGGGGTATAGGTGGCTTAAATTACCATGTAGATAGGGACGAAAATGCATCAATAAGAGGGGAATTTCATTTACCTATTTTCGCTAATGCGTTTTATCTGGGTCCAAAAGAAGGAATTAATGGAGGAGAAATAGTTTTAAATACAAGAGGTATAGATCATTTTAATGAATACAAAGGTGGACTTATTGATTTAGGGGAAAATCAAGGTTGGGTATCAGTGCCATTTAAATATAATAGAATGGTGATTTTTGATTCTACATACCCTCATTTTGTAAAACCTATTGTTGCAATGCCAGATAATAAGCCCCGGGTTACAATGGCTATCAATGTGTGGCACCGCCAAATTGGGTAACTACATGGAAAACAAAAGAAAAAAAATCTTAATTCATAGTAATTTTTGCAAAGCTTTTACCGGTTTTGGAAAACATAAAAAAAATCTACTTAAGTACTTATACAAAACTGGAAAGTACGACATTGTAGAACTTGTTAATGCTGTCGTAGAAGGAGATGAAAAACTAAAACTCCTTCCTTGGAAAGCTATAGGGACTTTACCTAATGACGGCATGAGGCTTCAGATGCTAAAATCTGATGCCACTAAATGGAGAAATGCTGGTTACGGACATGAGTTGATTGATAAAATCGTCCAAGAGGAAAAGCCAGATATATATCTAGGAGTTGAAGATATTTGGGCATTCAGCGGATTCAATAAAAAAGAATGGTGGAATAAAGTTCATTGCGTGATCCATACAACTTTGGACAGTCTCCCCATTTTACCAGAGGCTGTAAGCATGGCCCCAGATATTAAAAATTATTTTGTTTGGGCTTCTTTTGCGGAGAAAGCTTTACATAAATTAGATCATAAACATGTAAAAACAATTCACGGCATCTTAGATACAAATAATTTTTATAAATTATCAAAAGAAAAAAGAATCACGCTTCGAAAAAAGTTTAATTTATCTGACTGTTTTGTTGTAGGTTTTGTTTTTAGGAACCAGCTAAGAAAATCAGTTCCGAATATTTTAGACGGGTTTAATTTATTCAAAGCTGAAAACCCTAAAGCTAATGCTAAATTATTACTTCATACTCATTGGTCTGAAGGATGGGACATTCCTCGACTAATGAAAGAGAAGGGTATTTATAAAGAGGATATTGTAACTACTTATTTTTGTAAAAAGTGCAAACAGTATGATATCGCTAATTTTACAGGGCAAGATATTAACTGTTCAAATTGTTCTGCAGAAAGAACTGTTCAAACCACGAATATCAGCAACGGTGTAAATGAAAGCCAATTAAATGAAATATACAATTTGATGGATGTTTACTGTCACCCTTTTACAAGCGGCGGCCAAGAAATACCAATTCAAGAAGCGAAGCTTACAGAGCTTGTCACGCTAGCTACAAACTACAGTTGCGGAGAAGATAGCTGCACAGAACAAAGTGGCGGATTTCCTTTAGATTGGGTAGAGTATCGTGAACCGGGAACACAATTCATAAAAGCGACTACACGACCAAAAAGCATATCAAAACAACTCCGAAAAGTATTTTTGATGAAACCTAATAAAAAAGTCGAATTAGGAAAGCAAGCAAGAAAGTATGTCATTGATAATTATTCAGCCGGTGTCGTAGGCAAAAAATTCGATGAACTTTTTGATACTTTTGATTTTGTAGATTGGGACAATCTTGATTTATCTTTTAAGCAAAGGGACGCTCAATACACTCCTGATAATTCTCTCAATGATTCTGACTGGTTAATCGACTTATATAAGAACTGTTTAAGAGTTGACGTTGATACAAGTGATTCAGGCCATAAATATTGGATGCAAGAATTCAAAAAAAAGAAAAGCAGATATCAAATTTTGGCTTACTTTCACAGTATAGCTTTAAAAGAAAATTCTGAAAACGAAGCTAAAGATTTAGAGGCTATTGTTGACACCGATAGACCAAATAAAAGGATTGCTTATGTTATGCCTGAGCATTCTGAAGATGTAGTATGCTCTACTGCAGTTGTAAAATCACTTAAAGATAATTATCCTGATCACGATATTTATTTTTTTACAAAAAAAATGTATTACTCTTTGGTTGATCATTGTGACTCTATTTATAAGTTGTGTGAATATATGAATAATATGGACGCAGACTGCTTTAAGCTCATAGGAAAAGGAAATCAAAAAGGTCTTTTTGATATGGCTTTTTTCCCCCATAAAGAAACAAAGACAAGCGGCGATTACATTAATCACGGAAGGTTAAATCTTCAGTATCAGTTGACATGAATTTGTTAGAAAAATACAGCTCTTCTTGCGGGGTAAAAATAAGCAAACCTGATATTGGTGTATTTTATTTTCCTCATAAATTTGATAAATACATCGTGATAGACAATACCAATAAAAACGGTATGAATGTTTACGATTTGTATTCTGATGTTATTGCTTACATCCACCCCGTGCTAAAAGAAAATGATATTGATATTGTTTCGTTTTGTAAGGATAATAGGAGTGTAATTGAAAAAACAAACCCCTATATATCTCTCGAAAAAAAACAAGAAGCTTATCTACTTCAAAATAGCTTACTTAATATTTGCTCTGACAATTTATCTTCGTATGTTTCTTCTGCACTGGATGTGCCTTGTATAAGCTTATACAGTATTTTCCCATCAAATGTATCCAAACCTATATGGTCTGACAAACTACAAATTATCGAAAGCGACAGGTGTGGCAATTTGCCTTTTTACGGAGGCAAAGAAGACCCTAAATCAATCAATTTTATTCCTCCAGAACAAATAGCAAACAATATTTTCAAAAGTTTAAATTTAAAATCTCCAATTAATCATGAAACTATTTTTATAGGAGATTTGTATCCAGTAAAAGTGGTAGAGGTAATTCCAAATTTTGTTGCAGATACTTCTTTCTTAAAAGGTCGTGCTTTAAACTTAAGGATGGATTACCACTTTGATGAAAACAATGCTTGCCATTGGATTTCAGGAAGAAAAGTAAATTTACTAACTGATAAAAAAATAAACATAAAAATATTAGAATATTTTAAAACTAATATCGCTCAGTTTACAATTAGTATCAACGATGATTTCGATGAAGAGTACCTGAAGCAAGTTCAAGAAATAGGCATACAATTAGAAATTTTTTGCGAAGATAAATCTAAAATACAAGATTTTAGATTTAAGTTCTTTGATTTTGATATCAACGAAAGCATATGGAAGTCAAAAGATGATGCAGGTGATAAAGTGGCAGAAAACACAAAATTCCTGACCAGCAAAGTTATCTTGAGTGAGGGTAAAAAATATTCTTGCTACGAAGCTTATTTACGCAAAAAAGAGTTGACTGGTGATCCAGAACCTGTCTATGATTCTGAAGACTTTTGGAAAGAGTTAGATCATTACAGATTAATAAATGAAAAAACATAAGCGAAACGACTTGGGCCTAATTGAGGGCGTTGATTACCAACACAATGAAGATGGCTCTGTAAATTGGAGAGCCATGATTACTTCGGACCATCTTTACCCTAATAAGGGTTGGTTTGAGATTAGAAATAAGCCTATACCCTCAAATATTGATGGCTTAGATGATGCCCAATTGCTAATTAAGCTTTCAGGGATCAAAGAATTGGCTAAGTTGCGTGGATTTACTAACGTTTCTTATGATGTTATAAAATGCGAATCAGATCATGTAGCAGTTAAATGCATTATATCTTGGATTGGTAATTTTGAATCTGGAAATGAAATAATCCATTTTGAAGACATGGCTAATGCTACCGTTTATAACACAAGTAATTTTGCTCAAAAATTTTTAGAAACAATCGCCGCCAACAGGGCTTTTGTAAGATGTGTAAGAAATTTTCTTAATATTCACATTGTTGGTGTAGATGAAATAGACTCTTCGAATGGTAAATCTTTGCCTTCAGCAAGTTCCGAAACGCCCTCCTGTGGCCCTTTGTCGGTCTTAATGAAGCATTTAGACCTCGATAATACAGAAGAAGATTTCAAGTCGTTTAAAGAGGTTTTGAGGGGTTTTTGGAAAAGTAAGAAGTATCAAAATAAAGAGGCTGCAGACTGGTCTTCATGGGAAGATGTCCCTACTGCAGAAATCAGATCATTAATTAAGATTTGCAAAGCTGAATGAAAAAAGGCGATGTCATTTCTGTAGCTGTCTTTGGTAAAAAGGTAGACTCGCTGTCTAGTCATTTTATTGCGGACTTTGAACAATCTCAGTATCGCATAATCAATTGTGATAAAGATGAAAGCATTAGCGATTTAATTATTAAAGAAAATCCTAACGTCTTTTTATCTTTTGGGGAGTGGAGTGATTACGAGAATCTTGCTAATGCCCCTTTTGAAGTGAGGTGCAGATGGTTGAATTATGATCACGATACAGATCTCGAAGTGATTGGTCAGCAAGTTTTAAATTGCTACATATCAGACACCTTAAATTCTGCTCGACCAGAAGACCCTTTAGTGTCTTTGATTACCCCGTCATACAATATTGGGACTAGAATATTTAAAACTTACGAATCTTTATTAAATCAAACTCATAAAAATTGGGAATGGATTATTTTAGATGATAGCACTGATAACGATAAAACTTACAATGTTTTACAAAGCATGTCGGCTACTGATCATCGAATCAAAGTATTTAAAAACTCTAGACATAGTGGGGTCATAGGGAATACGAAAAGAAATGCTTTTTGTTTAGGAACAGGAGAATACTTGGCAGAATTAGATCATGATGATGAATTAACTGATCGTTGCCTAGAGTGGGTAGTTAAAACTTTTCAAAAATACCCTGAAGCAGGCATGTGTTACACTGACTGTTCCGAATTGATAGAAAGCACTGGAGATTGTGTTTGTTACGGCGAAACCTATGCTTTTGGTTATGGTAGCTACAGAAAAGAACATTACAAAGGGCGTGAATGGCTTGTTTCGAATTATCCAAAATTAAACGCTAAAACAATTCGTCACATTGTTGGCGTCCCTAATCATATCAGAGTATGGAGAAAAGATGTTTATCATAGTATTGGAGGCCATAATCACAAACTTCATGTTGTTGATGATTACGAATTAATCATAAGAACATTTTTGCATTCTAAAGTGGCGTACATACCTAAATTTGGATACATACAACATATGTTGAGTGATCGCCCAAATACAACTGACGTTAGAAGAAAAGAAATACAAAGACTGGTTAGATATGTTCGTAATTATTATGACAAATTGATACACGAAAGGGTTTTACAATTAGGAGGAACAGATTTTGTGTGGGATGATCAAAATAATTGCAGTGATATCTATATGACAGATGAAAAAACCGATGAGTATTTTTGCATTATATCTGATGTAGAATAAATATGAAAAAAGCAAGAGTATTTACAGTAGTTAAAGGTCAAACATACGACCCGCAAGGAACAGTAATAAATAGCGCAGCGAAACAATTAGGCATCCAACATATTAGCGATGTAAAGGCTGGCAGACATTTTTTGCTTCTTTTCGAAGATAGTGTCCCTAATGAAGAAATCAAAAAGAGTTCTGAGGAGGCTGCTATAAAACTTCTTCACAATGATATTATTGAAGATTATTCCATATCTTACGAATTGTAATGCCTAATCAAAATAAATTAGATAAAACGTACCTAAAAATGGCTGAAGCGTGGGCTGAGATGTCTCACGCCAGAAGAAAAAAAGTAGGCTGCTTAATCGTCAAAGATGGCGCTATCATTTCAGATGGTTATAACGGCACACCATCAGGTTTTGATAATAATTGTGAGTTCGGCTTCACTGAACAAGGCTTAACAACTAAACCAGAAGTTCTGCATGCAGAAAGTAACGCAATCAGTAAATTAGCTAGGTCTACAAACAGCAGTGATGGGGCCACAGTTTATTCAACTTGTTCCCCTTGCTTTGATTGTGCTAAATTAATCATTCAATCAGGAATAAAAAGAGTTGTTTATGGCGATAACTATCGAGATGGTAGAGGACTAGAACTTCTAAAAAAAGCTAATATACAGATATACCATATATATGACAAGTGAAGAAATTTTAAATATTTTAAATGATGCGTTAGAAAAAGATCCTGTGGCAATGATGGCGCTTATTTCAACAACAGTGCCGACTAACACAAAAGTTGCTTCATCTTATGATATTAAAATTCATAAAGGGTATATCGAATTCGGACTACTTAGCATTATCAATAAAATAATCGAAAAAGAAAATAAAAAAATAACTTTTGATTATGATGTCAATGTAGAAGGAGAAATGTGTCCGAAAAAATTTATCATTAAATAATGGAAAAAGAAAGATTCGGTTTTTGGAGATGGATTGGTGAAATAATTCTTACGTGGGAAATAATTCTTGTAGTGTATTATACCATAGAATGGACACTTTACAAATTTTAACAATTTTAAAATACGGAATACCATTTTTAGCAGTTTTGCTGTTATTGTGCGCTGCAAAATTCAAATGAAAAAGAAAGCAAAAATTAGCTTTAATGCTGAAATAGCAGCTGATATAGCTTACTTAAGGTTTAAGTTGAAGCGCCCAGATTTAGATTACCCAGATCACATTGATGGCAAATATTATTTTTCTTTATCACATAAAGATAAAAAAAGGTACACATTAATAAACCCTGAATACGCGTTAAAGCATTCATACTACAATGAAATTACTAATTTAACACTTGATTTGATGTTTAACTATACAGAAAACGAACAAAAATGACAGCAGATTTATTATTTATTATCGGAGGAATTATTGGAGTGTTTTTGATAGCATTTAAAGTAATCAATGAGTTATGAATGTGTTTAAAGAGTCATCTCCTCTTTTAATACCAACTCTTAATTTTTCTTCTTTTGAAGAATATATTAATTCTTTATCCAAATCAAGCCGTTATGATTTAAATAAAAAATTAGAAAACAATTCTCACTTAGATTATTCTCAAGTATTATTTAATTATGAAGAATGCAAAAAATTCATGGACGTTTGGGAAGAGTGCAATAATTGGAATTGGGGAGATTGGTATTCTGAAAAAGAACTTAATATTCTTTATGATAAAGGGATTTTAAAATGTTTTAAATCAGGTGACTCAGCTTATCATTTTGTCTTAAAATTCGGTAGATATGTGTATTGCAATGCCCCTCTTTACGATAAAAGGTTGCACAAACAAAATGAGCTTGGTAAGTGGATGTGGTTGCAATTAATTAAATTTTCTATAGAAAATAAATGGGTAGATTATATTGATTTGATGGGTCCTCCAGGGTTAAAAACTTTTGGGGAAGTGCTAGAAAACAGACAATATGCAAATGAAAATGGAGATTTTGGATACAAATGGAAATTCATTCCTAAAGAAATAAAAGATAGATCTAACAAAAGTTATGATAATTTAGAAATACATTCTGATTTTCGTTTTTATTGGAAAAATATTTTTCCGTATAAGCCACCTTCTAAACTTCTTATTGTAGCTCATTACGATGACGAAGCGATTTTTTTTGGTAATTGGCTTCACGAAAATGGGCCTGACACAAAAGTTGTTTGTATGACACATGCAGGCTTTAGATTTCATCATTTTCAAAAATGTATGGAGTTAGCAGGAGTATTTGATTATTCTTACTTAGACTTAGAAGCCGTATTAGCTCCTTTACATGATGAATCTGAATTAAAAAGGCAAGAAATTATTAACTTTTTAAAAAGTATAAGAGATGAACATAACTGGGATCGAATAGTCACTCACAACATATACGGAGAATATGGCCATATACAGCACGTAGAAACTCATGAAATGGTTAAAGAAGTCTTTGACAATGATAAAATATATGTTTATTATAATTCTTTAAATAAGAAAGGTCGCTCTTTAAAACAAAAATTTTTAGATTGTTATGAAACTGAACAACTAGCGGTTCATGAAATAGGCAATTCCATACATGATGGGTCTGATTGGTATAAACATACTATAGGCAAGAATATGATAGACTACGAATCTTTGAAAAAGTTATCTGAATTAAAATCTAAATTAAATTTAGTTTTTTATTGCACTCTCCCTGAAAATAACTTTAGACTTAATTTTGTAAATGATTTAAAAGATCTTTTGCGAAAAAATGGCCATATAATTTCCATGTGTAACGATTTAGAATTTGCGAAAAAAAAGTGGAGCACAGATGCTTTTGTTGTTTTTTCAGAACAAGATGCTAGAAATTGTATTGAATTAAACAAAAAGTATTTTTATTTTGTTGATGAAGAAAATGTTCTAAATTATGATTATTTTGATCAATTTACAGATTCAATAGATTTATCTATAAAATCTTTTACCACAACTCATCCTACGCGAACTTTTTTTTATAATACTGAGATATTTAACAATCGTCATCGGGAAAAATTATGCAGAAGAGAAAAAATTTTTTGGATGCCCACTCAAAGAAGCTCATATATTTTATCCAAAAAACTTGAAGCTCATTTGTGGATGGGCTTAGTAGGGGAAAACATAATTTAGTTAACAAAATATGAAAAAAATTATTAAAGAGGTTTTAGATGAATTTGTTTTGTACTCTAAACAAATAA
>Ga0181575_10002964_pt1 | contig 12043 bp, 8 predicted proteins | sample 101ome_23_FD_145599 | JGI IMG/M metagenome (GOLD analysis project Ga0181575, IMG submission 145599) | Coastal salt marsh microbial communities from the Groves Creek Marsh, Skidaway Island, Georgia - 101411CT metaG (spades assembly) | ecosystem: Environmental > Aquatic > Marine > Intertidal zone... | reverse complement strand
TTAGTGGAATAGGAGTACATACCGGTGCTAGAGTTAATATGAGTGTTTTGCCTGCCTCAGCAAATACAGGAATAACTTTCAAAAGAATTGATTTAAACAATAACAACTTAATTATACCTAGTTACAATAACGTAATGGACGCAACATTGTGCACCACAGTATCAAACGAACATAATGTAAAAGTTTCAACTATAGAGCATTTGATGGGAGCGTTTTACGGTTTAGGAATTGATAATGCTATTGTTGAATTAGATTCACAAGAAGTTCCAATAATTGATGGATCAGCAAAAAAGTTTGTAGAATTAATTTTAGAAGCTGGTTTTAAAAACTATGAAGACCCTATCAAATTAATAAAAATTGAAAATAAAGTAGAACTTACAGAAGGAAACAAATCAATTTCAATAGATAAATCTAATGTTACTTCAGAAATTGATTTTGAAATTAAATATGAAAATCCAATTATACAAACTCAAAGAAATAAAGTCAGTTTATTTGAAGATGATCTTAATGATATTTATAACTCAAGAACTTTTTGTCTTTATGAAGATTTAAAAAAATTAGAGAAACTTGGATTAGGTAAGGGTGGCAGTTTAGAAAATGCTGTTGTAGTAAAAGATAGTTCTATTTTAAACAAAGAGGGACTTAGAAATAATTTAGAGTTTGTTAATCATAAAATTCTCGATTGTATGGGTGATCTTTATTTATCTGGTTATAGAATAATTGGATCAATCAAATGCTCCCAAGGAGGTCATAGCCTAACAAATAAATTGTTGAGAAAATTATTCGCAGACAAAAAAAATTATTCTTTGATTGAAATTAAAGGAAAAAACCTTCCACATTCCTTTGCAAACAGAAGTCAATTAAGATCTATTGCTTAATAATTAGAATTTTCAAAAATTTCTGATAAAAATTTCACATGTCTTTTGTTTATAAAATTTTTATTTTATTTTTTTTCTTTTCTTTTTTATCATGTGCCAAGCAAGAAGAAAAAATAACAATAGTTGAGGAAAAGAGTTTAGAAATGCAAATGATAGAAGCTTATAATGCAGGACTTGACGAGCTAGATAAAAACGATGCAATTTACGCTGCTAGAAAATTTAATGAAGCAGAACTCTTATACCCGCAGTCAGTATGGGCTCCAAGAGCAGCTTTGATGGCAGCATATGCATACTTTTCTCAACTTTATTATTCTGATGCAATAATTGAACTAGAAAAATTTTTAGATAAATATAAAAATCATCCTAGAAGAGATTATGCATTTTATTTATTAGCACTTAGTCATTACAATCAAATAGTTGACGAAACACGAGATTTAAATGAAATTTTAAAAGCCAAAGAATATTTTAATTATATAATTAAAAATTATCCTAATACTGAATTTGCAATAGACTCTGAGTTTAAGCTTGAATTGATCCAAGAAATTTTAGCATCTAAAGAAATGTACTTAGCTAGATATTATGTTGATAGAGAAAAATGGATACCAGCAATTAATAGATTCAAAACTGTTATAAACGATTATGAAACTAGTATTTATGTAGAAGAGGCCCTACATAGATTAGTAGAACTACATTATAAATTAGGATTAATTGATGAGTCTAAAAAGTATGCTGCTTTATTGGGATATAACTATCAATCTAGTGATTGGTATGAGGAAAGTTACAAAATCTTAAATAAAAACTATGTTAAAATTTCAAAAAAACAAAATAAAGAAAATGAGGAATCAATATTGCAAAAATTTAAAGATCTACTTAAATAAATAGATCTAATGAATAAGACCATAGAACAAAATTATAAAAAAAAAATTAAGGAATTTGAGAAACACAATAAATTATACCATCAAAAAAGTAGTCCTTTAATATCTGATAAAGAATTCGATGAATTAAAAAGAGAAATATTAAGTTTAGAGAAAAAATATCCTAGCCTCAAAAATAAAAAGTCACCCTCTAATATTGTAGGATACAAACCATCAAAAAACTTCCAAAAATTTAGACACAAAGTTCAGATGCTCTCTTTGGCCAATGCTTTTGATAAAGATGATCTTTTGAATTTTGAAAAAAAAATTCATAATTATTTGAATGACAATACAGCTATAGAATATAGCGTAGAACCTAAGATTGATGGAATTTCCGCATCCTTAACATATCTAAATGGAAAATTAACTTACGGTGTATCAAGAGGTGATGGAAGCGAAGGAGAATTAATAACTGATAACTTAAAAACAATAAAAGACATTCCGCATAAAATTGAAAAAAAAAATTTACCAAATGAAATAGAAATAAGAGGTGAAGTATTTATTGAAAAAAAAGATTTTGAAAAAATTAGTGATAAATTTGCAAACCCAAGGAACGCTGCATCAGGAACACTAAGACAGAAGAATCCTGAAGAAACAAAAAAAATCCCACTTAAATTTATAGCTTATACTTTTGGATTTATTGATGATCATAATATTGAAAATCAGTCTGATTTTTTAAATGAATTAAAAAATTGGGGTTTTATAACTAGCCAACATAATAAAGTTATAAAATCAATAGATGATTTGGTAACTTTTCACAATCAATTCGAGGAAAAAAGGTTTGATTTAGAATATGATGTTGATGGCCTTGTTTACAAAGTAAATAATTTGCAACTTCAAACAAGGTTAGGATTTACATCAAATGCCCCAAGGTGGGCGATTGCACATAAATTTTCAGCAGATCATGCTTATTCAGAAATTATAAATATAGATATTCAAGTTGGAAGGACAGGGGCATTAACTCCAGTTGCAAAAGTAAAACCAGTCAATATTGGAGGAGTTGTAGTATCAAATGCAACATTGCACAATGAGGATGAGATTATAAGAAAAGATATAAGAATAGGAGATACTGTAAAAATTGAAAGAGCAGGAGATGTAATTCCGCATGTATTAGGGGTAGACTTAAAAAAAAGAAAAAAAAATTCAAAAAAATTTAATTTTCCAATCAAATGTCCATCCTGCGGTTCTAGAACAGAAAAAGAATTTAATAAAACCACAAAAAAGTATGATGCAGTTAGAAGATGTACCAATGAAGGTTTTGATTGTGAAAAAATTGCGATAGAAAAAATCAAACATTTTATATCTAAAGATGCATTAAATATTGATGGGCTAGGAAAAAAGGTAGTTGAAAAGTTTTGGGATTTAAATTTTATAAAATACCCACAAGATATTTACAATTTAAATTATAAAAAAATTTCTAATTTAGATGGTTGGGGCGAGCAATCTGTATCCAATCTTAAATTTTCAATTGATAAATCAAAAGATGTTAGCTTAGAAAGATTTATATTTGCGCTTGGAATAAGACACATTGGATTAGAAAATGCAAAAATTATTGCTGATTTTTCTAAAAGTATAAGTAATTTTTTAGATATAATTCACCAGAATAAATTAAGTGAATTAATTGATATTGATGGAATTGGAGATACTCAAATCAAATCATTAGAAAAATTTTTTAAAAACAAAATAAACTTAAAAGTAACCGAGGAATTAAATAAAATTCTTGAAATAAAAAATAGGAATATAAATTACAATGGTAAGTTCAAAAATAAATCTTTTATGTTCACAGGTAAACTAAATAATATTAGTAGAGCTGAAGCAAAAAGTTTAGTTGAAAAGAATTCAGGCAATATTGTAAGTAGTGTTACCAAAAAATTAGATTATTTGGTTACTGGAGATAAACCAACTACTAGAAAAGTAGACTTGGCAAAGAGTTTAGGGATTAAAATTGTTACTCAAAAGGAGTGGTTTGAATTGCTAAATTAATTTTGCAAGCCATTTTCTCTCTTTTTCATTTAAAAAAGGTGAAATTTTTGAGTAGGTCTCTAAATGGTATTTTAAAATATAATCTTTTTCAGCTTTATTTAACAATTTTTCTTCAATTAAATCCTTTTCTAATGGGGCATAAGTTAAATTTTTAACAAAAAGTTTATTTTTAATTCCATCAATATAAACGAGGTTCTCAATTCTTATTCCAAAATTATTTTCTAAATAATATCCAGGTTCATTACTTACAATCATTCCTTTTTTTAATTTCACAAAATTATTTTTTGATATGCTTTGAGGTCCTTCATGAACATTCATAAAAAAACCTACACCATGACCTGTTCCATGACGATAATCTAAATTTATGGATTTAAGACTTCTTCTTGCAAGCCTATCTAGATTATGACCATTTTTTATTTTATCAATTTCAGCTAGAGCTACTGCTATATGACCTTTTAAAACTCGAGTATATAATTCTTTTAATTTTCGTTTAGGCTTGTTAAATGAAATAGTCCTAGTTACATCTGTCGTTCCCCACTTATATTGACCACCAGAATCAACTAATAATAAATGTTCTTTATTTAATTTCCTATTTGAAACTTTATTTGATCTATAATGTATTATAGCACCATTTGGCCCAGATCCTGCAATTGTGCTGAAACTTGGATATAAAAAGTTTTTATTTTTTTTTCTAAAATTTTCTAATTTTTTTTCAACTTTTAACTCATCTAAATTTTTAATATTTGAATTTTTAATCCAATAAAGAAATTTCGTTAATGCAACACCATCTTCAATATGAGCATTAACCATATTTTTAATCTCAATATTATTTTTTATGGATTTTAAATCATAAATAGGGTCAATTCTATTTTTTATATAAAATTTAGATTTAATTAAATTTTCATTAAGCACTGAACATGATTTTCCATCAATACAAAAACTCTTTCCTTTTAAATAGTTTAAAATTTTAAAGAAAGCACTTCTTTCAAAAAAAGATATTTTTTTTTTAATTAATTCATTTTTAATATTTTTTAATTTTCTTAAATCACCTAGTAAAATAATTTTACCTTGACTTGTTAGAATTGCTTGAAAGTTTGCCACAGGTGAGTTTGGCAAATCTTTTCCTCTTATATTTAAAAGCCAACAAACATTTTCACCTGAGCTTATAAATAGATTATCTATTTTATTTTTTTTAAGAATTTTCTTTAATCTATTGATTTTACTTTTAACTGTTTCTCCTATGATTTTATGATCTATTGAAAATACTAAGTTTTCTTTTTTTATTTTCTCAATTTTTTCGTCAAATAATTTTTGATTTATTGGCACTAAGTTACAAACGTCATTAAAATAAGTCTTTAATATATCATTTGTAAATATTTTAGGATCAAATCCTATATTTGATAATTTTTTTTCTTCACAAATATTTTTTGGCCACACGAAAGGAATTTCATGAATTATAAATTTATTACCTGACTGCTTCTTAGCTTGTATTGTATACCTTCCATCAACAAATAAATGATTGGTATTTTTTAAAATTAAAACAAATCCAGCTGATCCTGTAAACTTTGCAATTGTTTCAAGTTTATTTGTTTTCGAATATTCGGTAAAAAATTCATCATTTTTTGGAATTATATATCCATCTAAATTATAATTTTTTATTAATGTTTTTATTTTATTTATCATTTAATTTCTTTTGGTATCTGATCCAACCTGGACTTCTTACGGGTTCATCGAAATCTATGTCTTGATTAAATTCAAAATCATCATCATTGTCATCTATAAAATTATTATTCTTTTTAATATATTCATCTGGCAACTCATCTACAAATCTTGAGGCCATACTGTCAATCCAATCGCCCTGATAAAATCTGTTCATAGAAAATGAAATTTTCGCAATCTTTTTAGCCCTGGTAATACCCACGTAAGCTAATCTTCTCTCTTCCTCTAGACCGCTTTCACCTTTTTCCTCTATACTTTTCTGGTGGGGAAATAAACCTTCTTCCCATCCCGGCAAGAATACAACATCAAACTCAAGTCCTTTTGATGCATGCATTGTCATTAAATTTACTTTTTCACTTTCCCAATCTTGATCTAAAGAAGTTGCTAGAGCAACATGTTCTAGAAAACTTTCTAAATTATCAAATTCCTTCATAGCATTTAATAGTTCTTTGATGTTTTCTAATCTATTTTCGTTTTCTAAATCCTTCTTATTTTTTAGCATTTCACTATAACCAGACTCGTCTAATACTGTTTGTAAAAGTTTATTATGATTTATATTGTTCTTTAAGTCTGTTCTCCACTTTTCAAGTAAGTTTAATAATGAATTCAAACCTAATTTTGTTTTTGGTTTTATTTTATTTTCTTCAATTAATTTTCTTGCAGCTATTTCTAAAGATACTTTATGATTTTTTGCGAACTCATTGATATTTTTTATTGTAGTATCACCAATGGATCTTTTAGGAACATTGATAATTCTTTCGAATGACAAATCGTCAAATGGTTGATGAATAGTTCTTAAGTATGCTACACAATCTTTAATTTCAGCTCTTTCATAAAATTTTATACCTCCAACAATCCTGTAAGGTAAACCAATTTTTAAAAATCTTTCTTCAAATTCTCGTGTTTGAAATATAGCTCGTACTAAAATAGCAACTTGATTTAAAGAAAATTTTTTCTTTAATTTTTCTATTTCAGTTCCAACCTCTGTTGCCTCATCTTTAACATTTCTAAAACAACTTAAGCTAACTAATTCACCATCATCATGACTCGTAAATAAAGTTTTTCCAACTCTATTTTGATTATTTTCAATTAATTTTGAAGCGACGCTAAGAATATTTTGGGTAGATCTGTAATTTTTCTCTAAACGTATTATTTTAGTATCTGGATATACTTTATCAAATTCCAAAAAATTTTTTATTTCTGCTCCGCGCCAACTATAAATCGACTGATCATCATCTCCAACACAACAGATATTTTTATTAGAACTAGATAAATATCTTAACCATTCACTTTGAATAAAATTTGTATCTTGATATTCATCTACTAAAATATATTTAAATTTTTTTGAGTATAATTCAGATATATCTGCATACTTTTCAAATATTTTTACTGTGTGTAAAATTAGGTCACTAAAATCAGCTGAATTTAGATCAATGAGTTTTTGTTGGTAAATTTTATAAATATTTAAAAAATTTTTTTCTAAAGGATCTCTTCTTTTTAAAATAACATCTTGAGGATAAAAACCTTTATTTTTCCATTTATCAATAATAGCCAATATATATTTTGGAGAGATTTTTTTTATATCTACATTTTCCGCTTTACATATATTTTTAATTAATCTTACTTGGTCATCTTGATCTATAATTGAAAAATTACTTTTCAATCCAGCTGCATCTGCATGTTTTCTTAATAACTTTGCACTAATTGAATGGAAAGTTCCAAGCCAAGGCAGGCCAGTAGCTTCTTTTTTTAATAATTTTGACACTCTTAACTGCATTTCTTTTGCAGCTTTGTTTGTAAAAGTTACAGCTAAAATTTGATTTGGAAAAGCCTTATGTTTTCTAATTATATGAGCAATTCTTGAAGTAAGAACTTTAGTTTTTCCAGAGCCTGCACCTGCCACAATCAGCAGTGGGCCATCTAAATGTTCAACAGCCTCTTTTTGATTTTCATTTAAATTATTTAAATATTCTGAATTTAACATCTATTTTTTTATAGTATAAGCCATATTAAGTTTTATGAGGAAAAGAAAAAAAATAGACTCTTCCACAATAGTTTTATCGTCAATTATAGTAATTTTTACTATAATCGTTTTTTTATCATTACCAGTTTTATTCAATTATAAAAGTCTACAAAGTGAAATAGAGAAGAAATTTATTTCAGATTTTAAGATTAAATTAAAAATTTTAGACGATATTTCATTTAGAGTTTTTCCAAGACCTCACTTACTAATTCAAAAAGCGAATCTAGATCTAAACACTGAAAATGACAAATCAGCAGTTATAGAAACTAATAACCTTAAACTTTTTATACCAAGCAATAAAATTTATTCAAAAAAGAATATTATAATTACTGATTTAGAGTTTGGAGATTTAAATTTAAACTTAAACTTAAATGATCTAAAAGACTTCAGGAACCACTTATATTACAAAATTAATAAGCCAATTAAAGTTAAAAATTTAAAAATATTTTTATTAGATAAAACTAAAAGTGCAATTTTAATTTCACCTCTTAAAAAGTTAGAGTACCAAATAAATGAAAAAAATAACTCAAAAGAATTAAAGCTGAAGGGCTCGGTATTTGATATTGAATTTAGTTCTGTTTGGAAAAGAAATTATGATAAACCAAAATCAACTATAAATGAAATTAACCTTACTAATCCAAATGTTTTTATAAGAAATTTATTTTCATTTGAAAACAAAAGTAATTTTAATGGTAGTAGTTCAATTGATTTTTTAAATGAGAATATTTCATTTAATTATAAATATCTTGAAGATAAAATAGAAATAAACTCACCTAATGAAAACAATAATCAAAAAATAAGAATTAATTCAAAAATAGAATTAGACCCATTTTATTTTGATGGTGAAATAATATTTGAAGATAAATCATTAACTTTTATCACTGACCATATATTAGATATTATTCTCAATTCTGATAAAGAAATACTAGAGAATTTAAATGGAGAATTAGAGCTATCTTTGTTAAAAATTAAAAACCCAATAATTGATAAGGGTAAAATATTATTTTCTATAAATGAAGGTAATATAAATGCTATAAATACTTATGTTGAGATTGATAACTTAGGAATTATTGAAAGTGAACATAGTTATATTATAAAAGAGGGTGATTTATTTTTTCAGACAAAAAATGTTTTAAATATTAGCAATCAAAAAGAATTTGCAAGAAAATTCCAAGTTAATTTTAAGAAATCAAAAAACCTAAAAAAAATTTATTTTGATCTAGATAGAAATATAGATACAGAAGATATGTTTCTATCTAATGTATACATAGATAATAGAAACTCAAAAAATTTACTTCAAGAAATAATCAAAGTTAATAACATGCAGGTTCTAAAGTCTTTAATGAGAGATGTTTTGCCTTAGTTTGGCTTAGTCATTTTGATTGGGTTTACAATCTGGTTATATTCTTTTTCAGATATTAAACCTGTTTTTAAAGTTTCATCTTTGAGTTTAGTTCTGTTTTTCAAAGCTTTTTTTGCAATTTTTGCTGCGTTATCGTAACCAATTTTTGGAGCAAGTGCAGTAACTAGCATTAATGAATTGTCCAAATGTTCTTTAATTTTTGATTTATCCGCTTTTATTCCATTAACACAGAACAAACTAAAGTTTTTAACACTATCCGAGATGATATCTATTGATTGAAGAACATTATGAGCGATCATAGGTTTAAAAACATTTAGTTCAAAGTGACCATGGGAACCTGCTACCGTTATACCAGTATGATTTCCAATAACTTTTGCACAAACCATCGTCACAGCTTCACATTGTGTTGGGTTTACTTTTCCAGGCATAATTGATGATCCTGGTTCATTTTCAGGCAATATTAATTCTCCATATCCTGCTCTTGGCCCAGATCCTAAAAATCTAATATCATTTGAAATTTTCATTAAAGCAATTGCGCATGTGTTTAATGCTCCTGAAAAATTCACTATTGCATCATGAGCAGCTAGTTCAGAAAATTTATTTGGAGCAGGTTTAAATTTTATTTTACAAAATTTACTTATTTCTTTTACGATTTTTTTATCAAAATTTTTTTTTGTATTAATGCCAGTTCCAACTGCAGTACCGCCTTGAGCTAAATAAAAAATATCGTTTAATGAAAATTTAATTCTTTGAATACTTTTTTTTATTTGTTCATGGTATCCTGAAAATTCTTGTCCTAAAGTAAGTGGAGTAGCGTCCTGCAAATGTGTCCTGCCAATTTTTACAATATTTTTAAATTCCATTGATTTTCTTTTTAATGAATTTTCTAATAATTGTAGACTTGGTAACAGTTTGCTTATTGTTTCCATTGCAACTGATATATGCATAGCAGTAGGAAATACATCATTTGTGGATTGTGATTTATTAACATGATCATTGGGGTGAACAGGTTTTTTTGTTCCTTTTTTTCCTTTTAAAATTTCTATAGCTCTATTTGCAATAACTTCATTCACATTCATATTTGTTTGAGTTCCAGAACCAGTTTGCCAAACTTTTAATGGGAAATGATCCTCTAATTTCCCAGCTATTACTTCATTTGAAGCTTTAATAATTGCATTAGCAATTTTTGGAGAAATCAACTTATCTTTTTTATGTACTTCAGCAGCGGATCTTTTAATTATAGCTATTGATTTAATTATTGAGGAATTAACTAAAATTTTTCCAATATTAAAAAATTTATTAGATCTTTGAGTAGATGCTCCCCAGTATTTATCACTTGGTACATTTATTGATCCAAGACTGTCAAATTCTTTTCTTTTTTTCATTTTATTGAATAACGATTGTAAATTATTTATATACTAGAATTTATAAATCTTACAGGAGTAAAATGACAAACTTTCAAAAAGTAAAAACTTTTATGCAAACATTTGGTCAGGATGTAAAATCAAGTCCTGCATTTAGTACAGATAAAATAAACGATTTAAGATACAATCTAATAAAAGAAGAACTTGATGAACTTAAGCAAGCGCTTGATAATAAAGATCTATTGGAGGTAGCCGATGCTTTAACTGATATATTATACGTTACATATGGCGCAGGTCATGCATTTGGAATTGATCTAGATAAATGTTTTGATGAAGTTCAAAATTCAAATATGAGTAAACTCGGAAGTGATGGCAAGCCCATTTATAATGATGCTGGAAAAGTAATGAAAGGTCCTGATTATTTTAAGCCTGATTTATCTAAATTTATTAAGTAATATTAAGCCAATCTGGTTTTTTAATTAGAATTTTTGCATCTCCACAATCTAGCTTTTTATTAAAATCAAACTCTTTTTCTTTGAATTTTATTAGAGCAAAAGAATTATTGTTTTTAATTAAAACTTTTCCAATTTCTTTATTTTCAATTGATATTATTTCTGCATCTAAGCTACCTTCAACTACAGTTAATGGAAATATTCTTTTATTTAATTTATCTTTATGTTTAATTCTTGCAGTATTTTCTTGACCAACATAACAACCTTTTTTGAAATCAATTCCGTTTAATTCTTCAAAATTACATTCAACTCCAAAAACTTTATTTTGAAAATTTTCAGTATCTATTTGAGGTATACCAATCGAATGACTAAAATTATAATATTCATTTATATTTGAGGATTTAAGGTTCAATTTTTTTAAAGACAAATAAAGCTTTTCTAAATTTATAATTAATCTTGCACCAAGATTTAAATTTCTTGGATCTAAAAATATTATATCTTCTCTATACTTAGTTGTATATCCTAGCTCTTCTTTAGTATTTTCAATTTCTAGAAATTTCTCTTTACTTAATGCTGCAACTACAAATTCATTACTGAGATTTAAAAGATCAACTTTAGTTCTCAGTTTATAAATTGATAATTGTTTATACAAATTATCAATTATTTTTTTTTCACAATCTAGAAAATATCCTGATTTATGTTTTGTGACGATAAAGTCATAAAGGTATTTACCCTGAGGTGTTAATAATCCTGCAAAACAAGATTTACTGTCAGTTACATTTTCAATATTATTAGTAATAATATTTTGGAGAAATTCCTTTGCATCCTCTCCACTAACGTAAAGAAGACCTCTATCTTCTAATATATATACATTTTCTTTTTTCATAATTGATTGAAACTAATTAATAATATAATAACTTTTTCTGAAAATGTTAGATTTAATAATTAAAAATGGATCATGTTTTATAGAAGGAAATCTTGTAAAAACTGACATTGGAATAACTAAAAATAAAATCTCTCACATTGGTAATCTGGAAAACGAGAATAGTAACAAAATATATGATGCTGAAAATTTAATAGTTTTACCAGGTTGCTTGGATACACAGGTACATTTTAGAGAACCAGGTTCAACTGATGCAGAAGATCTAAACTCAGGCAGTAGAGCTGCTATTGTAGGGGGTATCACAGGTGTCTTTGAAATGCCAAATACAAATCCACCCACTTCAAACAAAAAGGAATTTCAAAATAAATTAAATCTCGCAAAAAATAGAATGTATTGTAATTATGCATTCTATTTTGGTGCAACACCTGAAAACCAAGAAGAACTTGCAGATCTTAAAAGTTTAG
>Ga0181575_10002946_pt1 | contig 12090 bp, 14 predicted proteins | sample 101ome_23_FD_145599 | JGI IMG/M metagenome (GOLD analysis project Ga0181575, IMG submission 145599) | Coastal salt marsh microbial communities from the Groves Creek Marsh, Skidaway Island, Georgia - 101411CT metaG (spades assembly) | ecosystem: Environmental > Aquatic > Marine > Intertidal zone... | reverse complement strand
AAAAGCATCACTAAATTTTTAAGTTTCAAATGCCCAGCTAAACTCATTGCTTCATGGCTTATTCCTTCCATTAAGCAACCGTCTCCTGCAAGAACATAGGTTTTATGATTTATTATTTCTTTACCTATCTTTTTTTTTAGAATTTCTTCAGCAATCGCAAAGCCAACTGCATTTGCAATCCCCTGACCAAGAGGACCGGTCGTGGTTTCAATTCCAGTGTTAGGATGATACTCAGGATGACCTGCACAAATTGAATTAAGTTGTCTAAAATTTTTTATACTGTTAAGTGAAATACTTTTATAGCCAGTTAAGTACAGTAAAGAGTAAAGCAACATCGAACCATGACCTGCTGATAAAACAAATCTGTCCCTATTTAGCCAATTTGGATTTTTTGGATTAAATCTTAAAAAATTTTTAAACAGAACAGTTGCCACATCCGCCATACCCATTGGCATTCCAGGGTGACCAGAATTTGCTTTTTGAACTGCATCAATTGAAAGAAATCTGATGCAATTGGCTAAATCATTGTGTAGTTTGCTCAAAAATTATCCTGACTAGACTAAGAAGAATCTATTTAATAATATAAACATATATATATGAATTCTATAATCGAAAAAGAAAAAAAATTAAATGAAGCCCTTTCAGAGCTAAAAAATTTAGATCTCAGTAACCCTGATTTAAAAAATAATATTGACAATTTAAGTTCTCAAAAGACTCAATTAGAAATTGAAAAATCTGAACTGGAAGATAAATACAAATCTCTGTTAGAAGAACACACAAATCTTTCAAAAAAACTTGAAGAAATTCAAAATAAAGAAAAATTAGAGCAAAAAAAACAAATAGAGTTTTCTGAAAAAATTGATGAATTAAATCAAGAAACAGATACTTTATTGGAAGAAATAGATAAATGGCAAATGTAAGTATTAAATTTAATAATAAAGAGTTTTTATTGTCATGTGAAGATGGTCAAGAGGAGCATCTAGAAGAATTGTTAATTCAAATTAATCAAAAATTTAATGAACTTAAAAATAATCTTGGAAATTTAGGTGAAAATAAGCTTCTTTTAATTACAGCTGTTAAGATTATGGATGAGTACTATGAGACTAAAAAAAAAGTTGAACAAAAAAAAAATGAATTAAAAGATCTCTCTAATAAATTTAGAGAACTGAAATCACTTATTTACGATTACAGAGATAAAAAAGAAGAAGAGATTAAAGAGTTAAATACTAATCATTTGAACTTTAAAAATGAAATTGAAGCCAATCATAAAAAGTACGAACAAATAATTGATGACGCTGCAGATGAAATATCTAATTTTATTGAAAAAGCAAAATTAGAAAATATTTCTCAATAAATTTTGTGAATAAATCCCAAATAAGAAATAAAATTATAAAAATCAGAAAAAAAAAATTTGATAAAAATTTACAAATTAATTTAGGAAAGTTTAATTCTCTCCTAAAAATTGATAAATTAAATCTTAAAAATATTGGTGGTTATTATCCTTCAAATTACGAAATAGATGATTTAGATATTTTAAATTTTTTAGAAAAAAAAAATTGTAAAGTATCCTTGCCAATAATAAAAAAAGATAATCAGATGAACTTTTATAGTTGGTCAAGAAATGATCCTTTAAAAATAAACAAATTTGGTATCCCAGAACCAGTGTCATCTAAAATTTTTTATCCAGATATTTTATTGGTACCATTAGTTGCCTTTGATAGTAATTTAAATAGGTTAGGGTATGGTGGAGGTTATTATGATCGCTACATTGAAAAGATAGAAAAAATCAAAAAAGTTACAAAAATTGGTTTAGCATTTTCTTTTCAAAAAATCTCATCTATACCAATTAATCAATATGATAAACAATTAGATTTTATTGTTACTGAAAAAGAAATTTTAAGATGAAAATATTATTTTTAGGTGATGTGGTTGGAATTTCTGGTTGTTCAAAATTAATGAATAACTTGATGAATGAAATTAAATCAAAAAATATAGATTTTGTTATTGTAAATGGAGAAAATGCAGCTTCACAGGGAGTTGGTTTAACAAAGGAAATTTGTAATGATTTTTTCAATTGTGGAGTAGATGTAATTACAACTGGGAATCATGTTTGGGATCAAAAAGAAATAATGGAGTATATTGATAAAGAAGAGAGGTTATTGCGTCCTAAAAATCTTTTTGAACCAGCACCAGGTAGAGGTTTCAATATTTATAATACTAAAAATGATATTAAAATTGGTGTACTTAATTTAATGGGAAATGTTTTTATGAAAAAGTGTGATGATGTTTTTGAAGTTTCAGAAAAATTTATGAAACAATTCAATTTAAAAAAAGATTATGACTTACTTGTAGTTGATTTCCACGGTGAAATAACTAGTGAGAAAAATGCAATAGGTCATTATTTTGATGGTAAAGCATCTTTGGTTGTTGGAACACACACTCACATCCCCACTAATGATGCAAGAATATTAACAGGTGGCACTGGTTATCAAACTGATGCAGGTATGTGTGGAGATTACAACTCGGTTATTGGCATGAATGCAGAGAATTCACTGAATAGATTTTTAAAAAAAAATTCTGTTAAACATTTTCCTGCAATTGGTGAGGCGACTTTAAGTGGCGTTATCGTTGAATGTAATATAAATACAGGATTAGCAACAAACATTGAAAGTTATATTTTTGGAGCTCAATTAAAAAATACACATTAAAATTATGGCAGGACATTCGCATTGGGCAGGAATTAAACATAAAAAAGGTAAAGCCGATAAGCAACGTTCTAAAATATTTTCAAAATTATCAAAAGAAATTACAGTTGCTGCAAAACTTGGAGATAAAGACCCGGCAATGAATCCAAGATTAAGATCTGCAATTCAGGCAGCAAGGTCTGCTAACATGCCAAAAGATAATATCGAAAGAGCAATTGATAAATCCTCAGCTGCATCAGGTGTTAATTTTGAAAATCTTAGATACGAAGGATTTGGCCCAGATAAAATTGCAGTGATCGTAGAAGCATTGACAGATAATAAAAATAGAACAGCTTCAAATATTAGAACTATATTTCAAAAAAGTGGTGGTAGCTTAGGAACACAAGGATCTGCATCACATAATTTTAGCCAATTAGGTATTATTAAAATTGATAAAAAAGAAATTTCTGATGAAAAAATTTTTGAACTTGCAATTGAGTCTGGTGCTGATGAATGCATCTCTCATGATGAATTTCACGAAATTCAATGCCCTATGAGTGATATCTATAACGTTAAAAAAAAATTAGAAACAGTAGTTGCAAATTTTATTTCAACAGAAATAGAGTGGGTTGCACTAAATAATGCTAATGTTGTTAAAGATAAGCAAGAAACTGTAATTGAATTTTTGGAGTCATTGGAAGACGATGATGATGTGCAAAATGTTTTTTCAAACGCAAACTTTGAAAATAATTAATGCTTATAATTGGAATTGACCCAGGTATTTCAGGATCAATATGTTTCTTTCAAGATGGAAAAATAATTGATGTAGTTGAAATGCCCACAATGACTGAAGGAAAAAAAAATAAAAAACAAGTCAATGGTTCTCAAATTTTTAACGAAATATTATTTAGAATTAAAAAGTTGGATAAAAAAGATGTAAAAGTAATTATAGAGCAAGTATCTGCTATGCCAGGCCAAGGTGTAACCAGTATGTTTAACTTTGGTCAATCATTTGGGATTTTGAAGGGGATTTGTTCTGCAATGCAATTGCCAATGTACTTTGTAAGACCTGCAAAATGGAAAAAATATTTTAATCTCATAAATTCCGAAAAAGATGCAAGTAGAACAAGAGCTATTGAGATTTTTCCTTATTTTTCAGGTCAATTATCTAGAAAAAAAGACTCTAATAAAGCTGACGCTATTTTAATAGCGAGTTTTTATTATGAAACTTATAAAACCGAAGAATAGAGAAAAATATTAAGACAAATTCATGACACATTTAAGTGTGAAGAGTTAATAATGGAAGCTGATATCGCATCACAGGCAGTAGGATTGGGTGCTAACACTGATTTTTCTTTAATGAGTCTATTTTTAAGGGCTGATATAATTGTTAAATCAGTGATGATTATTTTGATAGTTTGCTCAATTTATTCATGGGCAGTAATAATAGATAAAATTAGATTATTCAGAAGAATTAATAAATCTTCAGAAGAGTTTGAGGAAAAGTTTTGGAACTCTAAGTCCGCAGAGACATTTTATAATAGTTTACCAACTAAAGTTGATGATCCTATGGCAGTAGTTTTTCAGGATGCCATGGAAAGTTTGCTTAAAAAAAAATCTAAAAACAATTTAAGTGAAAGAATGAGTACTTTTTTAGAAGTTGGAATTGAAAAACAGATGTCCAAAATTGATAAAGGTTTTACTTTTTTAGCAACAGTTGGATCCACAGCTCCTTTTATAGGATTATTTGGAACTGTGTGGGGTATAATGAATTCATTTCAATCAATAGCAATTTCAAGAAATACAAGTTTGGCAATTGTAGCACCTGGAATAGCAGAGGCTTTATTTGCAACAGCTTTAGGACTACTTGCTGCAATCCCTGCAGTAGTTGCTTATAATAAATTTAACAGAGACTCACAAAAATATTCTCAAAAATTAGAAAATTTTTCAAAAAGATTTTTAACAATAATTTAAATGGCGTTTAAATTAAATCGTTCATCAAAAGAGCCTATGAGTGAGATTAACGTTACTCCGTTTGTAGATGTAATGTTAGTATTATTGATTATCTTTATGGTAACAGCACCTTTACTAACGGTTGGGGTACAAGTAGATTTACCAGAAAGTTCAGCGGATTCACTACCAGAAGAAGCGGAGCCACTTACTTTATCAATTAACTCAAAAGGAGAGATATTCATTCAAGAGGCAAAAGTTGAATTTGATAGCATAATTGCAAAAGTATTGGCAGTTTCAAAAAATAGAACAGATACAAGAATTTATGTAAGAGGAGATAAAACAATTAACTACGGAAGAGTATTAGAGATCATGGGTTTATTGTCTGGATCAGGTTTTACTAAAGTTGCATTAATATCAGAACCATTGAAACAAAGGTAATTTAAGTGAATAGAAGTTTGATTATTTCTTCTGTTTTACATGGTGCTTTAATTTTTATAACTGCAATGAGCTTACCATTTTTAGCTAAAAAACCATTGGACATACCCCCAATCGTTTCTGTCGAATTAATTCAAATTGCTGAAAAGACAAATATTCCATTTGCTCCTAAAGCAAAAAAAATAATTGACAAAGTAAAAGAAGAGGAAAAAAAATTAGTATCAGAACAAGCGCCACCTAAGAAGGTAAAAAAAACTAAAACAAAAACTGTTGTATCAGTCGATAAGAACGAAAAAATTGACAGCAAAACACCAGAGGCAATTCCATTGCCTGAAAAGACTGTAAAAAAAATTGAGACAAAAAAGGAAAGTAAACAAAACCCTGATAAATTAGATGAAGAGGTAAAACAAGTTTCTGAATTTGAAAAAAAAGAATTAGTTGACCTGGATAATATTGCAAAATTAATTGATAAAGCAAAAGAAGACACCGCAAAGGTAATTAAAAAAAATAATGATATTACTCAAGATCAAGATAATAAAATTGTAACCTCAGGATTAACTTTGAGTGAAGAAGATGCTTTAAAAGCTCAAATATTTGGATGTTGGAGTATTCCTCTTGGCTTACCTTATAATGAAGATTTACTTGTAAGAATAAAATTAATGCTTGAACCTGATGGCTCAGTTGCAAAAACTGAAATTTTAGATCACGCTAGAATGAATAAACCAGGTCAGGGTTTTTACAAAGTATTAGCCGAAAGTGCATTGAGAGCGGTAAAGTTATGTCAGCCCTTAAGAGTTCCTACTTCAGGATATGAAAGATGGAAAGAATTACAATTAAATTTTGATGCAAGAGAGATGCTAGAAGGTTAAGATAGATAAATGAAAAAAAATTTTATAATTTTATTATTAATAGCTTTAATTCCAATTAAAGCTTTTGCTTTAATTGAAGTAGATATTACAAGAGGAAATTTAAATCCCCTTCCATTAGCTGTTTCACCTTTATCAATAGATGATAAATCTAAAAAAAGCTTTGAAAAAATTCTTAAAAAGGAAAATATTGGATCTGAAATTTCTACTATAGTCGAAAACAATTTAAGGACATCTGGCTTGTTTAACCCTTTGAGTAAGGATGCATTTTTGCAAGCTCCAGATATTGCAAATTTAAAACCAAGATTTGAAGATTGGAATTTAATTAAAGCTCAAGCGCTCATAACAGGTAAAGTGACGTACGTTGATGAGAAATTAAGAGTTGAATTTAGGTTGTGGGATGTGCTGGCTGCTAAAGAGATGATGGCATTAGCATTTACAACAGTTCCAAGTAATTGGAGGAGAGTAGGACACATTATATCAGATAAAGTTTATGAGAGATTAACAGGAGAAAAAGGATATTTTGATACAAGAATAATTTACGTTGCTGAAGAAGGTCCAAAAACACAAAGAAAAAAAAGATTAGCAATTATGGATCAAGATGGTGCAAATAACAAATTTCTTACACTTGGAAATGAGCTTGTATTAACTCCAAGATTTAATCCAACTAGTCAGATGGTTACATATTTGTCGTACTTTAAAAATTTACCAAGAGTATATTTGTTAGATATTGAAACAGGAACCCAAGAGGTAGTAGGTGATTTTCCAGGAATGACTTTTGCACCAAGATTTTCTCCTGATGGTAAAAAAATAATAATGAGTTTTGCTAAAGATGGAAAATCAGATATCTACACGATGGATTTGGAAAATAGATTGGTTGAAAGAATTACTAATCATCCTTCAATTGATACCTCACCATCTTACTCTCCTAATGGAAAATTTATCGCTTTTAATTCTGATAGAAGTGGGTACCAACAAATTTATATTATGAAAAGTGATGGTAGCGATGTTAAAAGAATTTCATTTGGAAATGGTATCTATGGTACACCTGTTTGGTCACCTAGAGGAGATTTGATAGCATTTACAAAATTGCATAAAGGAAAATTTTATATTGGAGTGATGAGAACTGATGGCAAGGGTGAAAGATTGTTGACTGAAAATTATTACCAAGAAGCACCATCTTGGTCTCCAAATGGAAGAGTTTTAATTTTTTATAGAGAAACAAAAACTAACGCAAAAGGCGAAGGATTTTCTGCAAAGCTATGGTCAATAGATTTAACTGGCTATAATGAACGTTTGGTAGAAACTCAGACTGATGCTTCAGACCCATCATGGTCATCTTTATTGAGTAATTAGGTTAAATTACTTGATTTTTTAACTTGAAACCTCTAATTAGTTGTGAAAAAGTAAGTAATTGAAATTAGCAGCAAGGAGCAATTTAATGATATTAAGCAAAATTTACAAAAACACACTTTTAATCTTAGCAGCATGCCTAGTATTATCAGCATGTGCAACAAAAAAAGAAGTTGCGACTGATGCAATACAAGGTCAGATGCAAAGTGATGTTTATACAGGAACAGATTCAGTTGAGTATTTAGCTGATGGTGTGCCAGATAGAGTTTTCTTTGCAACAAACGAAACTATATTAACAACAGCTTCAAGAGAGACATTAAGAGCTCAAGCAGCTTGGCTAAGAAAAAATTCTAGCATCAACGTTGTTCTAGAAGGACATGCAGATGAAAGAGGAACAAGAGAATATAACTTAGCACTTGGTGAAAGAAGAGCTAACTCTGCAAAAGATTATTTGATGACATACGGAATATCTTCAGACAGGATTTCAGTATTAAGTTATGGAAAAGAAAGACCAGTAGATGCTGGCTCTAATCCTTTAGCTTGGTCAAAAAATAGAAGATCTGTAACTGTTAAAGCAAATTAAAGAATTAAATTTAAAGACCCTAAAGTGTAAAAGTTTTAGGGTCTTTTTTTTGCCATTTTTATAACCATAAATCTAAACATTAATGAGATTTACATTAAAATTAATATTCATAGTTTTATTTAATTTAAGTTTTTTACAAAATTCTTTTTCAGATAATCATAATATCTATGAAACTTTAGAAATTATTAAGAATGATCTTAAAACTCTTGAAAGAGCAGTTTATTCTGGCTCAATTGAAATCAATACTTCATCAAATGAACAATCAAATATTGAGCTCGATAATAATTCAGAAGATGTACTAACACGGCATTTATTAAAATTATCTGAAGTTGAAGATCAATTTCGACAATTAACTAATAAATTTGAAGAAATTAATTTTAAGCTCGATAAGTTATCAAATAGATTGTCAAAAATTCAGGCTGATAATCAGATAAGATTTCAAGATATAGAGTCTTCGATAAGTTCTGGTGAGAGCACAATACAATTGTCCTCTAAGCCAAAAACAGATGTAACAAAAAGTGAAATATTACCAGGAAGTTCGCAACCGCAAGATCTTGGTACAATTTCCTATAAAGATACTGAGACGTCCGAAACATCACAACAAATTCAATCAGTAGATACTACTGCAACTGTTGTGACAGAAACTTTTCAAGCTGAGGAAAAAATATTACCACAAGATTTATCACCAGAAAAACAGTATGAATTTGCTACAAGTTTTTTAAAGGTTGGTGACTACAGTACAGCCGAAAGGGCATTTAGAGAATTCGTACTTTCTAATACTGAACACGAATTAGCTGGCAGTGCTCAGTACTGGTACGCGGAAACTTTTAGAATAAGACAACTTTATACTGATGCTGCATCAGCTTATTTAGAAGGTTATCAAAAATATCCAAAAGGCACTAAGGCGCCTATAAATTTATTGAAGCTTGGTGTATCAATGGTTCAAATTGGAGAAAAAGATCAAGGATGTAAAATGATAAACGGAGTAGAGTTACAATATCCTAAAGCTAATCAATCAGTAATTCAAAAAGCAAAATATGAGTCTAAAAAATTTGAATGTATCAAAGAAGACTCATAAGTTTTTATTAGATAAATTAAAAGATAGTCAAACTCTTCAAATTTACAAAAAATTTGAAAGCAACTTACCTGTTAAAAAAAATTATGTAGTAGCTGTTTCAGGTGGTCCAGATAGTCTTGCCTTATCTTTTTTAGCAAAAATTTATTCAATTAAAAAATCTGTAAATATTAAATATTTTATAGTCGATCATAAGTTGAGAAAAAACTCTACTTTAGAAGCTAAATCTGTTCAAAAAAAATTAAAAAACTTTTCAATAAAATTAAATATTTTAACCTGGAAGGGTGTAAAACCTAAAAAAAATATACAATCGATTGCTAGAGAAAAAAGATACAAGCTATTAACTGATGCTGCAAAAAAGTATAAAATACAAAATATTTTACTTGGTCATCATTTAGATGATTTATTTGAAAATTTTTTTATAAGAATTTTGAGAGGTAGTGGTCTCAAGGGATTAATTTCATTAGATAAAGAGACACATAAAAATCAGATCAATTTGATTAGACCTTTAATTAAAATAGATAAAAAGGATTTGATATATATAAGTAATTTTATATTTGGATCATATATTAAAGACCCCTCAAATGAAGATGATAGTTTTAAAAGAGTTAAAGTAAGAAATTTTTTAGAACAATTAAGTTCAGAAGGATTTGATAGAAAAAAGTTTTTTTTAACAATTAAAAATCTAAAATTTGCAAATGAGAATATAGAGTTTTACACCAAAAAAAATTTAGAAGATAATGTAACAATTTTAAGTAAAAAAAATGATATTATTCTAAAAAAAAATTTTTTCTCTCAGTCAAATGAAGTTGTATTTAGATCTTTAACCGAGGTAATTAAAATTGTAGGTAAAAAATATTATGCTGTCAGAGGAAAAAAAATTGATAAAGTTATCGACTTAATTAACACTAAATTTTCCTTTAAAGTTACTCTAGGAGGCTGCATTATTAAAAAGGTTAATGAAACCGTAATTTTGTCTAAAGAGTAATAAAAATTCATTTAATTAATGATATTTTGTCACTTGTTTAACTCACAATAATTATTATCTTAACACTATGAATTTAAAGAATTTAGCAATGTGGGGAATAATTGTTTTCCTGACTATTGGTCTTTATAATATGTTTAAAAATCCTCAATCAAATATTAGAGGTGGCAATCAAATAATTTTTTCTGAATTTTTAACCTCTGTTGAAAACGGAGAAGTTTTAAAAGTTGAGATCCAAGGAAACAATATTAAAGGTGTATTTTCAAATGGTAATTCATTTTCAACTTACTCACCTAATGATCCAAATTTAATTGAAAAATTATCAGATAAAGGAGTAAGTATCTCTGCTTCGCCTCTAGAAGAAAAAATGCCTTCATTATTTGGAGTTCTTTTATCTTGGTTTCCAATGTTGCTACTAATAGCTGTTTGGATTTTCTTTATGAGACAAATGCAAGGTGGCAAAGGTGGAGCTATGGGATTTGGAAAATCTAAAGCTAAAATGATGAATGAGCTTAAAGGAAAAGTTACATTTAATGATGTGGCAGGTGTCGAAGAAGCAAAAGAGGAAGTAGAAGAGATTGTAGAATTTTTGAAAGATCCAAAAAAGTTTAGTAGGCTAGGTGGAAAAATTCCCCGAGGAGCTTTATTAGTTGGGCCTCCTGGAACAGGTAAAACATTATTAGCTAGAGCAATAGCGGGAGAAGCTGGTGTTCCATTTTTTACTATTTCAGGTTCAGATTTTGTGGAAATGTTTGTTGGAGTTGGTGCTTCAAGAGTTAGAGATATGTTTGAACAAGGTAAAAAAAATTCGCCATGTATAATTTTTATTGATGAAATAGATGCAGTAGGTCGTAGCAGGGGTGCGGGTCTAGGTGGAGGAAATGATGAACGAGAGCAAACTTTAAACCAGTTGTTAGTTGAAATGGATGGATTTGATACTAACGAAGGTGTTATTATTATTGCAGCAACTAACAGACCAGACGTACTTGACCCAGCTTTATTAAGACCTGGTAGATTTGATAGACAAGTAGTTGTTTCAAATCCAGATATTATAGGAAGAGAAAAAATCTTAAAAGTTCATGTTAAAAAAATTAAAATGGCACCAGATGTTAATTTACGAACTATAGCAAGAGGGACACCTGGATTTTCAGGCGCTGATTTAGCCAATCTAGTTAATGAGTCGGCTTTGCTGGCTGCAAGAAAAAATAAAAGAATTGTGACTTTAATTGAATTTGAAGAAGCTAAAGACAAAGTAATGATGGGATCTGAGAGACGTTCAATGGTAATGACGGAAGATGAAAAAAAATTAACAGCATATCATGAAGGAGGACATGCTTTAGTTTCATTTAATATGCCAAGCTATGATCCAATCCATAAAGCAACAATTATTCCAAGAGGTAGAGCTTTGGGTATGGTTATGAATTTACCTGAAAGAGATAAGCATGGATATTCAATAAAATACTTAAAAGCTAGAATGGCGGTGTGTTTTGGAGGTAGAGTTGCAGAAGAATTAATTTTTGGAAAAGATAATATTTCTACTGGAGCAGGAGGCGGTAGTGGTTCAGATATCAATCAAGCCACACAACTTGCTAGAGCTATGGTTACAAAATATGGAATGAGTGAAGAAATGGGACCAATTGAATATGGTGAAAACCAAGAAGAGGTATTTTTAGGAAGATCAGTGACTCAAACACAATCTGTTTCAGAAGAAGTGGCTCAAAAAATAGATAAAGAAATTAGAAAGCTGGTTGATGAAGGTTACAATCAAGCCACCAAAATATTAACTGAAAAAATTGATGACCTACATAAAATTGCTAAAGCACTTATAACTTATGAGACATTAACAGGTGAAGAAATAGAGAATATAATTAATAAAAATATATATCCAAAAGATAAAGTGGTTGAAAAACCAGAAGAAAATGAAGATCAAAGCTCAGCTCTTGGTGCCATGGGTTTAAAACCAAAAATAGTTCATTAAAAAATAAATGAGAAGATATTACACTAGGGTGTGTAATTTCTACTATGGACATGAATCAAGATTGCTAGTTAATAGCAACAAAGCAATACCTCTAAATGGCAATAAAAACATTTCATTTGATCACATCGAAATAATATCAAGAACTTCAAAAAAAAAAATTTCTATAAAAAAGATTAAT
>Ga0181575_10002943_pt1 | contig 12093 bp, 8 predicted proteins | sample 101ome_23_FD_145599 | JGI IMG/M metagenome (GOLD analysis project Ga0181575, IMG submission 145599) | Coastal salt marsh microbial communities from the Groves Creek Marsh, Skidaway Island, Georgia - 101411CT metaG (spades assembly) | ecosystem: Environmental > Aquatic > Marine > Intertidal zone... | reverse complement strand
GGAAAATGATGACCAAGGAGGTTGGAAGCGGCGTTGGCTCACCCGTAAAGATCAATCCTGTTCCACACTTTTATGACCTCCACACAGATCCAAAAGAAATGCATCCTTTAGATGCTCGGGTGCTCGAAGATTTATGGGTTCGCTTTCCAATGACCGAGATTTTAAAAAATCATCTTGCATCTTTTAAAAAGGAGCCGGCTATCAAGCCAGGAACCCCCGATCCCTATTTCCCAAAAGCTAACTGAGAAATTTAGAATGCGACTTTTTTTGGTCACACCGTTTATTTTCCTGTCATTGTTGAGTGCTGGGGCTGCTGATAATAGAAAGGAAAACAAGAGTTTAAAAGCTGAAGCATTGTTCGTTTGGGGTTATCCGCTCGTAAAAAATATTCAGGCAATGGATGCTGTAATGAATGGAAGTTTGCCGATGCTTGGTCAAGTTGGGGTGAATCGTTTCTCGCATGCCCGTCGAACGATGAGGCCTGAGGATCGTTTTGTAAGTCCGAATATTGATGTTCTTTTCTCCGTGGCTATTTTAGATCTTACAGATGGCCCGATCGAACTTGAGGTGCCGGCGACGAGCGGGCAATATTACGTTCTTCAGTTTATAGACCCGTGGACCAATAGCTTCGCTTACCTAGGTAAACGAAGCACGGGAACAAAGGCGGGGAAATATCTTGTTGTTGGCCCAGAATACAGCTCAGCTGTCTCAGAAGAACCCGAGTTCTACAAAGATAGGGTTATTCGTTCACCTCAAAATCTGGCTTTAGCGGTCCTACGAATATCGATATCAAATGCAACAAGTATCGATTACCTGCATAGTTTGCAAAAAGGTTTCAAGATAGGGTGCCTGGTTGACGAGAAATGCCCTTATGCAAACCCATTTGATTTGGCGCCAATTGAGGTAAATAATTTTTGGGTCCTGTTGCGCTGGGCATTAGAACGATTCACGTCGCCTAAAGACGAAACCGAGTTAGTAGAAATAGCCACTGAACTCCTCGCAGAAAAAGAGTTGGGGACATCCAGTGTATTAAACAAGCCCATATTGCTTTCCGCCCAAAACAGTGGTCTTCAAAAAATTGAAAGCCTTGCCCTGAACGGCGGTTACAAAGGTAAATCAGGATGGCGATCACTGATTGATCTTTTCAATTATAATAGAAGCAATTTCAGTATTGGAACCTTGGAAGAGCCCAATTGGATAATTGCGGATAAGCACGATGCATTTTTAAAAAGAGCCTTAGCTGCTCGTATCGGTTTATGGGGAAATCACGGATATGAGGCTACCTTTTTTGAGGCTTGGACAGACGCCAAGGGTCAACAGCTTTTCGGCAAAAACAAATACTTGCTTACGCTATCTTCACCGATACCAGCGAAGGCGTTTTGGTCTGTTACCAATTACTCAGCTCCAGAATTTTTTCTTTATGAAAATAATGAAAATAAATACGCTATTTCTAGTTATGACAAAGACCTGGTAAAAAATGCGGATGGTTCAGTGACAATTATTTTTAGCCATGATCGACCTTCTGACACGGCGGCAAATTGGCTTCCAACACCCAAGGGTTCGTTTCGACCGCTTTTGTCGATCTACCAACCAGACCTTTCAGAAATCCGGCGCTATCAACCAGACCCGATAATGGAACTACCTTAATAAAGCATCAAACAAACTTAATAAAGCATCAAACAAAGTACTTAGACAAAACCAGCAGAATGTTGGGCTCAATTTATCAAAAAAGGGAGAAAGTGATGACCGTTGAAAAGAAATTGTATCGTGATGGCCCCTATGTGGATCTGTTTTGCCAAGGAGTTCAGGTAGGAAATGCCCTATATATCTCTGGTCAGGTGGGCGTTAATGATGAAGGCGCTGCACCAGATGATATTGTCGAGCAGATGAAGTTGGCGTATGGCAATGTTCAAAAAGTATTGGGTGAATTTAACGCTACAATGGATAATGTTGTAGAAGAAACGTGGTTCGTTACTAATGTGAACGACTGTATGGAAAGGGTGGGGGAGCTTTTTTCCGAACGAGAAAAAATTTATGCAAAGAAGCCCGAGGTTTGCCAAACTTTAATTGGTGTTTCTGCCCTGGTTGACCCATCTTTCGAAATTGAAATCAAAGTTGTCGCACTTTTTCCTTGATAGGCCTCTATCAAGGACCCGCGCGGTAAAAAATAGAACGGCAAATAGAACGGACATAACAAGCAAGATATTGTTATTAAATAATAAAAAGACTGTTGACTAGTTCCGGGCTCACCATAATTTACTATTGCGTATTTTGTTTGTTGACCGCAGTAAACAGTCATTTTTCGCGAAATCAGCGACCGGAAGATTATTAAAGGCTATGACGCGCCATTTCCGCCATCACGCTACAAAGCAGGCGCTCAAATTTTTCCCTATCTCATTCCATCTCAGCTGAAAGAGAATTCTGAGGTCTGGGAGAACGTTTATGAAAAATGGGATAAGCCGTTTCTGGTTGCATTTACCGACGAGGATCCGGTGAGCAGTGGCACTGATTTTGCTGAGCAATTTGTAACTTGCGTGCCCGGTGCAAGCCAAGTGGTGATTCGAGGGGTGGGGCATTTCGTTCAGGAAAAAGTCGGCCCACAACTCTCTGCGCTCATCGATGATTTTGTCTCCGGACGAGAGGTTTCAGGATTCAGCAAGTAAACTTACTGTCCCTAAATGCTCAAATCTTCGAGATTGTAGTCTTTTAAATCGGCCCGTGCGGCGTCATTCCAAATATAGTCCGCGCCAGCACTTTGAAACGGTTGGTAAACATAAGGCTGCTCATCAGGAAAACGCTGTTTGCGTGCATCAATGGCATAACCGATTGTCCGCGCACGCCGCGTGACGATTTCTTCGTCAAACACTTGGCGCGCGCTGTGAATGCCGCCACCATTGACGCCAAGAACAGAGCTGCGGCGATGAAAGCCGAAATTGACCGTCACACGCGGTTCAAAACCACAATTAGGGAATGAGCCATGCAGCAATTGCCGGTTGCAAATGGCGACATCGCCGGGATTGCAAACAATCGGCACCGCACCCTCAAGACGCTCACTGCCGGCGCTTTCGACCAATTCGGTAATATCAATCTTGCCTTGCTTGTGCGTGCCCGGCAGAACCCAAACGCCGTTGACGGCCGTGCTGCCATAGACCTGCGCCATGAAATTAAAGCCATGAATGTCTTGGTCGAAATTCGGATTGTCCCAATGGGTCACGCCGTCTTGGTGCCAAGATACGGCAGCGCCAATGCCCGGGTCTTTGATGAACAAGGCTTCATTGAAGGGGGCGAAGTCAGCACCGTTAATCTCTTCGGCCACTTTTAATAATTGCGGATGCCCATAGACGCGCAGACACGCATCAGAAAATTGCAAAGAACCGAGAAGCAGGAAAGGAGCCGCAGCGGGTGTGTCTGCCTTGGCTTCCGGCTCAAACATTTTTACTTCATGGCGTCCATTTGCCAAGCTGGTGCCGCCCAAAGGGTCGCCCAATGGCTTTGACCAGACCAGATTGAGTGCCTTATTGTCGGCACCCAAAGCCGGTTCGCCGCGATGGTTTACCTTGCTTTCAGGGTCGGTTGGGAAAATATCGCGAATGGCGTCCAAGTCGGCCTTTACATCTGCAAGTTCTTCGTCGCTAAGAACGTTTTCGAAAATGTAAAAACCGTATTTCGAATAGGCCTGCTTGATGGCTTCGCTAAGATTGCCTTCTTCATCGAATTGGATTGGCCCGCGATTATCGAGAGCGAGCGCGCGCGTCTCGCCATCTATCAAATAATTACGCATGGCGTCAGCGTCATCGCCATAATATTGCGCGCAGGCCTCAATTGATTTTGTGATATCCATTCCCATAACAATCCTCCTGAAGAAATCATTAACTGTGGTTTAGTCCATACGCAAGGGTTGATGTCCAATTTGCCCTCTCAGTTTGTAATTTTTGCGTTCAAAACAGCCGCTATAGCCAACCCATTCATTGTATAAAACTGGTGATATCATCTTGACAGTGAAGACCTTTCATTTTTAAGTGACGGAAGTTATTGTTTTGCGTCAGTATTGTTTGAGGGTTCCATGAAGCGCATTGCTATTTTTGTTTTTTGTTTGCAATTTTTTGCGGGACTTGCCGCAGCTCAGTGGGTGACCAGCGGCTCAGGCATGGGTGAACGTCAAGGCGACCAAGGCCTTACCAGCCCTGACAATCTTGCCCAATCTCTTGGCTACGACAACGATGAAGACATGGCGGCTGCAGCCGAAATGGGCTACGAGGCCAATGCCGCTGACGGAGAGGCGTGGGACTACGCCACGAATGATAATTTTGACGAAGATTGCTTGCGCCTTTTTGGCAGCCTTTGCGAAGAGGTGAATGCGGAAGAGTTTCGCCCGATCGTTCCCGATCTCATTACCTGTGTCGGCCTCGGCTTTGAAAACCTTACAGAGATGGATGCTTTTGTTGACTCAGTGACCGGCTATGGCGGTGACGAAGACGACGCGGCCAATTGTAAGCGCAAAAATTATAGCGGCACTGATGCTGACGGCCAGCTTTGCATGATGGCGACAAATGATAATGACAATGCCGCTGCGTGTCGAAACGCGTTGGGTGTGCCGCAGACCTCGTCGCAAGACTGCTCTGACCTTGACCGTGATGATTATGAAGGGATTGCCAATAATATGCCGCCGCGCATCATTGCGCCGGCCGATTGGGCGCCGTCAGAAGTTTCTGCCGATGCAGGGCAGGGCTCGGTTCTGGTCAATGTTTTACAGGCTGTGGACCCTGATGGTGATGCGCTTACCTGGTCGTTATCGGCTGCCAACCCGCCGGTTTTTGCGATTAATGCGAATAATGGCACCTTGTCACTGGCTACCGGTTTCGGTGATACGGTCGGTGGAGCAACACGACCTGAAACGGCTCAAGTAACGGTGCAAGTCAGCGATGGGATTGCGACTGACGATTTAACGTTGAGCCTGAGTTTTGCTGATGAAAACGGGCCGCCGCGCATCATTGCGCCGGCTGATTGGACGCCCGCCGAAGTGGCCAATGATGCCGGCCAAGGTGCCGTGCTGGTTGACGTTCTGAATGCCGTTGACCCTGATGGTGATGAACTTACCTGGTCGTTATCGGCTGCTAACCCGCCGGTTTTTGCAATTGATGCCAGCACCGGCCAGTTGTCGCTTTCCGCCGCCCTATCTGCCGATGGCGTGCAGCGTCCTGAAACCGCGCAGGTTACGGTGCAGGTGAGTGACGGTGAGCTGTCCGATAATTTGACTTTGACTTTAAACTTCGAAGCACCCAACCAGCCACCGCAAATTATCGTTCCCGCCGGTTGGACGCCAAGCCAAGTGCCGAATACGGCATCACCGGGTGATACGGTTATCTCTATTTTGCAGGCTACCGACCCTGATGATGACGAATTGACATGGTCTATCTCAGCCATGGAATTCAATGTTTTCAGCATAAATCCGCAAACCGGTGTTGTAACCATTGCCGATGGTGGCAATGCGCCGGCAGAACAACCTGACAGCATTACCATGACGGTGCAGGTCAGCGACGGTGAATTGACCGATGATTTGACATTGAAACTGGACCTCGAAGACCCGAACCGTCCGCCGCGCATTGTTTTGCCGGCCGATTGGATGCCGTCAATCATTCCGCATGACTCGCAGCAAGGAGCACGTCTGGTTGATGCTCTGGCCGCGACCGACCCAGATGGTGATGAGTTGACGTGGTCAATCAGCGCCAGCGATTTGAATATTTTTGCCATTGACCCGCAAAGCGGTGTTTTGACACTGGCACGCGAAAACGGCTTGGCGGGGCTTGAGAACCGTCCGGAAACCGTGCAGTTGACGGTTCAAGTCAGCGACGGTGAATTGACCGATGAGCAGGCTTTGTTCATTCCGGTGGAAGCTGAGAAAATCAATAATCCGCCGGTCATCACCGTCCCGAACGGTTTTGCTGACAGAGAATTTGCCCCCTATGCCAATACAACAACAGTCGGCACATTGCAGGGCAGTGACCCGGACGGCGACACACTGACTTGGTCGCTACTCGATGAAAGCCCTGAAATATTCAACATCAACGCGCAAACCGGTGCGATTTCTTACACCGGTTTGGGCGCCAATGACAAATTGTCATGCGTGGCTGCCAATAGCGACTCGGCACAGACTGAACCGCAAGGTTCAGGCGGCGTGGCATATGGCATTTTGGCGACCAATGGCAATGTGGTTGAAGACCACAATATGAGTGACTTTAGAAGCAAGAAGACTGGTGGCAAGCAGACGACCACCAATAAATATCATGTCTTCTTAGAGCGCTTCAATCATCGTGGCGGCAGCTTTACCACTGAGGCGCGCAATGCTGAATATTATGATGTAACGGGCGCTCCCAATATCTATGTACCGCAATTGCGCGCGGTCACGGTCAATTCCAATGTGACACCGATAAACAGCTATTTGGTCTATCAAAATAACGCGCAGGTCGATTTCTCGAACAAGGAAGGGGTGATTACCTTCACCAATCCGATTGTCGGCATTTACTACACCGATTTCGGCTTTGACGGCACCATTACCCGATTGGGCAAGCCGAGTGCTTTGTATAGCCGCAAGAGCGAGCAGAGCAAGTTGGGGCTCGAAGGGGGCCGCGATATTGCATGGATAGATCCGGTCGACAGTCGGAAATTGCGCTTCCGCTCAAGAACCGCCAATGTCGGCGACTTTATGCGGGTTATTACCACGGCTTCCAATTCCGGCACAGATGATGAAGATGTCACGGCTGCCGGGCCTGATGAGTGTTCAGCCACTTTGACGGTTCAATTGTCCGACGGGCAGTTGACCGATGAAGAAACCGTAACGCTCGACTTTGGTGACCCGAACCGTGCGCCGGAAATCATCATGCCGATGGATTGGGTGCCTTCATTGATTACCAATGACAGAAATGCCAATGACCGCGTTGTGAGCGTTCTCGCTTCAAGAGACCCTGATGGCGACAGTGTGCGTTGGAGCCTGTCCGGTGACAATGCCGATATGTTCAGCATTGATGCGCTGAGCGGTAATATCAGCCTGTCGGCCGATTGGAACGATATGAGCAGCCGTCCGACACAAGCGACGGTGACGGTCAACCTTACAGACGGCCGCTTGAGTGATACGCAACAAATCGATTTCAACATTGAGGAAAAAGTTAGCGAAGGCACAATGATGGCCAATGCCGGTACAAACGGATCATTCCAATTCGTGTCCGGCAACGTGCAGAACATCTTCAATCAGGACTTCACGATTATGGCGCGCTTCTATCATGGCTCTGACGGTTATACGAGCCGGTATTATCAATGGTGGCCGAAGAGGGGCTGGCAAACCTCAGCGTCCAAAGAAACTCTGTTCTTCTATGGCGGCAATGACAATGTCGGTCGCAAAGTGCGAAGCGGCGTGAGCCTTCATGTGATGAAAGACTCTGTTCGTCTTCAAATGGGCACGGATTATAATTTCCTCGAGACACGCACATTAGGCCTTGCTAAAAACAGATGGCATACGGTCATGTTTGTCGTCGATGCCGACCGTAGGCAGAAAACCGGAAATAAAGCTTATTGGCCAATCAAAATATTCCTCAACGGCCAACGCCTCTCGGTAAATAACTTCAAAACAAGCTCGAAAAATGGCGGCTATGCGGCGGTTCAGACGGCTTCCTTCGCGGGCTTGGGTGTTGCCGGAAAGAGAAAAACCTATCCTAATGGCAATGACCAAAACGACAGCCGGCGCCCGTGGGCACGACATTTGCCGCTTCGGACGAGTTCGTTTATTCACGAAGTGTCAATCTGGCAGGGAGATAAATCAAACGCGGCTTCTGAAATTTACAACAGCAACCGGGATGTAACGGATTATGCGTCTACCGCTGCAGGTGCGCCGCGCTATAGCTGGAAACCTGCCTTATGGGGCAAGTCTTCAACCTCAGACGGGAAAGGCACTTTGACGCTCGCCAATTTAGCCAATGGCACGGCCAGTAATGGCGGTCCACTTGCCGGTAACGGAACAACGCGATTGGACGGCGACATGCATCTCTATCCGGGACGCTTCACAAAAGTTAATGGTCAAGGCGTGGGATATACCGATTGGCAAGGCCGCTCTCCGCAAGGCGTCTGGCATCAAGGCATGAGCTATTATTTTGACTTATTGCGGAATAATGGCCAACGAAATTGGCTGCCTTCCTATAATGCGACTAACAAAACCGACATCGAAACATTTACCGTCGGGGAAATGAATGGCAAGACGCGTTCATTGGACTAATGACATCAAGATTGTCTTACAAGGAGTGATAAGATGAGAACTAAATTTACCGCACTAATACTCGGGTCTGCTCTTGGTTTGAGCGCAGCAAATGCCGGGACTCTGGAAATTACGGAGTGTTCACTGACAGATTTCGCGTACACCTATTCGGTTGACAATGGTGCAACCGGAATCATTCAATTGGGCAGTATTTCGGATGAAAATGTGACCTTGGAGCCAAGCACGGTAGATTCCGGCAATGGTTCCAATACGCATGATCTGTCCGATGATATGCCCGATGGCAATGTTTATGTGACACTTGTCGATGGCGATGAGATTACCACCCGTATTTGCTCGGATGCCAATGCAGAGGAAGCTTCGGGTCAATAGGACACGCTTTAACCGATAAGCAAACTGTGCCATGTTTATGCATCAGTTCTTGTAAAGGCATATAATGCGCGGGTTTTCGTTAGTTGAGGTACTTATCGTTGTAGCCATTATCGGCATCCTCGGCGCGGTCGGTGTGATCGGTTATCAAGGTTACATTGATAGCACCAAAGAAGAAGTGACCCTCGATAATGCGCTGACGGTAGATCGTGCGTTTTTTCATGACGTTATCGTCATCGATAATGAGATAACCGACGGGCGCACCGCGTTAGCAACTGATCAGAACAATATCATTTCTCGTTCAAGTGATTGTATTGAGTATGTTGCAGCGGCTGTTGAATCCCTGAATTCAACGCATAAAAATGCTTATGATGATGCCATTCCCTATGCGGTAAGCATGCATAAGGAAGCAGAATGGGCAAATAATTCGACAGCCGTCGGAACAAATGGTGAGGCGCGCGGCGACCCGCTCAACGTGGCAAAACTTAAGCGAGGTCAATTGGGACTTCAGTGCGCCAATGCCTGTACGCCGCTTTCACAGTCTTCCGATTTTTATATTCATCGTTGTTCATGCATTGGCGAAGGCGGCTGCACGGCACATGTTTTTATGGAAAATGACGGCTCGGCGGATACAGTGAGATATGAAAGTGAAGTCGAAGCCGATAAACGTTGGGATGAAGACGGTAATATTTTGATCGGCGCTCATCTGCCGGTATGGGTCTGCCCGAAACCATTGGATGCAGGAAGTGTTTGCCCTTAAAATTTTACGCAATTTGCGTAATGGATTTCTAGTTGGAATTATTGCCGTCGGCTTTTCCCTATTTTCTGTAGCGCAGGCGCACTCATTAAAAGACAAGCTGTTCGCTGACCCGACCAACATTGAGGTCAATTTGGCTTACTTGCAACAGCAGCTTGCGGGCGGCAATTTCAAGGGCGCGGCGGCAACGTTGCAGCGTGTTTTGCTGCTTGACCCTAGCAGTAAGCTGGCGAAAGTGCTTTATGCCGAAGTGCAATTAAAACTCGGCAACCGCGCCGATGCGCGATTGATTTTGCAGCAGCTCTTGGCCGATAAATCGCTTAGCGTTGAGATGCGCGCGCGGGCGCAAGCATTAAGCGATGCATTGGAGCAAAGCGAGAAGCGTCTCTCGATTGCCGGTTCGGCCGGTTTTGCCGGCGGTTCAGCTGACAATGCTCTGGCTGTGCCGAAAGGGCCGGTCGTTCTGTTCAACGATACAGAGATTGCCAATAGTTCAGACGAGGTTGCCGAACCTTTTGTTGATTTTGACGGCGTGGTATCGTTCTCCTACAAATTGCCAACCTATCGTAAGCGCGGTTTGACCGCCGGTGCAGGTGCAGCCGGCCGTGACTATATTGATGTCAATATGGCCGACTCAATCACCGGCTTTGTCAGCTTCGGCTATAATGAGGAACGCGGACTTCCTTGGAGCTTTAATTATAGCGCTTATGCGACAGATGTGAGCGGCCACCCCTATAATGCGGGGCAGCAGGGTATTTTTGGTATCAGCAGTAATTTACCTCGCGGTGCCAGCCTGCGTGCCAGTTTGCGCGTTGGCGAAACCCGCCACTTCAAATATTTGGGCAGCAGTGCCGGTAAAGAGCGTGATAGTGAAGGTGTCGGTTTCACATTAACCTATGCACAGCCGATTGGCGGTCTACCGATACCCTTATTGCTGTCGACCAGCTTGGGCGGCGATGAAAGCGATGCAGAAGTGGATTATTTCTCCACGCAGTCAGTATCCGCCGGAATTACCGCGCGCACCCGCTTGGCAGACATTAATCTTTCTTTGACGGCTGATTTTCTTGCCACGGAATATGATGCGCCAAACACAATAATCAGCAGTAAAACCAGGGAAGATGAGCGCAGCCGAGCAAGTTTCAGCTTGAGCTATAAATTGCCGCCGCAATATGGTGCGTTCAATATCGAGTTAGGCGGCTTTGTCGCTGACACGAGATCCAATATCCCCAATTCAACAAAAACCTTGAGCGAGCTTAAGCTCGGCTTACGTCACAACTTTTAGGAGTATAAGATGCGACGAATTCTCTCCCTTATCGTGTTTCTCGCCATCAGTAATACTGCCTATGGCAGCAAAACCGTTTCGGGCGTGGTGGCTGTCAGCACCGGGCCGATGCAGGCCTATACGCAATCAATCGGCCGCGATTTGGCAGCGGGTGATGATGTATTCTTGAACGATGAAGTCGAAACCGGTGAGACAACGCGCGCCCAAGTTTTGCTGCGCGATGAGAGTGTTTTCTCGCTTGCGCCGTCTTCTAAAGTTCTGTTTGACGAATTCGTTTATGACCCGATAGCGGGTGAGGGCGTCTTGGAGGCCAGCTTGTTGTCTGGCGGCATGCGCTTTGTGTCCGGCCAATTGTCGAAAAACCAACCTGAGAACATCAAGATTAAGGCAGGGAAGGCAACGGTGGGCATTCGGGGCACTGAAATTATGGCTAAGCATGGCGAGCAGGGGACGACCTTTGTTTTGCTCTCAGGGTCCATGGAAATTGCAACGGAAAGCGGTCGTCAGTTGATTAACCGTTCGGGTTTTGGCATCGATATTTCAAATGATGGGATGCTGGGCATTGTTCGTCAGGTACCACTGGCGGAAATAAACGCCATCCTTGCACCACCTCCGAAAAAGGAAGAAGGCAAATCCGGCGACAGTGAAGCGTCTTCTGATGAAAATGGTGAAGAGTCGGCCGAGGCCGAGGAGGAGGGCGAAGATACCGCCTCGGAATCTGAGGCTGAGAGCGACGGCGATGCAGAGGCTTCTGCCGATGCATCGCCTGAGAGCAATTCTGAAAGCCAAGAAACAGCCTCATCTGACACGGCACCGGCACAAAGCGAAAGCGCCAGCGATGATGACAGCTCGTTTGACGCTGCCCTTACCGCATCGGTCAGTTCCTCGGAGGGAGAAAACGAGGTTGCGGTAGCCGGATTAAGTGATATAGCCGCGCCGAGTGGAGATAATGCGTCATCCGGTGTGACTACAGAACTGCCACAAGCTGAGGCGGTTGAGACAGTGACTATCGATATTGCAGGAGACGTCTTGGACTCCGTGGTCAGCAACTTGGCAGAAGATGATCAAAAAGAGCAAGCTGAAGAGGTGATTTCACAAATTGCGCAGCAAGATATTTCCCTCGATTTGATCAGCAAGTCAGCGTTAACTGACAATCCATATTTCAGTTCGTCCGCGAGTCTTCTTGTTCGATCAGGGAGCTATTTCGCTCAAAATGAAGCGCAATTTAATGTCACCAACGCGCTTATACGAGAAAAGTTCCCTGATAGTTTTGACGAGAACGGATTCATCAATTACACGCAAAGACAAGAGTCGGGAATTGATCTCAGTAGCTACGACGCGATTTTCGCATACCTGGATTATGATGATGGTCAACACAATTTTACCTCGGCCGAGGTAACTGCTTATAGAAGCTTTATTCATGAT
>Ga0181575_10002941_pt1 | contig 12095 bp, 10 predicted proteins | sample 101ome_23_FD_145599 | JGI IMG/M metagenome (GOLD analysis project Ga0181575, IMG submission 145599) | Coastal salt marsh microbial communities from the Groves Creek Marsh, Skidaway Island, Georgia - 101411CT metaG (spades assembly) | ecosystem: Environmental > Aquatic > Marine > Intertidal zone... | reverse complement strand
CCTCCTGGCGGTCCCGGTGGTCCCCCTCCTGGCGGTCCCGGTGGTCCTCCTCCTGGCGGTCCCGGTGGTCCCCCTCCTGGCGGTCCCGGTGGTCCTCCTCCTGGCGGCCCTGGAGACGACATGCCTACAAGAGAAGAAATCATCGCGGCGGTTGGTCCGGCATGTGCCCAATATGTACCTAATGAGCCACCTAGTGATGAAGCAGCGTTCTTGTCATCCATTCCCGATTCATGTAAGACGGTCTTTGAAGCTTTGATGCAAGAATAAGCACACCAGTGCTATGAGAAGAAGCCGGCAAATTTAGGTTTGCCGGCTTTTTTATCTTCTGCGAAATACATAAAGTTTTATAACTTATAGGGTGTAGAGATTTCGAGCACAGTATCTCCTTGCCGAGCTAAAGCTTTAAAGCTAACTTTAACTTCCGCGCTTCAGAGACAGGTAATAGTACATACTGGGGATATGTCGGATGGGTGTGACTCTTTAAGTAGGCAGGGTTTAAGTTGCTGATATCTTCCACACTCAGATCGACATGCGTTGCGATGTCATCAAAACTCATAAACCTAGCAATATCTACGTTCTCATATTGCACAGCTGCTTCGAATTCAGACAATTCTACAGAGTGCTTTGACGGATTCTCTAAGATGTCGGCTAGAGCAAGTATCCTCGCAATGTGATTCCGAGTCTCGCGAGGGATGCTTATTTCCCAGATGTTTTCGTTTGAGGGTTCTAATCCGGCGCGATTGGCCCGCGCGATCAGCTCGTATTCCCCCATATTGTATGCCGCGAATACCACGAGCCACTGGTTATTAAATATTTTCGCGAGATATTTTAGATATTCAAGGGCAGCTAATGTTGATCTCATGGGATCAAATCTTGCCTCATACCATTCGTCAGATGGAAGGCCATAGCTTTCGCCGGTTGTGCTAGTAAATTGCCATAGCCCTGCTGCGTTTTTATTGGAAACTGCTGTTGTGACGAGTGCAGCCTCAACAAGAGGCAACAAGGCCGCTTCTGCGGGTAAGCCGTGCTTCGTAACTTCCCTTACGATATCGGGAAAGAAAGGGTTGCCTCTTTCGGTAATAGTTTCAAAGTAGCTTTTTTGACTAAGGTAATAGTTAAGTTGGCCCTGGCGGGATGCTTGAGGATAGTAGGCTTGTAATTGAAATCCGCTGCGCAGGTCACTCCAAACTGAGGATGAAGTCGAGAGAGAACCCGCTTCTTTACCAACGAATTTGGGAATAGCCCTCTGACTGAGGGTTGCTTCCCAGGTTAATATTGTTCTCAAGGCTTGAACAACTTCCAATTCGATTGTCTGTATTTTTTCGGATTTTCCGATGTCGGTGGGTTCTGATTTTTGATGCTTTACATCCTTATTATTAGGAATCGAGCAACTGCATAGCATCACTATTATCGCTAAGTTTACTGTTTTCTTATAAAGCATTTTGGGCGCGCCTAGATTTGGCCTTATGGATATAGGGTCGGCCTTACTTGGACTATTATTAGGTAATTTTACCGAGAAAAATTTGCCATTCCGGTCCATTTGTATCAGCGTAGCATTATCTAGCCGCGTTAGGGAGTAAGTAAATGCAACGTATTCTGAGGACAAATAAAAGCAGCTTTCTCGTAGCACAATCAAGCGTAGGATTTTGTAATTCCCGGCCGTATACTCGATTCAAAGCTCTTCCGTCGTTATCAAAATCAAGTATCTGTATCTGTTGGGTTTGAAAGGGGACGGCCTCGTTTTAACCGAATAAATGATTATGACAACGGCAACGGCATCGCAAATGCTACGCCCATGCCGAATCAATGCTCTTTATGAAATTTGGGTAAAAAAAAGCGCTCTTGAGAGCGCTTTTTTTTACCTGAGTCCGGTTGTTACTGATTGACGAACTCGGGGTAGGCTTCCATGCCGCAGTCAATGATGTCGAGACCTTCTTCTTCCTCTTCAGCGCTGACTCGAATACCCATCACAGCTTTGATGGCAATCCAGGCAATGAGACTGGTCCCGAAGACCCAGCCGAAGATGGTCAGCATGCCGATCAGCTGGCCCATGAAAGTGGCATCCGAGTCCGATAGTAGCACTGCGAAGATACCGAACACGCCGACGGTGCCGTGTACTGAAATCGCACCGACTGGATCGTCAATTCTCAGCTTGTCTAGAGTTACAATGCTGAATACCACGATTACTCCCCCTATCGCGCCAATGAATGTGGACAGCAGAGGGGTCGGGTCAGCAGGTTCTGCCGTGATAGCGACCAGGCCGGCCAACGCCCCGTTGAGACACATGGTCAGGTCAGTTTTACCGAACAGTAGCCGTGCCGTAATCATGGCGGCGATGAGACCACCCGCTGCGGCTGCATTGGTGTTCAGGAAGACATTCGCAACCTCGTTGGCTACGCCGATCCCGCCGAGTTTAAGCGTAGAGCCGCCGTTGAATCCGAACCAGCCCATCCAAAGAATGAAAGTGCCCAGCGTGGCCAGGGGCAGGTTAGCACCAGGTATCGCCTTCACTGCACCCGATTCCTGATACTTGCCCTTTCTCGGGCCGAGCAACAGTACACCGGCAAGTGCGGCTGCGGCGCCGGCAAGGTGCACAATGCCGGAGCCGGCATAGTCGCTGTAGCTCAGTTCGTACAGACCGAACACGGACTTTCCACCCCACGTCCAGCCACCTTCGATAGGGTAAATAAAACCGGTCATCACTACGGCAAAAAGCAGGAAAGCCCACAGCTTCATGCGCTCGGCCACGGCACCGGAGACAATAGACATCGCGGTTGCCACGAACACGACCTGGAAGAAAAAGTCGGAAGCGCCGGCGTATTCTCCCATGTCGCCGAATCCTGATTCAATCGATGCATCGAGAACCGCTTGAATTGCCGCATCGTCCATGCCGGCGACTGTGGTGACCCCCGATAGGAACAGACCGCCGTCGTACATGAAGTTGTAGCCACAGACCAAATACATGGTGCAGGCGATTGCGAACAGTGCAACGTTCTTGGTTAAGATTTCAGTGGTGTTTTTGGTGCGGACGAGTCCGGCTTCCAGCATTGCAAAACCTGCTGCCATCCACATCACTAAGGCGCCACAGATCAGGAAGTAAAAAGTATCCATGGCGTACTGTAATTCAAAAATTTGATCTTGCATTGTTACGTTCTCCAAAAATTGGCTCGCAAGGAAGCGTTTGGTAAAAGTAGACCAGGCTCTGCTACAGAGCGTCGTCCCCACTCTCGCCGGTTCGAATTCGGATGGATTGCAGAAGATCCGAGACAAAGATTTTTCCGTCTCCGATGTGGCCGGTTTTGGCAGCGCCGGTAATGGCTTCAATGGCGCTTTCCAGCAAGTCATCTTTGACTGCCACTTCAATTTTGATCTTCGGCAGGAAGTCCACTGAGTACTCCGCCCCCCGGTACATCTCGGTATGGCCCTTTTGGCGGCCGAAGCCTTTGACCTCAGTCACCGTCGCACCCTGGATGCCAATCTCCGACAGCGCTTCACGGACATCATCGAGCTTGAACGGTTTGATAATTGTGGTGATCAGTTTCATAGATTTGTCCCCGTTGAAGTAGGGCGGCGCAGCCGCCCGTTCTAATAATTAGAGTTCGAAATCCACCGCATAGCCCACTACAAATTTGACAGAGTCGTTGTCTCTTGCAGCCATGCTGGCGTAATCCTCAATGCCGTCACCATCGTCATCGTCGCCTAGAGTCGTGGTCGAGATCATTGCAGAGAAGCCGTCTTTGGCAATGCTGATGTTGAAATCCCAGTAGTCATCGGTGGCACCGTTGAATGAGTACATGAAGTCCCCCTCGTGGAATCCGGCATGTAGACCGATTTCCGCGCCACTCTCCAGCGGTATCACATAATCGAGCGACGTATAGCTGGCTTTGGCGAAACCGAAATCTTCGCCCGGCCCCTCGTCTGGTTCGGCATTTGAGAGCAGAGAAAGTTGTGCAGAGAAGTTGCCTACACTGATTGACCCGTATACCTCACCGAAATCGTACCCAGCGTTCGCATCATAGTTGTAGTAGAGATAGCCGATGTCGTAGGAGAAACCCGCGGCCTCTCCAGCGTAACCGAAGTACACGTCATGCTCATAAGAGTAAGCATCATCAGAGTCGTAGGAGACGTTGGAAGCCCAGGTGCCGATATAGAACCCACTCTCATCTGCGTAGTCGATGCCACCCTGTATCGCAGCTTCATTGATAGATTGTGTCAGTCCTCTCCACAGATAGTTGTTGGTCATGGCGGCATTGGCCGACCATTCTGCGTGGGCTGACCCTGCTGCTGCGAACAAAGTTGCCGCGATTAGAGGGCGATAAAGGTGTTTTGCGTTAACGGCCATAGTGCTGCCTCCTCAGGCTTGTCGTAAAAAATATGAGTGTGGGAACTTCTTTGATCCGAACGCGGTTTGTTTAGCAAAGACTGGGCCAAGGCCAAAAAATCCAATAAAAACAGTCCAGTGGGAGAATCAGAGAGCAATCTGCCCGAGAGGCCAGAGAAAACCCTCGATTTAATGCACTATTGGCGTGCGATTTTTGTTTCTCGCTCTAATATTGTGCGTAATCTTCCTTTGGTTGCCGTACGGATAACGCTGATCCAGTCCGATGCTGAGCATGCGGGTTTGCCGGATTGGCGCAAGAAAAGACGCGTTGCGGGTGATTGCAGGGCCACGCTCAGCATTTAGTGACAGCAGCCGGTAGGGCAGTGAATCGGATTCAAGTCGCTGCCGCAAAGTCTTTCTCTTCGGTGCTCTTGTTAAATGGGCTCGGAATTCGATGTCATTGCTGAACAGGGCTTGCACCAAAAATATGCGATTTTTCAGCGTGCCCAATTTTGGTGTTTACGGAACTTGATTTCTTCGCACGATTTGACAGACTCCCGAGCCGAACCCTCAAGCAACGCACACGGCAGTCGGCGGTAAGGTAGCGCGCAGTGGAGCAACCCTGAGGTTTGTCTTTTTAAGTGCAGTGTCTCACTGACTGATCTGCCAAAACGACAGCACCAGATCGAAGGAGCAGCTATTGATGGAATTCAAACCGTACTCACAGGACGATATGGCCGGTTGTATTGAACTGTTTGATCTGAACTGTCCCCGGTTTTTTGCACGAGAGGAGCGATCAGACTATTCGCACTTTTTACAGCAGTTGCCGGTTTTAGGATCCACGAACACTATCTATCTGCTCGGTTGGCGCGAGCAACGCCTGATCGCCTGTTTTGGAATGGCGCGCGTGTCGTCAGAAACCTGTGCGCTCAGCTGGATCATGGTTCATCCCGAATATCAGCGCCAAGGTTACGGAGAGGAGATGATGGCGCAGCTTTTCACTCTGGCAGGTGCGGCACGTTATCGGAAAGTGGCTATCTCTACCAGTCAGCATGCGGATCAGTTTTTTGCCCGATTCGGGGCCGTTACCCTGCGTTCGCAAAACGACGGCTGGGGACCGGGTATGCATCGGCTGGATATGGAAATAATTCTGCCGTCGGTGAATACACTGGCTGACCTTCATGAACCCCGTTAGTAGGATTTCCGCTCAAGGATCCGACATTACTCTATACTTACGAGCGTCACTGATCGCGCTAGTTAGTGCTGTGCCATGGGTCATTTACCATGAAGTTCCTCAAGCTGAAAAAAGTGCCAGTGGTTCCCTGGAGTTCGCCGCAGCCGTTGAATCTGCGTCCCAGGCTCAGCACGCTTTTTTACCTGTGTGTCGGGCTCAGTGTATTTGGTTTGGGGGAAGCATTGCTTGTGACTGCCAGTGCCGGGGTGAGTCCGTGGACGGTGTTGGCTCAGGGTGTTGGTCGAGTGGCAGACGTGAACCTGGGTTTGGCGACCCTGTTGGTAAGTGTCTGCGTGCTGCTGCTCTGGATTCCGTTAAAGCAGATACCCGGCATCGGCACCGTGGCCAATGCTCTGATTGTGTCTCTGGTAATCGAACAGTCTCTCAGGATTTTGCCGCAGCCTGAAGCCATTTCGTTTCAGCTTGCGCAAGCCATCGCCGGTGTTTTATTGGTCGGCTTAGGAAGCGGAATTTATCTGGTCGCGAATCTGGGTCCTGGCCCCCGAGATGGCCTGATGACTGGCCTGGCAAGTAGGACCGATTTTCCGATTGCCGGGGTGAGAACCACACTGGAAATCGCCGCGGTCGCTGTTGGATGGAGTTTGGGTGGGACCATCGGTCTGGGTACAGTGCTGTTCGCTTTTGGTATTGGTCCGGCTGTCTCTCTGGGACTTTACGCTGTGGGTTTGATCTTTGCCGGTGCGGATGCAGACTGATTGTTGCAAAAGCAGCTTCTGCCGGTAATGGCGAAGAGGCAGTTTCGGTCTGATGCGGCGGCGTTTTGTCAGAATCAGGGTCAACGCGAGGGCGGTGTGCCGCGTGGCTGATCTGTGAGCGGACATCGTATGCCAAGCGAGTGCAAACTTAAGGGCGACAGGGAAAACAGCGAAAGAAAAAGCGAAAGGCAAAGCGGAATGCAAAATGAGAGACAGAGAAAGAAAATAGGGAGCATCCGTTGAGCCAGGATTTAGAAACTCACGAGCGCTGGATGACCTTGGCCATTCAGCAAGCGAAAGCGGCCGCGCAGGCCGGTGAAGTGCCGGTCGGAGCGGTGCTGATTGCAGAGGGCGAGGTCCTTGCGCAAGCGCATAACCGGCCTATCAGCGCTCAGGACCCCACGGCTCACGCGGAAATTCTGGCTCTAAGGGCTGCTGCCATTCGTCAGCAGAACTACCGCCTTCCCAGAACCACGCTCTATGTTACTATCGAGCCCTGCACAATGTGCGTTGGTGCCCTGGTTCACGCCCGGATTGATCTGCTTGTGTTCGGCGCCCGGGAGCCTCGTTCGGGAGCCGTTGTCAGTCAACAGAATTTGCTGGACAGTGCCAGTTTGAATCACAAGGTGCGCTATCAGGAAGGGGTGCTGGCGGAAGAGTGTGGCAAGATCATGCAGGCTTTTTTTCAATCCAGACGCTGAGTGTTGCGCAATATGCTGGGGCTTTCTCAGACAGCTCTTGGGTTGTAGGACATTTTACAGCGATCCTCAATAGATGAATGAATCCGGATATAGGTGTCAGTTCTCACACATTAGTGGAATCGCTCGCGCTGGATTTGTGCTGCTGTTGTCGGCCGTCGCCGTTGGTTGCGGGGCGGTCGGTCCTTACCAGGCTTACAGCGGAGATCGCCTTCCTGCCAACGCGGTAGCAACCCTCGAGGGTTCGCAGTACCTGCGTCAGGATTGGCTCAACCGCTACATTGATGCCGTGCGCTTTGCGCAGGTCGACGGCGAGGCCATAGTCAACAGTGTTGAGCATGAGCGTGTTGAGATCAAACCGGGCGCTCACGAAATTGCCGTTTACTTTTACTGGGATATGGGCAGCGCCCGGGGGCTGGCACCCGCTCTGGTCAGTTACGCGGCAGCCAGAGAATCTCTGTCGCGGATTCTTCGCTTTGAGGCTGTAGCAGGAGAGGTGTACCGGGTGATGGCGGAACCTCAGTTCAGCTCAGATCGCCAGGATATCACGACCCTGTCTCATGTGAATTTCTGGGTCGAGGATTCAAATGGCGCAACGGTTGTTTCCCGTGCCCGGGGAAGTTATCCATTGCCTACCCGTTGAGGTTCCTCCTGAATTTTACCGTGAATTCGATTATTATTGCGGCCACCAGCTAACGGCCGGTTTCGCCCCGTTTCACCATCTAAAAGAGAGTAACCTGTTACATGCAATTTCTGCCCGGAGCCAGTGCGCTTTCTGTGTTCAAGCAAGCGAAACTGCTCGCCTCGCTCCAGACAATCTGCCCCGAGCTACTCGCCATTTCTGCGCGCTATATCCACCTATTCGATGTGGCAGAACCGCTGTCTGCCTCAGATCAGCATACGCTGAGCCAACTGCTGGAGTACGGCGAGCCTTACGAAGAGCCTTCCGAAGCGGAGGAAGCCAGTGATGAGGCTTCTCATTTCGAATGTCTGGTGGTGCCCAGATTGGGGACGATCTCTCCCTGGTCCAGTAAAGCCACCGATATTCTGCAAAACTGCGGGCTGACTCAGGTCAGGCGGGTAGAGCGGGGAAGTTTGTTCAGACTTGGCTTTGCTGGCACGGTGGATGCGACTGTAGTCAGTGCACTTCAAAGCCAGTTGCATGACCGGATGACACAAACGGTGCTGCCCGGAGTTGAGCACGCCGCAGCGATGTTTGTCAGCAGCGAGCCTCAGCCGCTGAAATCAGTTGACCTGCTCGGGGCAGGAGAGGCGGCACTGCGCCGGGCCAACGCTGAGTGGGGGCTGGCTCTGGCTGAAGATGAGATGGGCTATCTGGCGGCACGCTTCACAGAGCTCAACCGGAATCCGAATGACATTGAATTGATGATGTTCGCGCAGGCGAATTCCGAGCATTGCCGGCACAAGATATTCAATGCTGACTGGACGATTGACGGACAGACGCAGAAGCGGTCGCTGTTCGGCATGATCCGGGTCAGTCATGAAAAGTCCCCTGATCGGGTGTTGTCCGCCTATTCAGACAATGCAGCCGTGATGGAGGGCCACACGACCGAGCGATTTTTCCCCAGTGGCGATTCTCAAAGCTATGGGTTTCATCAGGAACCGGTCCACATTCTGATGAAGGTTGAAACACACAACCACCCGACCGCAATTGCACCGTTTCCCGGCGCCTCGACCGGAGCCGGTGGTGAAATCCGGGACGAAGGAGCGACGGGGAAGGGTGCGAAGCCTAAAGCGGGGCTGACCGGCTTCAGCGTTTCGAATCTCAGGATTCCGAATTTGCCGCAACCCTGGGAAAACGTTGAGAGCAAGCCGGCTCACATTGCGTCACCGCTTGACATCATGCTGGAGGGGCCGATCGGCGGGGCGGCATTCAATAACGAGTACGGACGTCCTAATCTCTGTGGCTATTTTCGCACCTACGAGGCGGCAATCGGCAATGAGTCCGGCCTCATGGAAATGCGTGGCTATCACAAGCCGATCATGATTGCCGGCGGACTCGGCAACATTCGCGAGTCGCACGTGCTCAAAGGGGATATCCCGGTTGGTGCGAAGCTGATCGTTCTTGGCGGTCCGGCAATGTTGATTGGGCTGGGCGGCGGTGCCGCTTCCTCGATGGCTTCGGGCAGTGGCAGTGAAGATCTGGATTTTGCGTCCGTGCAGCGCGAAAATGCAGAAATGGAACGGCGTTGCCAGGAGGTAATTGACCGCTGCTGGCAGCTGGGTGACAGCAATCCGATTCTGTTTATCCACGATGTGGGTGCCGGGGGTCTGTCCAATGCGTTGCCAGAGCTGGTGAAGGACGGAGGCACCGGCGGACGCTTTCAGCTGCGGACCATTCCCAGTGCTGAGCCGCAAATGTCGCCGCTGGAGATCTGGTGCAATGAAGCTCAGGAGCGCTACGTCCTGGCTGTTGCGGAAGCGGAAATTGCCCAGTTTGAAGCCATTTGTGCCAGAGAGCGCTGCCCCTTCGCGGTGGTCGGAGAGTCTACTGAAGACAAGCACATCGAGCTGAACGACCACCACTTTGACAACAAGCCGATCGATCTGCCCATGGATGTCCTGTTCGGCAAGCCTCCCAAAATGCATCGAAACGTTCAGTCAGCGGTGGTGCCCCCTGTCGATGAGGGGCTTGAGGGAATTGAACTGAGTGAGGCGATACACCGTGTTCTCGCTTTGCCAGCGGTTGCGAGCAAAGGTTTTCTGATTACGATCGGAGACCGGACGATAACCGGGCAAGTGTGCCGCGATCAGATGGTCGGCCCGTGGCAGGTCCCCGTGGCAGACTGTGCGGTCACGGCAACGTCCTACAAGGATTACGTGGGTGAGGCGATGGCAATGGGAGAGCGGTCACCGCTTGCGCTGTTCGATGCGCCCGCTTCCGGACGTATGGCCATTGCAGAGACAGTGACCAACCTGTTGGGCGCCGATGTGCCGACGCTGCGGCACATCAAGCTGTCCGCGAACTGGATGGTTGCGGCAGGACATGGCGCTGAGGACGCCAAACTCTATAACACCGTGAAAGCGGTCGCTGAGGACTTGTGTCCCGAGCTGGGGATTTGTATCCCGGTCGGTAAGGATTCGATGTCCATGCGCACGGTCTGGGAAGAGCGGGGTGAAGCCAGGAGTAATACCGCGCCGTTATCTCTTATTGTCTCCGGATTCGCGCCGGTCGCGGACATCCGCCAGTCAATAACGCCTGAACTCTCGCGGAACGCTGGCTCTTTGCTGGTCCTGATCAGCTTGAGCGCTAATCGTTTCCGGCTGGGCGGATCTGCTCTGGCGCAGGTCTTTGGCAGAATTCTGGGTTCAGTTCCGGACCTTGATAACGCCCAAGCGCTAATAGGCTTTTTTGAGCTCATTAAGCAATCCAAGGCAGAAGCCTTGCTAACGGCTTATCATGACCGGTCTGACGGCGGGCTGCTCGCCTGTGTTGCTGAAATGTGTTTCGCGGGGCACTGTGGCGTCGATCTCGATCTCGATCAGTTTTCAGGCGCGGCAGAGCCGGTCGAGGTATTGTTCAACGAAGAGCTGGGTGCCGTCGTCCAGCTCGCCGAGCATGACCTGCCCCGCCTCTGCGAGTTGGCAGATCAGCATGGTTTGAAAGCCTGTGTCACCGTGATTGGGAGGGTGAACGACCGGGATGAACTTGCCATCCGGCTCTCAGGCCAGCTACTCTTCTCGGAAGCGCGTCACACGCTGCAGCGATGCTGGTCAGAGACGAGCTATCACATGCAGGCGCTGCGGGATAATTCAGACTGCGCCCAAGAGGAATTCGAGGGCCTGCTCGATGTTGCTGATCCGGGTCTGCACGCTGAGCTCACGTTTGACCCGGACGATGATATATGCGCACCGTTTATCCATCTCGATGTCAAACCCAAGGTCGCTGTTCTGCGAGAGCAGGGGGTGAACGGTCAGATTGAAATGGCGGCGGCATTTGTACGCGCCGGCTTTGAAGCGATTGATGTGCACATGACCGATCTTATCGAGTCACGTGTGTCTCTTGAGCAGTTTAACATGATGGTTGCGTGCGGCGGATTTTCCTATGGCGATGTGCTTGGTGCCGGCGGAGGCTGGGCCAAATCAGTCCTGTTTAATGAACGATTGAGCCGGCAATTCCGGGCCTTCTTCGAGCGTGAGACGACACTCAGCCTTGGTGTCTGTAATGGCTGCCAGATGATTTCGCTGCTGCGCCCACTGATTCCCGGTGCTGAGCACTGGCCGCGCTTTATGCGAAACCGGTCGGAACAGTTTGAAGGCAGGCTGGTGATGGCCGCTGTGTCAGAAAGTCCGTCGGTCCTGCTGAGGAATATGCAGGGTTCTCGTTTCCCGATCGCCGTAGCACATGGTGAGGGGATGGCGCACTTTGAGGGTGAAGTGCAATATCAGTCACTGGTCTCGTCGGGCGGTGTTGCCATGCGCTATGTAGACGGCTACGGCGCCCCGACTGAGCGCTATCCCGCAAACCCTAATGGGTCGCCCGGGGGCGTCACGGGTATCACCTCGATGGATGGCCGGGCGCTGATCATGATGCCTCATCCGGAGCGCGTCTTTCGGACGGTACAGAACTCCTGGCACCCCTCGCATTGGGGTGAAGATGCACCGGCCATGCGGATGTTCAGAAATGCCCGCAGCTGGCTCGGCTAGCCGTGTCATCCGCGCTGTATAAAATTGAACTTTATGTGCCTGAATCGCATCTGACTGCGGTAAAAACGGCGCTGTTCGAGGCAGGTGCCGGCAGGGTCGGTAATTACGACTGTTGTGCCTGGCAAACCAGAGGTGAGGGGCAATTCCGACCACTGGAAGGCAGTGCGCCTTTTCTTGGTAATCAGGGTCAGGTCGAAACAGTGATCGAGTACAAGCTTGAGTTGGTGTGTGAAGAGCGACGTCTGAAAGCCGTGATCGCTGCGCTCAAGCGGGCGCATCCCTACGAGGAAGTGGCTTATACGGCGATCCGGACCAAAACCTGAGCGACCTTTGCACATCGATACCTAGCCCGGTGCGCGCCGGTATGCAGTGCTGACATTTCTCTGTGAATCTGAATCAGTCTCGCGCAGACGGCAGGCTCTGGCTGATCAAATGGGTAGAAATACTGCGGTCTGCCC
>Ga0181575_10002939_pt1 | contig 12098 bp, 12 predicted proteins | sample 101ome_23_FD_145599 | JGI IMG/M metagenome (GOLD analysis project Ga0181575, IMG submission 145599) | Coastal salt marsh microbial communities from the Groves Creek Marsh, Skidaway Island, Georgia - 101411CT metaG (spades assembly) | ecosystem: Environmental > Aquatic > Marine > Intertidal zone... | reverse complement strand
TTCCCTGAAGTCATTCACTGACCCAGCTGAGTTCAAGACCTATGAAGAGTTGGAGGAGAAACTCCATCGTGTATTGGGTATTGAAGAGGCGAAGATGGGAACCAAGTCGGCTTTGGATGATGAGGTTGAAGACTACACACCAGTGTCTACTTCAGCTCCAGAACCAGTCCAGACTGCAAGTCCAGACCCAGACCTTCCTGAGAAGGAGGCTATTGCCCCAGAAGAGGCGAGTCAGTTAGACTTGGATTATTTCAAGAAGTTAGCGGCTCAGAATTAACCGATAGGTTCTGGTAGTTTCTGTTCAATGGCGGACAACAACTGGGCATTCGATGCTTGAAGTTGTTGTATCGCCCCTGTAATGGCGGTCATGGATGTATTGATCATTTCTATGGTTCCTGCCCCTGCTGCGGCTGTCACTGCCGCTTGTGCACCTGCACCGCCATCATCCTGTACAGTTTGACCTTCCATCATAGCCTGTGTTTGGGCTGGTAATACCGCGGTGGATGGTAACTCAGCTATAGGTTGTTTCTCCTGTAGTTTGAGTCTACTCAGTTTTAAGTCAGATGAGAGGAGTTGGCCGTTCGCCATTTGTTTTCGTGACTCTATCTGTCTCAACGAATCTCCAGCCTGTTCTTCGGTGAACCCATAGTTATCCATTAGGTCTTGTTTCATCTCTCCACGGATACCACTCCTTCTCTTCTTACTTGCCAGTGCGTATCTTTCCTCATACTTTTCTTCAAAGGCTTTTATCTGTTCATCTGTCATCATTCTTTGGTTCATTGCTGACTCAGGAAGACGAATAGGGTTCTTCATAAGGTTACTGATAGCCTCTTGGTTTGTACCGACCGCTGCCAGTCCATCAGCAAGAGCCATAAGTCCTGACCTTATTTTATCTGGGTTGATACTGTCCATTGACAGGTCGTTCATCATCTTGACCATCGGGTCAAAGTCACCACCAGAGAGAATGTTACCGATACCAGACTTTATCTTTCCTTCAGAGAATGTCAAGAATGCATCTGCGATACCCTGCATTCCCTGACCGATATTGAACATCTTGGTGGCAAAGTTCTCTGGCATCCTGTTCGCCAGAATCGCGAATGGTTTCAGAGGACCAAGTGCATCAAGTGGGTCTTCTATTTTGTCTGGCTCTTTACCCCCGAAGAATCCCTTGATACCATCGAAGAGAGCCTTACCACCTTTGACGATACTGTCAGCGACGGCTCCAGCGGTGAAGACAGCTAATGCTCCAGCGATGGCTGTCATACCAAGACCTACCTTGACCAAGTTGGAACCATCTACCTTTGAGAGAGGTTCTACCCAGTTGATAGCTCCACCAGCAAAGTCACCAAGGGCACCACCTATGTTTCCAAGAAGTTCCCTGAACCCAGTTCCGTCAATACCTATCTTTCCAAGTATCTCACCGATACCACCTACCACTGTAGTGAATGCGATAAGACCAGCACCCAAGAGTCCCATCTTGACAGGGAAGGACATCGGTATCAATGCACCAGCCGTGATGATACCAGCTAAGGTAACTGGGTTTATTTCGGACAGGGCTCCGAATGTGCCTGTAATCATCTTCTTCATTGCCCGTGGGTCAAGAGAAGACATATCCATTTCTCCAGTAGGTAAGTCTGGAAGTACAGCACTTAGAATAGCATTACCAGCGGTGAATACACCAGCAAAAGCCATAATACCAGCCGCGAGAGAACCCATACCTTTTACTATCTTACCAGCCCCAATGTTCAACTTAGCGATAGCGATACCACCAGCGAAAACTGCGGAGATGGTTGCCGCACTTATGAGTGAACCAGTAAATGCGTCAGTAAATGATTTGACTCCTATCTTCATTATAGAGGTGTCAAGGTTCTTAATACCTTCAACGATTTTGACACCCTTGAATAATGAGTCTACACCAGCTAACAATGCATCTGCGGCGACAAACGTACCTGCAAATGCTATGATACCTGCTGCGAGAGCACCCATACCTTTAATCATCTGTTTGGGACCGACCTTCAACGCGGATACCGCGGCCCCAGTACCCATCACAGCTATAAGTGTGGTTTCACTGATACCTTCGAAGGCACCGAACACAGTCTTCAAGAGTTTCGCGATTGACTCGCCTGGAACCTCAGCAAATGCCCCAAGTTTAGTGGTGATGAAGTCACCCGCGAGTAGAGCCGTTGCAAAACCTGTGATACCAGCACCGACAGCCGTCATACCCAAGGCTATCTTCTTTGCCATTCCCTTCTTACCCAAGGCCACAACTGCACCTGCACCCATAATGGCGAATAATGTCGCTGTCTCTTTGACACCATCAAATGCACCAAAGACATTCTGGATGAGTTTCTTCATTGAACTACCATCTATTCCCGCGGCATCACCCAACTTTGCGATAAAGTCACCAGCCATAATACCCAGAAAGAAACCAGAGATACCCATACCAAGAGCGGTCATACCACTCATCAGTTTGAGTTGATTCAGTGCACCAAGTTTACTGGTGATGACACCTGCCGTGAGAATAGCTCCGAAAGCGACCAGACCTTCTACACCGACACCATTGAAGGCGTCAAAGAAGTTCTTCATTACTTTAACGACACCTTCACCAGCCGATGTTGCAAACTGCATCGCCTCACCTATCATCGCAAAACCGACAAAGAAACCAGCGATACCAGCACCCAGAGATGACATACCTAATACGAACTTTGGTCCTACCTTTGAAATTGCCTTGAAGATACCACCTATCATACTGAACGCTCCACCAATGGCTCCGAAGATACCACCAATGAGTCCACCTTTCTTTGCTTCTTTCTTTACATCAGCGGGACTCATCTTACCAGCACCAGCCCCCTCTCTTGCAGCTTCTCTCGCTTCTGCAGCTCTTTTGTCTTCCACTCCCTGTAGGAAGGCGAGGATGTTTGTTGATGTTTCGGCTATTGTTTTGAGGGATGTTTGTTGATCATCGTGTTGATCGCTTGAGGTTGCCTGGTCAAGGTCTCTCATTAACTCTTGAGTAAAGGCCATTTTGTCAGTGGCCTTGAGGAGGTCTTGTTGGGCTTCCAGTTGGTCTAAGATACCTTTGTTGGTAGCACTGGCCAAGTCTTTCATCTGACCAAACATTTCTGTCTGGTACTGGAGGATGGTATTCAACGTACCACGTTCACCAGAGGAGATACTACCCTGTTTTTCTATCTCGGCTTGTATGTCTAAAAGGAGTTCTGAGTTGTCGTTTGACGATTCCTCGTTTTGCTCCTTTATCTCTTTAAGTTGGTCAACGACCTCATCAAAGGACATCTTTGGTTGTTTATCGCCTGGAACTGTCGCCTCTGGCATTTTACTCCTCTGCGTTTTTGGTTACCTGTTCCCAACCATCAGACTTCATGATTGAACTGATGTCTTCTGGAGACAGGTCTTCTCCTCTATGGCCACCAAGAACATTTGAACCTTCTTGTTGACCTTTTTGTTGTTCCTCCATCTCACGAAGGTGTTGCATCAGAAGAAGAATGTGAATCTTCCTTACAAACGGCATCATGTGATTGAGGTCATACTGCGTGTACCCATGATGTTTGATAAGAGCAAAGTCTGTTCTTATCATGTTCTCAAGGTTATCGTGAGCCACGCATACTAGAAAAAATTGGCCATCCCCTCTAGTCTCTTGGACATAGACTTACTACAAACAGGACATCGGTACGTGACATCCATTCCCAGTTTGGGCATTCCGTCAAAGAACTCATTGATCTTTCTGAACTGACCTGAGTTCATAGAGTTGATGAAATTGTCTAGTTCACCTGCATCTAACTGGTCTGGTTCGAAGATGTCACCATCAGTGGTGTACACTTGTTTGACACACTTCTTGACCATTGCAAAAATGTTCTCGGCATCAACTTCATTACCAACTTCTGATGCATCCATAATAGTTGGATACCTCATTTCGACACCGATATTATCTGTTATCAGAAACCTTGAGTTGGTTTTAGCATTCTCTAAACCCAGTATCTTGGCTTTGTTGAGTTCTACCGAAACCTGAACTTCTTGTCCATCACCTTCACATTCGTGAGGGTCAACTGTAAGCATGAGTTCTTGTGCCTCACCTACAGACTGTGCCCTGAGTTGTACAAACAGATACTCAAGGTCAAACGTTGGTATTTTGTCAACATCCAGTTCTTCTGTCACACAGTTGTTGACTATCTGTTTCATTGCATTGGCGATCTCAACTTGGTTCTCTGTTCTCGCCGCTTCTAATAATATTCTTTCTTCAGAGACTAAGAAAGGTCTCAGTGTTAGTTTCTGTCCAGTGGACGGAAGTGAGACCTGAAACATTCTCACATCTAATTTTGGTAACTTCATAATCTACTCGTTATAGGGTTATTGGATACCTTTGTTGGTATCTAAATGTTTGCTCTTCCGCTGCTATCTAAAGCTGGGTCTTTCTCAGCCGCTGCTGATATCTTGTCAAAGGCTCCAACCGCTGCTCTTCCGACTGAGTTGTTTTGGTTTATTGCGTCAAGGATAGCATTGTTTGGTAATTGTGCCTTAGTAAGTTGTCCAGCCAGTTTGGATAGTCTCAATGACTCCGCTGCACCAGACACTTGAGCACTAGAACCAAGTATCTTGTGTATTTTGAATGTCACGTTGAAAGTCAGGACTGCTTCGTCCATAGTCAGTGACAGGTTACTTATCGCTGAAGGCCAGGCTCTGGTAATGTAAAAACTCAAGTGTTCTTGAGAGGGGTTTCTTAGTTTACTCTTACCACCAGAGTGCCATACTTGGTCTTGGGCCTCGTCTATCTTGTTCTCGTCTAAGAGTTTGACTCTTACATTACAAACATTGTCATCTGAATATGTCTGGTTAGCAAAACCAGTTGAGACACAGTAGTCCATCCAGTCCAGAAATGTGTCATAGGTTGACTTCTCCGTGCCTGTACCAGCACTGACCAAGAATGTGACACCCAAGTCTCCTACTGAAGTTGCATATCCGTAGGATTGGGGTTGTGTCAGACCAAACGTTTCTTTGGTCATCACGTTCCTGCCAGGGAGGTCTATAGACTGACAGAAGAAAATAGAGTTATTGAGGTTCTCTACTGCTCTTGATAGTTTGGGTTTTGCCTCAAAGTGTATCAACCACTTGTTAGCTCTGGGTAGAGTACCAAACTTGTTGATCATTTCAGCGATCATCTTAGGCTCCTCATTGAGTCTTTCCAGACAGACTTCTCAGACATTTTCTGGAAACGTGCTACAGGTAAAAAGATGGCGACATCCCATTCGTCCGCGGGTATCTTTATCGCCAGTTTAATGTTTGATAACAAATATTTCTTTACACAAGGGTACACCTCATCTATCTTCTTCAGGACTTCCCAGTCAGCTTTGACGAATGTAGTTTCGTCCATCTTCTTGTTACTCAGTCTTCCTAACAGGGCGTCCATCAAGTTGGCTCGTGCCATAGGAGGTAAGTAGTGTAAGTTTATAGCGTACAGGTGTGGAGGTTTGAACTCAAATGGTATTGCCATTGGAAACCTATCCCAGTATGGAAGTTCTGCTTTGTACTTTGCGTCGTACTGAAAGAAGAACATCTGTCCTTTAACCTGTACCTTGGGACCATTGGCCAGTTTGAACTTAGGATACTGGGACAATAGTTCCTTGGGCGTCATCCCTGACATACCCTGAATTGCACTACCTCGTGCTCCCTTGAAGGTTCTCTTCGCTAGTGATAGTCCTTGTTGTATCTTGGACTTGAACCAACCAACGGCTCCTTTTTGTTTCTTCGCTGCGGAGCCTGTACGAAGAGACTTTTTAAATTTATCTAATAAAGAGTTTTCAGCCACGTAACTGTATTCCTAGTGTTTTGATTAGGGTTTTCTCTGTCCAGACCATAAAGTCGACACCTTTCTCTTCAGCCCACTTGTGAGCCGCGTGCCACTTAGCCTGGTTGACCCAGTAGGTCTTCATCTCTTTGAGATACCTACGTGGTCGTTTGGACTTCATTGTCACTTTGGGAGGTTTAGTCTGTGCTTGAGGTTTTATCTCAATCAACATCTGTTTACCATTTACCATTTCTATCATAAGGTCAGGGAAGTATCGATGAGGTTTTCCATCTGGACCCTTGTAAGGTATCCATATCTCCTCACTCGCCCACTTCTTTACCTTTGGGTTAGTATCTAGAAACGCAAATGTCTTTCTCTCCCACGAAGAGCGATATACAACATTGTCCACATCCCCAACGTATTTTTCACGGCATTTTACTCTATATTTACCTTTTTGTATTCTACTCATCCTATCTATTTAGTCCTAAATAGATAGCAATAATATTTCATAGGAGTCAAATGTCAGGTCTTAACACAGGTAGTTCGATATTCGTCAAATGGCCGAAGTATCTCGCTGGGTCAACCCCCAAGTCAGATGAGAAGTACGAGAAGAATTTTATGATGTTTTATTTCTTAGACCAAGGTGACTTGTCCAACAACTTCGCTCCTACTCTCAAATATTCAGTAGCTTTACCTGTCCCGAAAGACCCACTCAAGTCCACGTATTCCGCTGGATATGGAACAGGAGATGTCTCAACTGCGACCAGAATTGCACTGGAAGCTGCAGCTGCGGGAAACGTGGCTGGTTCAGGTAGTGCAAAGGGGAGTGTAAGTGCTCTCGTGTCCAGTGTAAAGAACGCAATGGGAGGGGTCAAACAAGGAGATACAGGTGATACGGCCAAGAATGCGTTGAATACACTTGCAAAAACAGGTAACCTAGCAGGGGCTTTACCAGCTGGAGTTCAAGGTGTTTTACAGAGAATTACCAAGACTGTAAAGAATCCATACACCTTTATGATATACAATGGACCAGAGTTTCGTAGTTTCACAGCCAGTTGGTTGATGATACCAGATAACGAAGAAGAAGCAAAGGCCATACAGGACATTTGTCGTATCTTCAAACTAGGTATTCACCCAGGCACCACGGAGATAGGTGGAGGTGAGGCCTTCAAGGGAATATGGAAGATACCTTATATTGTCATTCCTGAAATATTCGTCTACACTCATGGTGGAGCAGAAGCCTTTACACAACCAACTCATCAGTCAATCAAGTCAATTGATGGAGGTGGTTCATACAAACCAGTTCAACGTTTCAAAACTTGTGTCCTCAAGTCTGTCGATGTGGACTTTGGAGGTACAGGTGCTATGATGCCTACCTTCTTCAATGACGGACAACCATCGGCTACGTCCCTGAGTATTTCGTTTCAAGAAACAGTTAAACTCACACAAAATGACGTACTGAAAGGATACTGATGGCTGATACAGGATACTTTTCCAACTTTAAGAAAGTTCAGTATGACATAGACAAAACTGGTAAGTTCCAGAAAGTCCCTGACCTCACACGTGTTGCTAAGTTTCGTGGGTCAAAAGTGGACATGGTTCGTCAGTTCATGCCATACTACATCCCAGATGGAGAACGCCCTGACATCACATCATACAATACTTACGGAGATGTCAAGTACGTCTGGGTTATATTTTTCGTTAACAACATCATGAATCCATACACAGACTGGCCTCTGTCACAGAAACAACTTACCAAAAGAATGGTTGACAGATATGGTTCTGTAGCTCTCGCTGAGTCTACAGTACACGAGTACAGAGATGCAAGAAATAATAAGATAGACCACTACAGATATGTGATGTTGAAGGACCAACCCCAGTCGCCAGGACCAGCAAGAATCGTTAGTAAGTTTGAGTTTGAGACTGACTCCAATGAAGGAAAAAGAGAAATCATTCTACCACAAGAAGCATTTTTACCAAACCTTCTCACAGAACTAGGAAAGATATTTAAGTAATGCCAGTCAAAGGACCAGTCAGAGGTGCGTATCAGATAGACGAACTGGTACTGATGGACTTCTCTCAGAGAAACTTTGTTGACTTGGGTAACCACACTCAGTCAATTATAATGAAGGAGTCTATCTATCAACCTTATCTCACACTAGAGATAATCGTAAACGATACCGCTGCACTACACGAACAGTTACCTATGTTGGGTGAGGAAATCATCTTTATGTCTTGGAAGGACGGAGAGTCTGTCTCAAAGGGAGACCCAACTCGATACTTCCGAAAGATGTTTTATGTCATAAGTGTCACGAACCTAAAAGACCCAAAACCAACGGCACAGACATACACTATAAAAGCCGCCAGTCCTGAGTTCTTTATGGACAAGAAACTCAAGGTCTACGGAGGTTGGTCAGGTGACCCATACTCACAGATAGCAAAAGAAGTATACGACAAGTGGTTATCAAGACCATTGTCAAAGAAGTTCCCTGGCTACGAGAAGACGTTATACATAGAAGATACCAAAGGTGGAGGTAACTTAGCCTGTCCAGGCTGGTCACCCATCAAAACCTTAGAGTGGTTGGCCACCAAGTCACAGTCGAATACTCGTGGTACAAAAGGAGCATTGTATATGTATTGGGAGTCGATGCATGGAGTCTACTTTAAGTCTATCGAGACACTGATGCAGAAGACCAATGACTTTGGTGAGTCAGATATACAATTGAAGATACCACAAATACATCTTGTCCCACCTAGTGTTAGTACAGGTGAGGAGAATGTACAACAAGCATATGAACAGTTGATTCCAGACGAATACAGTTTCCCTCAGTTATTCAACTCCGCCCATAAACTTGAACAGGGGATGATAGCGAACAGGGTTGTAGGTCTTGACTACATACACCATAAAGTTTACAACTACGATTTTTATTATGACCAACAAGGTATACAACAAGGTCATACTTACGCAAAGAATATACTGAACTCATCTGTATCCTTTTTAAACCCTGACCCTGACACACGACAGGGGAAGTTCCCAGTCGTTCAGGTGACTGCCATCTCAGGAAGTGGTGATGACAGAACCAAAGATATTCTCTCTGGTGAGGGTTTCACAAGGTCTAACAGAATGTCACAGTTGGAACAGATACGCCAACTGCAATTTGAGGCCGTTGTCCCTTATAGTGCAGACTACGAGACAGGCTCATTTTGTTACGTCTATATCCCATCGAAAGCTGGGACTCAAGACTCCTCTCTCAATGGATTGACAAGCGGAAAGTATCTCGTAACAGGTTTAGACCATCTTCTTATAGCGGGTCTCTACAAGCTGAGAGTGAAATTAGTTAAAGAGTCGTTATTGCAGAATATTGATGAGGCACTAGACTTAGACACTGGACAGGAGGAGAATGTATCTCCGTTCTCTGGAACACCAGTGGCTGGTGGTGTCGGAGTGAAACAGCCTAAGAGAGTATCGGCACAAAATGATGCCTTAGACCCTCTAGACGAAGAAACATATAAACAAGTTTCTTTTCACGAACTCACCCCCTCAGAGGTGGGTCCATCATCATAAGGACAATATGATAGACGCCTTGATTGACGTTTTACAGACACACGGCATCGCGGGTTTGTGTCTGGGGTTTTTCGCCTATTTATGTTTTGACCAACATGCAACCATCAAAAAGATGCAGTCTAGCATGCAGGATATGCACAAGTTGAACGCGATAAAAATAGAACAGACAATGGCAAACCTAGAACATGCCATCTATGAAATGCAAGGTGACACGGCTAGAATGTCGGGTCAAATGATGAATCAAAGGAGATAATTGTACGATAGTTTCAAATGGTTTGTAGGTGTAGTTGAGGATAGAATGGACCCTCTCCGTTTAGGGAGATGTAAAGTTCGAGCCTTTGGTTATCACTCATCTGACATAAAAGAACAACCTACAAATACACTTCCTTGGGCACTTCCTATGATGCCCATAACATCGGCTGGACAGACTGCTGTGGGAGAATCTCCTACTGGTCCAGTGGAGGGAACATGGGTTATGGGTTTCTTCCGTGATGGGGATGACATGCAAGAACCTATCTACATGGGTACGATACCAGGCATACCAGAGGGGCCTGGTGTCAAGTCTCCTCAAGCGTTTGGTGATAATAGGTGGGCCATAAGGGAGGCTGTCTATGAACTCACTGGTGACCCTGAGAATCCTATACAGAAGGACGCCCAAAAGGGTGACCCAAATACTGCGTTCCCACAAAAACCTTCATCGGTTGAGTTCATTCCAGCTGGGACAAAGTTAGATGTTCAGGGTATCAATAGAACTGGGTTCATCACGAAGATAACCAACCTACAACCTGCTCCTTATCCCTCAATACATTTCTTTGGTAGACCCACGATTCCAGCTTCAGCTCTAGGAGTCGACCATCCACTGGGAGGACATAAGTGGATTCAAGACCAATCATCGTCAGACCCTAAGAACATATCACCCGCTGCATCACCAGTGGCTTTGAGAAAAAAGACAGCCACAAATGCAAAGGGATGGAGTATCGCCAAGTCATCGTTTGAGTCTGGTGGTGCTGGTGTTCCAAGGAGTTGGAGTGAACCAAGTGACCCATACGAGGCAAAGTATCCATTCAACCACGCGAGAGAATCGGAGTCAGGTCACTTATTCGAACTGGATGATACACTGGGGGCCGAACGTGTATTGATACAACATCGTTCTACTTCACACATCCACTTTCATCCTACTGGGGAGAGAGTGGATAGAAGTATGGGTTCATACTATCACTCTGTCTTTGGTAACCTACACACAGGTTCCAAAGGTGCAATGTATATGTCAGCCGACGCTGGGTTTCGTGTCAATGTACAGTCAGGGTCCATTGTCATGAGGTCATCGTCTGATGCCATAATACAGTCAGACAACGGACAGATAATACTCAAGGCTCCGAAGGGAGTTGCAAGTGAACCAGGCCAAGACCTCGACTTATCAGCAGGTAAGGGAGGTAACGCAGGGAATATGTACGTCACCGCGGCACAGAGGTTTGACACCTCAGCAAAATACGAACACAAAGTCAAGGGTGATGCTAAGTTGAATGCTGGAACCATCAAAATGACATCGATGACTTCTACCACGATGGAGTCGACAGGTAATATGATGATGGCTCCGAAGGGACAGTTCAACGTCAACGCGGCGTGTAGTAAAGAGTTTTATACAAACGAGTTTCTGGGTAACTACAAGGTGCCTGGAACAGACTGGGCTGGTAAAGAGATAGAGGTGATGCAAGGTAACATCGAACTCAAAGTGAACACAGGGAACCCTAAATTAGGTAATATCAGTTTGATGGTCAAGGCGGCGCCAGTTCCAAGTCCACCTTTCATGCCGTCAGACCCAAGTGGTGTCGCTCACATTCAACTCAACCCATTGACCGCTCCACTTGGTATAGATATGCAGGCTGCTGGACTCATCAATATGAAGTCAGGACTGGCGACCAATTTGGTTTCTGGTTTGGCAATGAGTTTGAAGTCTGGTCTCATAATGTCTATTCAAGGTGGACTGATGACCCAGATACAAGCTGGTCTACCTTATGGAATCGTACTTGGTGGTCTTGTTGGAACAGAACCAATGGTTCTGGGTACTCAGTTCGCTGCAGAATATTCAGCACACATCCATCTGAGTGCGATGGGACCAACGACACCACCAACTACGGCAGCAAAGGTAATGACATTACTCAGTAAAAAAGCAGTTTTGGCGGGATAATGCCACTGATACCTTCTACACTCCAGTCTGGGTTACAACCACTCAATGCACCAGTTGCAAGTGGAAGTATCACAGCGATGACGATAATGAACGCATTCCAGGCCTACGCTCTGGGTGCGGCAAATATGATGCAGGGACCAGCCATAGCGATGCCAGGTTGGCCAGGAGCCTTATCATCTCTACAAGCGAGTATGTCGGCCCCAGTCCCAGCTCCAAGTATTTTTGTTATGAACTTGACTATGGCGATACATACCGCCTGGTCATCACTTCAGACATTGTACCAAGTGGCTCCTCTAGTAGCCGTTCCGACCACACTACAGTCGGCTCTGGAACCTATCTGTGCAGTGCCTGGACAACCAACAAGTGTCTGGATAGCAGGGTTTACCTCAGCAGTTCATACTTACTGTTTGAGTTCAACCTGTACAGGTCTCTTTCCTGCAGTTCCGACACCAATACCATTCTCAGGACCAGTTTTATAATATGGGTGCATTCAGACGTAAAAAGGCAAAAACAGCCTACGATGATATCATCAGAGGACCACAAGT
>Ga0181575_10002932_pt1 | contig 12103 bp, 13 predicted proteins | sample 101ome_23_FD_145599 | JGI IMG/M metagenome (GOLD analysis project Ga0181575, IMG submission 145599) | Coastal salt marsh microbial communities from the Groves Creek Marsh, Skidaway Island, Georgia - 101411CT metaG (spades assembly) | ecosystem: Environmental > Aquatic > Marine > Intertidal zone... | reverse complement strand
AAAGTACGACTTCAAATGTTTCTTATTGGCTATGAAGAATGAGCCATCGAGAAGTGAAAAGTTCATCCGTAGTATAGACAAAAAGATACCACTTGAAATCATATACGGTAAGGATACTAGAACCCCAAAATTGGCTGAAAAATATCGTGAACAGGTAGACCCAGATTACTATGAGAAGGCTGTAGAGATGTATAATGATCCAGATGTTAAACGTCCGGACATAACCTATTTCAACCTAGGGGCTATTGGGTGCTTCATGGGACACATGAAATTCTACGAAAAGTGTATAAACCAAGGTCTAAAATACGCGGTCATATTTGAGGATAACGTAGTCATAGACTCCAATAGAATCTACGATGAAATTCAATCGGTCATAAACGAAAAGGGAGACGACTTTGATATGTGTTTCTTCCACTGTTTATCTAGACTTCCCGATAAAATAGAAGGAACTCTAGAGAAGGTAAAGTGGTACATAATATGGCGTGGTACAGAAGATTCTTCTATCCAATGGACAACCATGTAGATATGAAACATGAGGATCTTATTTCAAGGGGAGCTAAGGTCTATTACAAAGACTTGAGTAGATTTATGCATGTAGATAGAACTCACAAAAGTACGATAGGACACAGTGAACATGGAAGACCTTTGTTCTTCTCACGCGTCTTCCCGGATGCCACACCCGATGATCTTAAACCCGGTTATTAAATTATTCACAACTTTTACAATGAGGACAATCATTCTAAAAGGAGTGTTCCCAACGGGGCTCGAACCCGTGACCTTGGCGTTATAAGCACCACGCTCTAACCAACTGAGCTATAGGAACGGTGCTTTTGGTTATATTACTAACCAACTTGTATAACGGTGGGACTCCTTCCCACATATTATTTAGGAGCCTTGACTTTAAGTGGGTTGAATTTTAATATCAGCATATATCAAATGTCATACGAGATAGTGACATATGCCAATAAATCACATGGCTTATTTGAAGAACTCGTGAATAACGAGTTTAATGTTCCAGTCAAGGTTTTGGGATGGGGAACAGAATGGAAGGGGTTCTCCGACAAGACAAAGGGTGTCACTGACTACTTAAAAACCAAGAATGCCACGGATATCGTGATATTTCTAGATGGTTTCGATACCAAGATTAACAAAGATCCTAGTAATGTTGTAGATCTTTTCAATCAATTTAATTGTAAGATTTTACTTTCCAGTGATCCCAACATAAGTGGAAAGTTTATAACGCGCCTTATTTTTGGTACATGTAAGGGAAGTGGAACCGCTAACGCTGGAATGTATATGGGCTATGCCAAAGAACTCCTAGAATTCCTTGAAGCTGAAGCAAAGGCGAAATGTAAGGATGATCAATTAAACTTCAACACATTGTGCAGAAGTCGTGATGATATTAAGGTGGATGAGAATAATGTTATTTTTGAGAACTTCAAACCAACTCAAAGTAGGAATGAATCAAACGCACCATTTGTATCTTACCCGGGTTCACCTGGTCTGAGTCGCTATTCTAGAGCTGTCACTGAATACGCACAGTTTGTGTACATTTACATACTGTGCCTACTTATAGTGGCTATGGCATTTTTACCTCAACATAAGAATCTTTTGGTAACTACTACAATAGGAGCGACCGCTTTTTACGCATTATTCGCAGACAAATCTTGTACCGTTTAAGCCACCTTAGATGGCATAGGAGGTACCATGTTCTTTAACTGAGCCATGCGATTAGATAAGCTGGAATTGGCCTCAAGACCTAAGAGGCTAATAATCTCACCAATGAGGAGACCCTGGTGGATCATAACCAAAAACTTAGCCATGTCCGTCTTTGGAGAGTAATCACCATAACCCACGGTACTCATAGTTGTAAAACTGAAATAAAAGGGATCAAGCATAGTCTTGAAACCAAAGTTTTTGTTGCTCGCCTTGTCAAGCATCATGTAGAGTATACCGAATACAAACGTGATAAGGAAGACCGCAGGTAATCTTTGCATTTATAGTTAGACTATATTTTATTTATACGGATTCCATCCTGTTTAATTCATCCATCTCAACGTCACGGCTTTTCCTCCTGCCATCTTTTACCCCCTTGAAAGCATTGAGCCATCTAGATACAGCGCGTTTAGATGAAGTTACTGAGGCTGCATCATCACTTACAACTATACTTAAACCATTACAAACATCGGGCTTGTTTTCTTTCTCGGGAAATTGTACCATGAATGCCTGTATACTTATAGCTGGGATGTCTGGAGCATCATCTAAAAGTTTGTCGTATTCCTCTCTTGACTTCATGATGAATTCAACAACATTTCCTCGGTGCTTAATATCAAGAGATAATTCCATATCTATTGACCTATAGAACTTCGACCAATTTACACACATAGCTGAATGTGATTCAGATAAAGGTAAAGACTGGCTAAATTTTGAGATACTCGAAAGAATACCACCTAACACATTTAGGAAGGCAAAGAAATATTGGATTATCATTATATTGTTCTTAGTTTCAGGAGAAACATCCTCATTACCACTAGGGTTTAGAACGGCAAAACCTCCCACACCCGTTATTGAGGCTATGACGATAGACGGATAAGCCAGCCAGTCGTTTTGCTTTTTATAATAAAGGCGCGCATGGTTGTGTAACCATCGATACCCGGCGGCTTTCTCTGCCCATTTGATTAGCAGTTTCTCCTGCTTCTCACACCATTCACAGTGTTCGTCTTGCTTCTGAACACTCATGGACTTAAATTACATGGACAAATTTTTAGCGCACTCCCTGGCTAATTTATCGACAGCTTCATTTTGGGGTGTACCATTATGCGCCTTTACCCACTTCCACTCAATCATGATAAAACGCATCCTTAATTTATCAAGTTTAACCCATAACTCCTTGTTCTTAACATCTCCACCACTGGAAGTTTTCCATCCATTCTTCTTCCAGTTGTGAATCCAGGTGGATATACCCTGTTTCACATAGTTACTATCAGTAATAATACGCACGTTATTCTCCTCCATCCATACACATTGTTCGAGTGCTTTGATAATCGCAGTCATCTCCATCACGTTGTTTGTAGTGTTAGGTTGAGACCCACACAGCTTAAAGTCCTTGCTTATAGCAGCCCATCCACCTCTACCAGGATTTCCGAGGCAACTTCCATCGGTGTATATTTCATACATATACTAAATATGTCCCAAACTTTTATGTAATTTTTTCTCAGTACAATGTAACAAAGGGTATAAAGATGGCTGCTAATATGATGCCCCTACTGATGATGTGCTCCATGTCGGTGTCATCTTCATCATCGTCTGGTCTCGTTGTAGCCCCAATTGTTATATTTTTCAATGTGATAATGGGATTTTTCAGAACTTTGATGAATCCATTCGGTGCTGGTAAGAAACTCATTAAGGCACCTTTTAATCTCGCGAAGAGGGGTTTCAGAGGTGTTGGGAGATTTGTTACAAAAAGACGACAAGCTTTACGTAGAGTTGGGCGTGGATTTAAGAGAGTGTTCAGAAGACCTCGTATCCGAATCAGAAGACCTAGATTCTGTTTCTCCCCCGAAACCCCCATTCAGCTTGAGAATGGTAAGACTGTGAAGATCAAGAACTTGAAGTTGGGTGATACTCTCATTAACGGTAGTGTTGTAGACGCAGTTATGAAAATTAAGAATTACAACGATCCTTACTACAAGATTGGTGACATTTATGTAACCGGTAAGCACTATGTCAAACATGGCATGAAGTATGTGCAAGTTAAGGACTTACCAAATGCCAAGCTTACCGATAAGGTGGATGATGTTGTCAGCTGCTTAGTGACAAGTGATCACAAGATCCCCGTAGGTAATATGGTGTTTTGGGATTGGGAGGATAACCTCATCCCAACAAAGAAGAATGTTGATGTGATATTCAATAAAATACGATCAGCCAGAGCTGCTCGTAAGACGGTTGCTCAGTAATTTTATATGTATATGATAAGCATTCATCATGGCGATGATCGCAATGATAGCGGCGGGTTTATCCTCCTCGCTATCATCAGCTGGTGGAGCAGCTTTTTTGTATCTTCGTAGAAAGCAAGTACAAAAAGGGTTTGCAAGACCACGACGCCCTAGACCCTCAAGATTTTTGAGAAGACCCTCAGTATTTAGGGGAAGAAGATTTAGACGCCCTAGATTCGGACGTTTTAGACGACCTAGATTCGGTCGCTTTAGACGTTTTAGACCTAGATTCGGTCGTCACCGGCGCCGTAGATTTAGACGCCCTAGATTCGGGCGAGCAATTAGACGGATTATTAGAAGACCTAAACCTAAACCTAAACCAAAAGTTAAGAAACTAACTTATGCTCAACAGGTGGCAAAGATATATGGGCATCGCAGACCTAAAACAGTTAAAAGACGATCACCTGCGAGAAGAATACGTCGTTGGAGAGATAGTTTTAGAAGAAGAAGAAGACGACGCGGAGGTGGTGGTGGTGGAGGGGGAGGTGGTTGTTTCTCACCCCAAACACCCATAAAACTTCAAAATGGGGATCTCATTCACATGAAGGATGTGGAACTTGGCGACGTTCTCACAAATGGTAGCACTGTAACTGCTGTGATGAAAATCAAGATCCAAAATGAGCCATACTATAAAATATACTCGTTAAATCTTGATAAACATATATATGTCACCGGAACACACTATGTCAAACACGGTGATGACTATGTACAAGTCAAACATTTCCCAGAAGCTAAAATTACAGATACATTCGATAGCGTTGTTTACTGTCTAATTACAGATGATCATAAAATACCTATAGGTGAACACGTGTTTTGGGATTGGGAAGATAATCTTCTAAACATATAATAAGATCATCCAATATGGCTATGCCAATGATGTTGATGATGGGGTGCGCTGCCTCGGCGTCTTCCTCATCAGTAAGTCTTTTGGGTGGAGGTGGAGCTGCTTTTGCATTTTTCAAAAAGAGACAAGCTGATCAGGCAGCTGCAAAAAAACAGGCTGAAGCCGCTGCCGCTAGACGAAGAGCTGAAGCTGAAGCCGCTAGACGAAGAGCTGACGCGGCTAGACGAAGAGCTGACGCGGCTAGACGAGCACAAGCAGCTGCCCGAGCCCGAGCTCTATCAGCTAGAAGAGCCGCAGCAGCCAGAGCAAGAGCTGCTGCACGTAGAGCAAAAGCCGCAGCAAGAGCCGCGGCGCGTAGAGCAAAAGCCGCAGCAAGAGCTGCTGCACGTAGAGCAAAAGCCGCAGCAAGAGCCGCGGCACGTAAAGCAAGAGCCGCAGCACGTAAGGTGTCAAGAGGATTCCGTAGGTTTGGACGTGGAATTGGAAGAGGGTTCAGTAGACGTGGATTCCGTAGATTTAGTAGATCTTTCAGAAGGCCTAGATTCTGTTTCTCCCCCGAAACCCCTATAAAGCTTCAAGATGGTACCACTGTACCCATTAAGAATCTTAAGCTTGGTGATGTTCTAACGAATGGTAGCATTGTAAATGCCACTCTACAGATTAGAAACGAAGGAGATAAATACTACCGTATTTTCAGTAAGGAACTTGATGCTGATATACTCGTCACAGGATCACATTATATTAAGGCAACTACAAGCTTAGTATCTAATAAATATGTAAGAGTCGAAAAATTCAAAGAGTCTAGAGCTACGGATACATTTGATGAAGTGGTCAGTTGTATAATTACAAATGATCACAGAATACCAGTAGGCGAACATATATTTTGGGATTGGGAAGATCAAAAGGTCAATTTATAATATTGATCTAATACATAATGAACGGACCAGTTCCTTTAGCAAGTCAAGGTGGAGGTGGGGATAATACATGGATGATAGCGGCGCTTGTAGCGTGCTGCTGTTCTTCATCCATAGGTGGGGGTATTTTTGCATTTCTCCGTATGAGAAAGAAAAGGGTGGTAAGAAAGAAGCGCGTACGTAGGTTCAGACGTCCTAGACGCCCTAGACGCCCTAGACGCTTTAGGCCTAGATTTAGGCGTCGTAGGTTCCGTCCCCGCCGCTTTGGAAGAATGGGACGTTTCGGGCGTAAATTTAGAAGGCCCCGTTTTGCAAGGTTTCGCCGTCGTTGCTTCGCTCCCGAGACTGAAGTCCAACTTAAGAATGGTACTACCCGCCAAATGAAGAATCTTGAACTTGGTGATGTTCTTATTAATGGAAGCATTGTTGAAGCTACTATGAAGATTAAGAATCAAAGTGATCCTTATTACAAGATTGGTGACATTCACGTAACTGGTTCTCACTACGTAAAGGACGGTAACGTCTACAAACAGGTTCGCAACTTCTCCAAGGCTGAACCAACTAACAAGATTGACAAGGTTGTGTGTTGCTTAGTTACAAACGATCACAAGATTCCTGTCGGTAACTTTACATTCTGGGATTGGGAGGATAACCTCGTACCAAATTACATCCAAACTCCAACAAAGGCCATGACTATCAGAAATCGTCCCCGGAACACCAGTGTAGTTGGTGACAAATAATTTGTTGTCATAAAGTAAGATGGATATAGTGTCCAAAGCTTTAGCTTTACCTATACCACTACCTAAGGAGTATGTCCAGTCACTACCTAGGATTCCTAAGGACAAGAAATTCCCTAAACGCGTATGTAGGGATGTACAGGTGAGTGAAGATGCATCTAACGCAGAGAAAGCTAAGCTCAATACAGATGAGACATTTACACGAATGTGTGAAGATGACATAACTAACGCAGCAAATGAAGAGGCAATAGGAGAAATGATCCCATTAATCATACTTTTAGTACTTTGTTGCCTTTGCTGTATATCTATGATCTCTGTTGGCTTCGGTGGTTACAGATGGTGGACATCTAAATATAGACCACAAACCAAAATACACCGTCGCCGTCCTCGCCCTATAAATGTTTAATCAAAAATCCTTTTTAAAACCTGTATATGGCATATGCGTTTTAAAAAAGTCCGTTGCCTTCTTTGGCGTTTTACATATAGTGTCACCACAGTGATCCCTGTTCTGATACACAGAGTTTATAGATGTTGAAATTTCGTTACACGTCTTTAGAGACCATCGACCTAACTTGGGTTTTTCCACTTTCACGAAAAGATCATAAATTCGTCGTAGTATCATAACGTCGTTACTAGTGTTATTTTTAAGCTTTCAAATTTAAAAATTGTGTGGTTTCAATTTTTAAATATGAATTTTTAATAGCAAATACAAATTTGATTTGTATGCTTAGTTAGAGAAGGCGAGACCACCCATACCGGATTGGATACGGAGGACATTGTAGTTAGTCGCGAACATGTGCATGGTGGTAGCATCGTTGGCGGTGTTCATGGTAACAGCAACCTGGGCATTGTCAATGCGGGAGAAGTTGCAAGTACCAGTGGGCTGGTGCTCCTCGGGCTTGAGAGCAAAACTATATGCATACACACCGGGATATGGGGAACCAGTGTGGTGCTGGAAGGGTTGAACGGTGTTGAAGTACTTACCCTTCTGCTCCTTGAACCTGTCCTGACCGTTAAGAACAAGCTTGAAGGTGTTGAGGGGACCGACCTGATCCTCGACGAAGAGAGCGGAGCCACCGAGCTCACCGAGACCAAGCATGGGAGCACCGAAGGTGGAGGTGGAGACGAGGGCGTTGGAGGTCGCGGCAGCCGCGGCAGTGTGAAGCTTGACATCCGCATCAGTGGACGCAGTGGTGAAGTTCCACATGGAGTTGGTGGAAGCGGTGTTGGAGAAGCACCACACGAGCTCCTTGACGGGGTGGTTGTACGAGAGGCGCACCTGCTTGGTGGAGCCAGAGTCAACGGTATCAGCGCCAGTGTGCTGAACCTGCTCGATGAGGTACTCATGTCCTTTCTGCGCAAAACGCCTACGCTCCTCAGTGTCGAGGTAGATGTAGTTGGCCCAGACCTTGAAGGTGGAGGTGTTAAGCCAGTCTTCGAAGGTACCCGATAAATCAAAATCTAGTCTCACCTCGTGATATTGCAGCGCAATTAAAGGCAAATACAGACCGGGATTGCGGTTAAAGAAAAAGTATAGGGGTAAATAGACAGTCTTGCCGGCGACACCGGAAGACATCTTACCGTAGGAAGCCTTCTTGGACTCATCGAGGTAGAGCTCGGAGTAGAGACGCCACCACTTGGCGTACTGTTTGTCTATACGCTGGCCACCGATTGATAATTCGACGTTGTTGATCGCACGCTCGGCAATCCAAGCAGCCTGCTCCTCATCCATGCCAGACTTGGCGACGAGCTCGACGTACATGTCGCCGACGAGATCACCGTTGCGGGCAACAGTGACGGACACGCGACCGGAGTTGGCGGCAGTACCGTTGACGGTCTGCTCGATGTTCTCCATCGCGAAGTTGGTGTGGCGCTTGTATTTCGCCTGGAAGAAAGTCACCTCAGGGTTACCGGTAAGGTAAACATCCTGGGCACCGTAAGCTACGAGTTGCATAAGACCACCGGCCATTTTGAGAGTTGTTGTACTATAGACAGAGAAAATAATTTTGGGTAAATGCGAAATTTCGCGATCCAATTTTTCTCAGTCTACATCAAAATGTCCACGCAGCCTGATGAAGTTGATGTAGAAATCGAGGACGGTGAAATTATTGACACCGAGTCCGAAATTGAGAATGGTAGCATCATTGATCCCGGTGAGGATGAGGAGATCGATCTACCCGAGTTGCTTGGATCCCTGTTCGCGACCGAAGAGGGTGACACTGTTTGTACTGCCCTCATGGGAATCTCTAACCAGATCCAAGTCCAAAACAAAATTCTTATTAAAATTTTGGCTCAACTTCAATCCTTGAAAAGTAATTAAAAGAAAAAATTGTAGTATCAGTAATATGGAAAAGACCCACTTCATTGATAAGGAACCCAACAAGTATGAAGCTCTGGCAGAACTTCGTAATCAGCAAATTCGGTCAATGAATGAGGATCAGGCTACACGCCTCTTGTCAAATTTAGAGAATGCGTGGGGTCTCCATGAAAAAGACTTTCTCAGTCATCAAATGCTGGGGTATAACCAGTATCTTTCAGGTAGTTGTTTCAACGAATATGGAGCCGTATCAATCAACGACATTGATCTAGCAGCAATCAAAGAGATCAGAAAGAAGAATATCGACTTTACTGTGGAGTTGAGAAATCACATGAACAAGTTGAAGAAGAATAAAGCAAAAGAGAACGACGGTGCCGAGGATACTAGTTTGACGGATGATCTGGGTCTTAGTATAGATAAACGAATCGCCAATGTTGTTTTGCACATCGAAGATGGCTTTGATAACATCCGACGTCACTACATCTCATACGAACGCGTGAGTACTCCGACTATTCAACCACAGTTTCCAAAGTTTTCGGATCCTTCTGCTATGGACGAAGAAGAGATTGAAAATAGCAGCCCTTACCAAAAATGTCTTCTGTATACTTTGGAAGAAGCTTACAAGTGTGGGTACCGCCGCTACAAGGGACATTGCTGTGAAGAAATTAAGACTGTTGAGGGACATAGAACTAGGGCATGGAATCCAGTGTTCCCCATTGACAAGTTTGTCTACTCTATCGCTAAGAAGGATATCTCCTTTACAAACTGGAAGAACTTCACAAGCAAGGGTAGCATTTTCCGTGAAGTCATTGATCATGTTTCTAAGTGCGATGATCAGCAGTTTCCGGAGATTTCTAAAAGAAGACATGTGTGGTCTTTCAAAAACGGTCTCTTTGTTGGAAAGGAGTGGCTCCCGGATAAGGGGGTCTATGACTGCCGCTTTTATCCCTATGATAGCCCCGATTTCGCTTGCCTTGATCCCACTATCGTTTCGTGCAAGTACTTTGATCAGCAATTTGATGACTTTTCACACTTGGAGAGATGGCAGGATATTCCAACACCCAATTTTGACAAAGTACTTCAGTATCAAAAGCTGGAACCGGAGGTATGTGACTGGGCTTATGTAATGGGTGGACGTCTCTGTTATGATGTTGGAGAGCTTGATTCCTGGCAAATTATTCCCTTCTTCAAGGGTATTGCGAGATCTGGTAAGAGTACCCTAATTACGAAGGTATTCAAGAAGTTCTACGAGAGTGAAGACGTTGGTGTCCTCGCGAACAATATTGAGAAGAAGTTTGGCTTGTCTGCGATTAAGGACAACTTCATGTTTATTGCACCAGAGATTAAATCCGATCTCGGTCTTGAACAGGCTGAGTTCCAGTCTATCGTTTCCGGTGAGGATGTATCTATCGCTATTAAGAACAAGACCGCTGTCTCTATTGAGTGGAAGGTTCCGGGCGTCCTGGGCGGCAACGAGGTGCCAAATTGGAAAGACAATTCTGGGTCTATTCTTCGTCGTATTCTCCCTTGGAACTTTACTAAGCAGGTACGAGAAGCTGATCCCCAGCTTGATGAGAAGCTCAATAAGGAGTTGCCTATCATCCTTCTCAAGTGTGTACGTGGATACCTGGACTTTTCCAATAAATACAGGGACAGGGATATATGGAATGTCGTTCCCAAGTACTTTGAGACGATCAAGAAGCAAGTGGCAATGGTTGCGAGCACTCTAACCAACTTCCTAGAGTCTACATCCATCAAGTATGGCAGCGACCTCTGTGTTCCTCAGACCATCTTCGTACAGATGTTTAATCAGCACTGTTCAGCCAACAACCTCGGAAAGCCCAAGTTTAACCAAGATTTCTATGTTGGACCTTTCAGCTCTAGGGATATCGAGGTTCGGGAAGAGGTGGTCAAGTACAAGGGTCGTACCTACCCTAAGCAACCAGTCATATTCGGACTTGATGTGATCGAGGAAGGTATTGGTTTTACAGACGATTACTAAAAAAAATAGTGACCAATAGTAATATGAGCCAGTCGGTTCAAGAGTTTGTTCGTCGATCTGGCGTGGAACTTCAAAGTCCCAATTCTGCGTCAAACTCGAATAACAGCTTCGTTCGGGAACTAGAACGAGATGTTGCGATGATACAAGAACGGAAAGCTCGTGAAAATAGGATAGCACAAGGACAGCGTTTCTTCCGTACACCTACAAGGCCACTACCCAGACAGGCTCAGTTTCCTCCTAATCTTCAAAAGAACATCGTAAACAACAATACCTACGGTCGCTTCAAAAAATTTGAAAATTCACCATTAGCCAATGAGTTTGATGATGTCATCTTAAACTCAAATAACGAAAAAATGATCAATAATTTATTGGCCGAACAGGGAATGCTGAATAATGGTCCAGAAATCAACACTAATCTCTTAGCCAACGATAACTTTGCAAAGGGGTTTGGAAATAACCTAAACTACATCGCTCCTCCACCCCCAACTGAACTTCAGGTTAGCAAGTTGAATGTTGGTATGTATAATGGTTTGATTAATGGTAATTTTGGACAGAAAAATGTTCGTATGGATCTTAAACCCTTACTTTTAAAGACACCTCGTGGCAGAACAGCCATTGGTGAGGGTCTTTATGTAGACACAATTGAGATTGTTGGATACTACGGTCAAATGAAAGCTGGGTTAAGGCACACTAGGGAGCTTGGACCTAAGGGTGACATCAATAAGGTTTACAATAAGGTTCAATTCAAGTTTCAAATCACTAACGACATTGAGACAAAGGGAGGAACCTTAGATTTCTACAGAAATGGTAAGATCCGATTCTCCGCTGGTTTTGTTGGTTCTAACATTGCCAACCAACCAGAACTCTTACGTCGCTTTGTTATTACAAGCTACACTGATGGGCAATCCTTCCTCTATAGTCCATTTGAATACAATAATCTAAGTGGTCAGTTTAGAATCAATGGTGTGTTCAAAAATCTGACTAACATCGCGAGGGATTATAAACAATATGGAATGACCTACGCTACGTATGAACCCGAGCTTACTCCATTCCTTTATATTGACACAATGGACTACAAGTTTTCGTTAACTAGGAACGGAAATGTTCAGATTATAGGTGCCAAGGATCCCAAAACTCTTCAAAGTGCCTATGAGTTTGGTACTAGGTTTGTCAAGCAATTGGACAGAAATGGTGAAATTGAAGTCACTGGTGAGTTCAGTGAAGGTCTCAAAAAGACAACCAAGGCTAAGCCTAAAGCCAAGGCTAAGCCTAAAGCCAAGGCTAAGCCTAAGCC
>Ga0181575_10002922_pt1 | contig 12122 bp, 13 predicted proteins | sample 101ome_23_FD_145599 | JGI IMG/M metagenome (GOLD analysis project Ga0181575, IMG submission 145599) | Coastal salt marsh microbial communities from the Groves Creek Marsh, Skidaway Island, Georgia - 101411CT metaG (spades assembly) | ecosystem: Environmental > Aquatic > Marine > Intertidal zone... | reverse complement strand
AAAATCTGCTGAAAAATTCGGCTATCAAAAAGAAGATGCGGTTCTTTTTAAAATTGGTGAACTTAAAACAATTAATGAAATTATAAAATAAGAGGAATTTCAGTTTATTTAAGTGAATAAAAATTTTTTATTATTTAAAAAAAAAGTTCATTCATGCAAAAAATGTCCAAGACTTTTTAAGTTTAGAAATAAAATTTCATCACAAAAAAGAAAATCTTATCAGAATGAAGTTTACTGGAATAAACCAGTTACAGGCTTTGGCGATCTTAATGCGAAGTTAATTCTAATTGGTTTAGCTCCCGCAGCTCACGGTGCAACGAGAACAGGCCGAGTTTTTACAGGAGATAAATCAGCAGATTTTTTATTTAAATGTTTATTTAAATCAGGGTTAAGTAACCAGTCAAATTCTGATCACATTAAAGATGGGCTTAAACTGAAAAATACTTTTATTACTTTAGCTTTAAGGTGCGTTCCACCTCAAGATAAGCCAAAAACCATAGAGCTAAAAAATTGTTCTAATTTTTTTAAAGAAGAGCTTGATATGTTAAAAAATAAAAAAGTTATCATCACTCTTGGAAAAATAGCTTTTGATGCCTGTATAAAATTTTTTAAGAATAATTATGGTATTACCGGGTCCTTTAAATTTAGTCATGGCGTAAAATATAAAATGAATGGTGTAGTTTTACTTGGCTGTTACCACCCATCACCAAGAAACGTAAATACCAAAAGAATAGATGTACCAAAAATGGTATCCTTATTTAAAAAAGCAAAAGAATTAGGTTAAATTAATCTAAAAGAGAAGCAACGTATTCCCAATTAACTAGGTCATTAATAAAAGCCTTTAAATAGTCAGGTCTTCTATTTCTATAATCTACATAATAAGAGTGTTCCCAAACATCACAACCAAGTATTGGTTTCATATTATGAACCAGAGGATTAGATGCATTTGCAGATTTTGTGACTACTAACTTGCCATTATCAATTGCTAACCATGCCCAACCTGAACCAAATTGAGTCACGCCAGCTTGAATAAAGTCTTCTTTAAATTTATCAACACTTCCAAAATCAGATACAATTCTTTTTTCTAATTCTGAAGGAATTGCTCCACCGCCTTTTGGTTTCATACATTTCCAAAATAAAATGTGGTTCCAATGCTGACCCGCATTATTAAAAATTCCTGCTTTTGCAGTATCATTTGCTGTTTTTTTAATAATATCTTCTAATGAAGCATTGGCTAATTCTGTGTCTTTAACTAAATTATTTAAATTTGTAACGTAAGTTTGATGATGTTTTCCATGGTGCAAATCTAATGTTTCTTGTGACATTACTGGTGCAAGAGCATCATTTGCGTAATCTAATTTTGGTAATTCAAAGGCCATGGCAGGTTTATATGGTCAAATGACTTCGTTTTCAAGTATTCCTATAGGATCAATTGAAACTTTTACTCTATCACCTGGTTTTAAAAATTTAGGTGGGTCAAACCCAATGCCAACACCAGATGGAGTTCCTGTAGCAATAATATCTCCTTCAACCAATGTCATCGACTTAGTTAAGGTTTCTATTAGCAAAGGAATATTAAATACCATATCTTTTACAATCCCAACTTGTCTCTCTTCTTCATTTACAAAAGTTTGTAATTTAACCTCATCAATATTTGAAATTTCATCTTTTGTTATTACTACTGGACCCATAGGACAATATGTATCTGGACTTTTTCCAAGAAACCATTGCTTATGATTATTCTGTAACTCTCTAGCTGTTACATCATTAATTATTGTATAACCAAAAATAATATCAAAAGCGTTTGCTTGGCTAACATGTTTAGCTCTTTTTCCTATGATGACGCCAAGCTCGCCTTCATAATCTGTTGTGTTTGTTTCGTCATTTTTAGTTTCAATCTTATCACTTGGTCCAATAACTGAAGTCGTAGCCTTATTAAAAATAATTGGCTTTGATGGAACAGCTTGCTTGCCTTGAAGAGTATTGAATGATGATCTTTGAACTTCTTTTGCATGTTCAGCATAATTTTTTCCAACACAAATAATATCTCTAACTGGAATAGGAATTGGAGCCAAAATTTTTACGTCGTTATTTTTATAATGAACATTATCTTTAGTGTTAAAAGATTTTAATTTAGTCTCTAACAATGAATAGTTTTTTATTAAATCATTTAAATCATTAGGAATAGATTTATCTAAATTTTGTAAGTCTATAATACCTTCATTTGGTATATCTAAACCTAGTTTGACTTTTTTATCTTTCTCAAAAGTTATAAATCTCATTTATATATTTTTACCAAAGTATTTTTTTTTTACATAATTTGCAATCAAAGACATCACTGCTAATGCTAATAAAGGGAAAAAAATTTCAGGATCAAATAATAAATTTAAATTTAAATCTTTATCACTTTCAAAAGCATTTGATAAACCGCTAAAAATACTTATAGATATTATTAGAGGTAATGCTTCACCAAATAGTGTTGCAAAAAAATAATTTTTAATTTTCATACTAAAAAGAACTGGCAATAAATTTTTTATTGGAAATGGGATTCCTGGAACAACTCTTAAGCTAAAAAAATAAATTAATTCATTTTCTTGAATATTATTTTTAAGTCCTGAATATTTACTGCCAAGATATTTTTCAACCAGATCCTTAAAATAAAGATTAGCAAAAATATACAGAAGGGTTGCTCCTATTGTAAAAGAAAAAATTGATAATGCAGATCCTAAAACTGTTCCAAATGCAAAGCCAGCAAATATTGCTAAAGGAGTTCCAAAACCCATAAGAAATACCCAGATAATAGAAAAAAAGAAATATGCTAAACTAATAATAAAAAGATTTTGATCTCTTAATTCAAAAATATATTTTTTATTTTCTACTAAGTAAGAAGGACTAAGAAAGGTATTGGCTCCATAATAAAAAAAAGCAATAACAACAGCTGTTACAATAGCTAAATAAGTAAAACCGAGAAAAATTTTAATTTTTGATAGTCTATTCATTAGTAATATTGCCAATTATTTTTACTGTACATACAAATAAGAATTTCTTATAAGTGCCCAAAATTAATTATAGCAATGAAAAGAACTTATCAACCAAGTAAAAAAGTTAGAGCCAGAAGACATGGATTTAGATCTAGAATGTCGACAAAAAATGGTAGAAAAGTATTAGCAAGAAGAAGATCTAAGGGTCGAAAAAGAATTTCAGCATAATCAATGCAAAGCACTATCTCCTTCCAGAGCTTAAGTGGAAGTAAAGAATTCAAATACGTACTTTCTGGAAAAAAGATAAACTCAAATTTATTCACTATTTTTTATAAATTAAAAGAGACTTCTGATAAAAAAAATTCTATCCAACTAAGTTGTGTGGCAGCAAAAAAGTTGGGTAATGCAGTCAAAAGAAATCGAATGAGGCGTAGACTTAAGATGGCAACTAGAAAAGCGATTTTAAAAAATAAAAATAGTTTTAAAACACAATTTAAATACGCAATTTTTGCTAAATCGAAAATATATGATGAAACATTTCAAAATATTGTGGATGACATATCAAATAAGCTAGGGCTAATTTAATGAAACTAATAGAAAATATATTATCCAAAATCATAATTGTTTTAATAAAAGCATACAAATATTTATTTTCCCCATTACTAGGTCATAATTGTAGGTTTTTGCCAACATGTTCAGATTATTTTATAGAGTCTGTCCAAAAAAAAGGTTTTTTAAATGGAAGTTATTCAGGTATGAAAAGGATCTTAAAATGCCATCCAATAAAAATTTTGGGTGGAAATTCTGGATTTGATCCAGTGGAGAAAAAAAATGGAAAATAAAAACGTTTTTATTGCAGTTATTCTATCGACACTTGTCATAATGTTTTGGCAGTTTATGTATGGTGATGAATATGTAGAATTAGAACAACAGCAATCACAATCTCAGCAGTCGGATAAAAGCAAACCTACAGCTCCGTCACTTACAGAAAAAAAAATTAATATAAAAGTTACGAGAACAGATGTTATTGGAGAAACATCTAGAATAAAAATTGAGAATAAAAATTTAATTGGATCTATTGCTTTAACAGGTGGACTGATTGATGACATCACCTTAAAAAATTATAATTTAGAACAAAACAAAAATGATAAAAAAATCGTTTTGTTAAATCCAAAAAAAATTGATCAATCCTATTATTTAGAAACCGGTTGGGCAACTTCTGGAAATGAAATTGTTCCTGATAACCAAACTCAATGGACTGTAAAAGGTAACAAAATATTAAGTCCTAATAACCCCGTAGAGTTGGAATGGAATAATGGTAAAGGGCTAACGTTTTTAAAAAAATTTATAATTGATGATGAGTATCTAATCACGATCAAAGAAGAAATTAAAAATTCATCTAACCAAACAATTAATTTATTTCACTATGCACAAATCACTAGAAAGAAAAAACCTGATGTGCAAAATTTTTACATTTTACATGAGGGATTAATTGGTGTTGTAGACGAAAATTTAAAAGAAGAAGATTACGATGATGTAATGGAAAAAAAGAAAACCTACAAAGGATCTAGAGGTTGGGTGGGCATTACAGATAAATACTGGTTGACTGCTGTCGTACCAGAAAAAGGAAAGAATTTTAATGCAGAATTTTCTTATGACAAATCATTCAAGGCTAACTATATTATTACGGATCCTACAACAGTTAATGTAAATCAAACAGGATCAAATATATCTAATATATTCATAGGTGCAAAAGAGGTTTCGGTTGTTGATGGTTATGCAGAAAAAAAAGGGTTTCACAAATTTGATTTAGCGATTGACTGGGGTTGGTTTCATTTTTTTACTAAACCATTGTTTTTTGTAATAGACTATCTGTTTAGATTAAGTGGAAATTTTGGAATAGCGATCATTCTATTAACTGCAGCAGTTAGATTGTTATTTTTTCCTCTTGCAAATTACTCCTTTGCTTCAATGGCAAAAATGAAAGCTCTACAGCCTGAAATGCAAAGATTAAAAGATTTATATAAAGACGATAAACAGAAAATTCAAATAGAGATGATGAATTTATACAAAAGAGAAAAGGTAAATCCAATCTCAGGCTGCTTGCCTGTTTTAATTCAAATACCGTTTTTCTTTGCAATTTATAAAATGTTATTTGTTACTATTGAGATGAGACACGCTCCATTTTATGGATGGATCCAAGATTTATCTGCAGCAGATCCTACATCATTATTTAATTTATTTGGCTTAATTCCTTGGGATCCACCAACCTTTTTAATGATTGGTGCTTGGCCAATTATTATGGGTATCACGATGTATATTCAGCAAAAACTTAACCCTGCACCACCTGATCCTGTGCAAGCTAAAATATTTATGTTTTTTCCTTTTATTTTAACTATCCTTTTGGCTTCGTTCCCATCAGGATTGGTCATTTATTGGTCTATAAACAATATTTTAACTATGGCTCAGCAATACGTTATTATTAGAAAAACAAAAGTTAAAACCGTTTAATGGATCTCATAGATTTTTGGCCACAAAAAAATGCACCTCAAATTGAAAAAGCTAAGCAGTTCGTAGACAAATATAAAAATAAAAAAATTGTCTTAAAATATGGTGGTCAGGTTATGGCCAGTGATCAATTATCAAAAGCCTTTGCACAAGATGCAGCAATTTGTAATTTATCAGGAATAAAAAATTTAGTCATTCATGGTGGTGGTCCACAAATCAAAAAGAGATTAGAAGCTGAAAATATTCAAAGTAAATTTATATTAGGACTTCGTGTAACTGACGAAAATGTAATCAAAATTGTTGAAGATGTTTTATTAAATGAAATTAACCCAGAATTGGTCAATACAATTAATTCATTCAATGCACTTGCTGAACCAGTGACTGCAAGAAACAAAAATGGAATATTAAAAGTTAAAAAAGCTAAAAACCCAGAACTTGGATTTGTAGCTGATCCTGAAGAAATAGATATTGATAAATTAAATCAATTATTAAATGAAAATAAAATACCAGTCATAGCCCCAATGGGCTTGGGTGATAATAATCAGGTTTATAATATAAACGCGGATACAGCGGCAGGAACAATTGCAATCAAATTGCAGGCAGAAAGACTCTTGCTGATGACAGATGTCCCCGGTGTTAAAGATAGTGATGGAAATTACATTTCAAAACTAACTATCAAAGAAGCTCAAAATTTAATCGATAATGAAACAATTAAAGGCGGAATGATACCTAAAATTCAGACTTGTATTTCTGCCATTAAAAATGGAGTTGGTGGTGTAGTTATTATAGATGGAACAAAACCACATGCAGTGCTTCATGAGTTGTTTACAGATGAGGGTGCTGGTACATTAATTGTTCAATGAAAGAACTTGCAAATATAAGACACTGGATTTTTGATTTAGATAATACACTCTACTCTGCCACAACAAATGTTTTTGGTAAAATTGATAAAAAAATGTGTGAATTCATAATGCAAAATTTAAATGTTACGAGACAAGAGGCGGTTAAAATTAAAAACGAATATTTTCACAACCATGGTACAACTTTAAATGGTCTCATGAAAAAACATGATATCGATGCGCATCATTTTTTAGAATTTGTCCATGATATTGATTATGAATTTTTAAAGAAAAATCCTGAATTAAATAATCAAATTAAAAACTTACCTGGTGAAAAAATAATCTTTACAAACGGTTCAAAAAAACATGCAGAACGTGTAATTGAAAAATTAGGAATTGAAAAAAATTTTCAAAAAATTTTTGATATTGTTGATTGCGATTTTATTCCAAAACCCGAAGTAGAACCTTATGAAAAATTAGTAAAAACATTTAACATCAAATGCGAGAATAGTATTTTTATAGAAGATATTGCTAAAAATTTAGAGCCTGCCTATCATATGGGTATGAAAACTGCATGGATTGAAAATGATGATCCATACTGTAAAAAAGGATTTGATGGAAATCATGTAAATTATACTGTAAAAAATCTTACAGAATTTTTGAAACAAACAAATAAATTTATAGGTCAATAATGGAGACAATTATTAATGAAGCTTGGGAAAATAGAGCTGAAATTCATGTAGGTTCAGATAAGTCAATTCTTAACGCAATTTCAGAAACTATAAAAAAAGTTGATAATGGTGAAATTAGAGTTGCAGAAAAAAAAGGTAGTGAATGGATAGTCCATCAATGGATAAAAAAAGCTATCTTATTAAGTTTCAAAACGAATAAAATGGAAACTCTGTCAGGCCCATATGCGACTTGGTGGGACAAGGTTAAAGGCAAAACTGCTGGGTGGGGTGAAGCTGAATTTTCAAAAGCAAACTTCCGAATGGTGCCAAATGGAGTTGTAAGACACGGATCTTATATAGCCAAAAATGTTGTTTTAATGCCATCGTTTGTAAATATTGGAGCATACGTTGATGAAGGAACTATGATTGATACATGGGCATCAGTAGGTTCGTGTGCTCAAGTTGGAAAAAATTGTCATATTTCAGGCGGTGCTGGAATTGGAGGAGTTCTAGAGCCAATGCAAGCAAACCCAACTATTATTGAAGATAATTGTTTTATAGGTGCAAGATCTGAAATTGTAGAAGGCGTGATTGTTGGGGAAGGATCTGTAATATCAATGGGTGTATTTATCGGTCAATCAACTAAAATAATTAATAGAACAACCGGTGAAACATTGTATGGAAAAATACCACCATACTCTGTTGTGGTCTCTGGCTCTTTACCAGATAAGAGTGGGAAAGGACCTAATTTATATTGTGCTGTAATTGTAAAAACAGTTGATGAAAAAACTAGAAGTAAAACTTCGATTAATGATTTATTGCGAGATTAATATATGAGTAAGCTAATTGATGAAGTTAGATTTACTCAAGAGCTTATAAAAAAACCTAGCGTAACTCCAAAAGATGTAGGTGCAATGAATGTTGTTGTAAAACATTTAAAAAAATTAGGTTTTAAATGCAAAATTATGTCATTCCAAGAAAAAGGAACTGAAAAAATAATAAATTTATATGCAAAGTATGGAAGGCAATCTCCCAATTTATGCTTTGCAGGTCATACTGACGTGGTACCGCCAGGAGATATTTCTTTATGGTCAACAAAACCTTTTGGAGCAAAAATAAAAAAAGGATATCTTTATGGAAGAGGCGTGAGTGATATGAAAGGTGGAATTGGTTGCTTTATTGCTGCAGTAAGTCAATTCTTAAAAGAAAATAAAAAATTTAAAGGATCTATAAGCTTTTTAATTACAGGTGATGAAGAGGGTATTGCTGTAAACGGTACCAAAAAAGTTGTTGAGTATTTAAAAAAGAAAAAAGAGAAGATTGACTTTTGCATTGTTGGCGAACCATCTAATAGAAATAAATTAGGTCAAATGATGAAGGTGGGAAGAAGAGGAAGTATCACGACCCATTTAACCGTTATAGGAAGACAAGGTCATGTAGCTTACCCTTTGGAGGCTTCAAATCCCGCAACTCCAATAGTCAAAATTTTAAATGAACTAAAATCAAAACCATTAGATAAAGGTAACAAAAATTTTCAACCTTCGAACTTAGAAATTACAAAAATTAATATTGATAATTCAGCAGACAATGTAATTCCAGCTAGAGCAAGCGCTACATTTAATATCAGATATAATACACTTCATACATTCAATTCATTAAAAAAGAATATTTCTAAAATAATAAAAAAATATGAAAAAAAATATAAATTTAGATCCCAAATTCAATTTCAAGGGACTGGCACAGCATTTTTAACAAAACCCAATGCAATGGTTAAAAAAATTCAAAGTATAATTAGTAAAGAAACCAAACAAAGAACAGCTCTATCTACAATTGGAGGAACTTCTGATGCAAGATTTATAAAAGATATTGCGCCATGTGTAGAATTCGGTTTAGTTGGAAATACAATGCATCAAGTAGACGAAAGAACTTCAGTTAAAGATATGAAAAAACTAAAATCAATATATTTAAAAATAATTAAAAGTTTTTTCAGTTGAAAACTTCAGTTATTACATCATCAACATATCAAAATCACGATACAGGGCCCGGTCATCCTGAAAGAGTAGATAGAGTAAAAGTTGTAAATGAAGAATTAAAAAAACTTGATAAAAAAATTGAATGGTTTGAACCAAAATTATTCGATCAAAAAATTATTGAACATGTTCATAATAAAAAATACTTAAATAAAATTTTTTCTTCATTTCCTAAAAGCGGAATTCAGTTCCTGGATGGAGATACAATAGTATCGCCAGGATCAAAACAGGCCGCTTTAGATGCAGTAGGTTCTATCCTATTAGGAATTGATCAAGTCGTTAATAAACAGTTTAAAAATACTTTCTGTTCTGTAAGACCACCTGGTCACCATGCTGAAAGTGATAAAGCGATGGGATTTTGTATCTATAATAATATTGCAGTTGGTGCAGCGTATTTACTTAATCATTATAATTATAATAAAGTTGCGATTATCGATTACGATGTTCATCATGGAAATGGAACACAAGAAATTTTTTATAATAATCCAAATGTCTTATATATTTCTACACATCAATATCCTTTTTACCCTGGCACAGGATCTTCAAATGAAAAAGGAGGGTCAAATAATATTTTAAATGTTCCTTTAGAAGCAGGAACATCTAGTAATATTTATTTTAATAGCTTTGAACATGTTTTAAAAAAGTTAAAAGACTTTAAGCCTGAATTTATTTTGCTTTCTTCAGGTTTTGATGCGCATACTCAAGATCCATTAGCTCAAGTGAATTTAAAATCTAAAGACTTTTATGAAATTACTAAAAGAATTATTAATGTAGCGAACAATATTTGTAATGGAAAAATTGTTTCAATTTTAGAAGGTGGTTACGATCTTAATGCACTAAGAGAAAGTGCTTATGAGCATGTTAAAGCTTTAATCGAAAATTAAATTTTAAGTTTTTTAAAAAATTCTAAAACTTCAGGATTAGCCAAGGCTTCAACATTATTGATTTTTTCATTATTCAAAATTTTTCTAACTGCAATCTCGACAATTTTTCCACTTTTAGTTCTGGGAATATCTGGGCAGCTCTTGATTATCGATGGTACATGTCTTGGTGAACAGTTATTTCTAATTTTAGATTTAATGCTCTGTATCAAATCATCATTTAAAGTTAGTTGATCTTTTAATTTAACAAATAAAACAATTCTTACATCGTCATTATAATTTTGTCCGACAACTAATGCCTCGGAGATTTCTTCAAAACTTTCAACTTGTCTATAAATTTCAGCTGTTCCAATTCTAACACCACCAGGCTTTAATGTGGCATCAGACCTTCCATAAATTATGTATCCATTATTTTTAGTTTTTTGAATATAATCTGCATGATGCCAGATATTGTTGTATCTTTCAAAATAAGCAGATTTTATTTTTGACTCGTCTTGATCATTCCAAAACTTTACAGGCATAGATGGAAAAGGTTGCTTGACTACTAATTCACCTTTTTCATCATTAGAAATACTATTTGCATCATCGTCAAATATATCAACTTCAATCCCAAGACTAGGTCCTTGAATTTCACCTGCATAAACAGATTGTAAAACATTTCCTATTACTAAGCATCCAACAACATCTGTACCTCCACTTATTGACGATAAGTGAACGTCTTCTTTTATATTTTTATAAACATACTCGAAACTTTCGCTTACTAACGGGGATCCAGTAGATGTAATAATTTTAAGATTACTAAGATCAAATTTGGAAGCATTAAATTTTTCGTTTTTTAAATGATCTATGTATTTTGCACCAACTCCAAATAGTGTGAATTGATTTTTAGAACAATATTGAATCAAAATATCTATCGAAGGGTAAAAAGGTGATCCATCATATAAATATATTGAAGCACCACAGGATAATGCCGCTACCTGCCAATTCCACATCATCCATCCTGTAGTAGTAAAATAAAATACTCTATCACCTTCTTTCACATCGCAATGTATAGAAAGTTCTTTTTTTTGTTCAATTAAAGCATTTCCAGCACCATGCACTATGCACTTGGGTACTCCAGTGGTTCCGCTAGAATATAAAATATAAATTGGATGATTAAATTCAAATCTATCAAACTTATCATCTTTATCAGATTTCTTTAAAATTTCTTCGAACCGATCGTAATCATGATTTGTATCTTCAGTTTTATCATAACTAAAAACTATAACTTTTTTTATTGATGGTATTTTTTTTAAAATTTTTGGAATTCGATCAATAATATTAATCTTTTTTCCGTTATAAAGATAATAATCACATGTGAAAAGAACCTTGGGTTCTATTTGTTTAAAACGATCTACTACTCCTTGAATACCAAAATCAGGAGAGCAACTTGACCATATATATCCATTTTTTGCAGTTGATAAAAAACTTATAACAGTCTCGATTGTATTTGGAACATAACCTGCGATACGATCATTTTTACTTAGACCAAGCTCTTTTAAAAAATAAGATATTTTGAAAACATTTTCACGTAATTTTTTCCATGAAATATTCTCTTCCAAACCATTTTCTTTTAAAGAGCATATGGCGGTGTCGTCATTATTTTTAATTAATAAATTTTCTGCAAAATTAATCTTTGAGTCTTTAAAAAATTGGTTCTTGTAAAATGATTTATCTTTAGTAATTATCTCATTACCTTTGCTTCCAATAATATTTGAATAATCCCAATATTCACTCCAAAAATCTTCAGGATTTTTAATTGACCAGTTATATAAATCTATAAAACTATCATTAAAATTTATTTTATATTTTTGTGATATTTTTTCTGCAAACTTTCTGATATTAGAATTTTCCTTTCTTCCTTCATCTGCATGCCATAAGAGTTTATTTTCCATTTTAATATTCAACGCTTTCTAAATACAAACCACATGCGGGTGCAGGCGGAGCACATTTATTTCTATCTTTTGAATTTAAAGCTTCATTTAGATATTTTAAAGTCCATTTATTTTCACCAACTACTTTTAAAGCTCCAACTATTGATCTTACTTGGTGTTGTAAAAACGATTTAGATTTTATTGTGTAAATTATTTCTTCATTTTTTTTTTTTATTTCAGAAAAAATAATTTCTCTTATTGGGGATGTGGCTTCACATGAAGAGGCTCTAAAAGTTGTA
>Ga0181575_10002921_pt1 | contig 12123 bp, 12 predicted proteins | sample 101ome_23_FD_145599 | JGI IMG/M metagenome (GOLD analysis project Ga0181575, IMG submission 145599) | Coastal salt marsh microbial communities from the Groves Creek Marsh, Skidaway Island, Georgia - 101411CT metaG (spades assembly) | ecosystem: Environmental > Aquatic > Marine > Intertidal zone... | reverse complement strand
CCATTGGTACTCACATCCCGCTCGGAAACCGAGTAAATTCATAAATATAGATAAAAGCTATCACATAATATCATGATTTGGCATTTATCTATCACGTACAAACGCGTACAAACAGCGCCCTAGCGTGAATTACCCGTCACGTCATCGGAGGTCAGAGCAGTAATGAAATCGATCGTGCAAGGCATATTGGACTACCAGCAGGAGGATCATCCTGAGCATCAAGCTCTGTTTGACGAGTTGGCCAATTCCCAGTCTCCAGAGGTGCTTCTCGTTACCTGTGCGGACTCGCGTATCAACCCCAACTTGGTCACAAGGACGGCGCCTGGAGACCTTTTTGTATGCCGTAATGCCGGCAATATCGTCCCACCCATGCCCGGTTACGCGGGCGGTGTGACCGCCTCTATCGAATTCGCGGTTTCTGTGCTCGGCGTTAAAGATATTGTGGTGATGGGCCACACGGACTGCGGGGCGATGAAAGGGGCCATGAATCCTGATGCCGTCGCACACCTTCCCAGTGTGGCGAATTGGCTTGGGTTTGCAAAGGAGGCCACCGCCGGTGTGTCCGAGGCTGACAGGAATTGCCCGACTACGCTGTTGAAGGTGACCGAGGCGAACGTGGTTCTCCAATTGGAACACCTCAAAACCCACGTGAGCGTTGCAGAGAAGCTCAGCATTGGGCAAATCGGGCTTCACGGTTGGGTTTATCACTTTGCTACCGGTGACGTGACAGCCTACGACGCCGAGGCAGACAAATTTATCCCCTTCTCAGACCATTATGCCGCCCTGCTGCCTTAACTCAGCGGCGCAAAAAAGGAATAACCTGTGACCCGTTTCTTTGATTTTTCTCACCTTCGCGGCGATATTTTCGGCGGCTTGACCGCCGGCGTCGTCGCTTTGCCCCTGGCTCTCGCATTCGGTGAGGCCTCAGGCGCCGGACCCATAGCCGGAGTGTACGGTGCCATTCTGGTGGGATTCTTCGCCGCACTGTTTGGTGGCACGCCGTCGCAGATTTCAGGCCCAACTGGCCCCATGATCGTTGTATTCGCTGGCGTATTTGCCTCGCTCAGTGGCGATATTGCTCTGGTATTCGCCACTGTTATCCTCGCCGGCGCACTGCAGATTGCGTTTGGTGTATTGGGGTTTGGACAGTACATCAGGCTGGTCCCCTACCCCGTGGTGTCAGGATTTATGAGCGGCATCGGTTGCATCATCATCGCTTTACAGTTGGCAAGACTGTTTGGTCATGAGCCGGCGGAGAGTGGAACGATTCCTGCGCTCATGGAAGTTCCCTACGCAGTAACCCATCCCAACATGGGCGCCCTGGGAGTGGGGTTGCTGACGCTCGGCATCGTGTTCTTCTGGCCCAGCAACTGGGGCCGCTATTTGCCCGGTCCTTTGGCGGCCTTAATCACCGGAACGTTAGTCAGCCTGGCGTTGACGGATATACCCATATTGGGCGCCATTCCCACGGGGTTACCGGAATTTATCGTTCCCGCCTTCTCCAGTGAGACCATCCTCATTGTATTTGAGGCGGCAATCATTCTTGCAATTTTAGGGGCGATCGACAGCCTCCTCACATCCCTGGTTGCCGACAATATGACCCGCACCCGGCACAACTCGAACCGGGAGCTCATTGGTCAGGGTATCGGCAACATGGCTGCCGGTTTTTTTGGCGGTATTCCCGGAGCGGGCGCAACCATGAGAACCGTCGTCAATATCCGCACCGGCGGTGTGACCAAAATTTCCGGCATGTTGCACAGCCTGTTGCTACTTGCCGTGGTGCTGGTACTGGCGCCGTTGGCATCGAAAATACCTCACGCTGTGCTGGCTGGGATTCTGGTTAAAGTGGGCTACGACATCATCGATTGGTCTTACCTGAGCCGTGCGCACCGGGGCCCGCGCTTTGACCTGCTACTGATGGTCATGGTGTTGAGCCTGACAGTATTCGTTGACCTGATCACCGCCGTGGTGGCTGGCGTGGTCGTGGCAGCGGTAGCCTTCGTCAAGCAGGTAGCGGACGAGCAATTGGCGTCTGCTGCAGGGCAGTCGGACGACCCCACCGAGGGGCTCTCTGACGATGAAACCGCGTTACTGGAAGAATGCGGCAGCCGGCTCACCTATTTCAATTTTGGCGGCCCCTTGAGCTTTGGCGCGGCGGCTGATCTCGGCCACCAAGTGAGAGAGCGCCTGAGCCCAAAGCACCATACCTCGCTGGTGCTCGACTTCAGCAGAGTACCGTTTATGGATGTTTCTGCTGCGCGCGCGGTTGAAACGATTGCACTGGACGCCATTCACGCCGGCAAACATCTTTACCTCTGCGGAATCAATGATGCGGTGGCGACGAGTCTGGAAGGACTGGGAGTAAACGAGCATCTGTCCGACGAGCATCGTTATGCTACTCGTATCGAGGCATTCCAGGCTGCGCGCGACTGGATTTTCGAGAATGCATCCTCGGCTAATGCTTCAGGCGATCCTGCAGGCACTGCGAAACCCGCCACAATCTGATCGCCTCCGTTACGCTCACCCTGATAGACTTCGCCCCATTACGTGGGGCGGCAAAATATGAAGACAGTCGGTATTTTCTGGGCCGTGTTGCTGTTCAGCGCCTGTCAGAGCGAAGACAACAGTGTCGATGCAGGTGCTTTACTGGCGCTCGAGCAACGGGCGCTGATCATAGACGTGCGCACCCCAGAGGAATACGAGCAGGGACACTATCCTGGCGCCATCAACATACCCCATGAACAAATTCTGGCAGGCGTGCGCTCAAGAGCGCTCGGACCTGACGACCCAATAGTGCTCTATTGCCGTAGCGGAAACCGTTCAGGGAAAGCGCAAACCACTCTAAGAGACGCCGGTTACTCGGTCACTCACAACGCGGGTGGGCTGAGTGCGCTATTGGCCGCTACCGGGCAAGACCCCGTGCGATCTCCCGAGCCCTAGGTGCCGGCTCTCCTCGATCCCAACAAGAGGCGAGTCCCCTTGAACTGTTATCCGCTCTCTGAGGATTGAGGGTTTTGCGGCACTCTCGAGCCGCACCTTGGTCACGATCCGACAGGTTTCGCCAGACTCGAGAACTGTGCCAACGCCTCGTCGGGGAGTCGGTCTATCCCCTCGCGATATTGTTCAGCGCAAGCGCTGTAAAACCGCGCATTCAGCAGGTTCGCGTCACCGCAGTCGCGCGTAGCGACAACCTTTCCCGGAACACCCGCTATGACAGAGTTGGGCGGAAAGACCTTGTTTTCCGTGATGATGGTGTGGCCCGCGACGATGGAATTTTCACCAATCTTTGCACCGTCCATGATGGTTGCATTAATTCCAATCAGGCATCTATCACCGATATCACAGCCGTGAAGGGTGGCATGGTGGGTGATAGAGCAGTCTTCACCGACGATGGTTGGCGAGGCGATCCCAACGTGGAGCATGACAAAATCCTGGATATTGGTGCGCGCACCAATACGGATCTCAAAGGTCTCGGCGCGAGTCACCACATTCGGCCATATCGAAGCGCCGGGCCCTACATAAACTTTCCCGTATAGCCAGGCACTCTCATGGATAAAGGCCGGGTCGTCGAGGGTGACATGCTCTCCAATGTATCCCATGCTGTGAACTCCTATTTGGCGGGTACGGCTATCTTGGCATGTAGCGCGGCGAAGCGCTAAGGCGCAGGAGTTCATTTTGAGGGAAAGGCTTTTTTGAAACAGGACGATCGGCAGGCAATCCGACTGGGTCTGGGGGCTGTCGTACTCTGGAGCACCGTCGCCACGGCCTTTAGCCTGAGCCTGGATTACCTGACGCCGCTGCAACTCGTCACCATCGCAGCCACCGTGAGTTGGTGCTTCTTTGCTGTAAGAAGTTTTTCAAAGGAAAAATGGCAACGATTATCAGCAACCAACTATAGAGAACGCCTGCAAGGTTTGATGATGGGGTGGCTCAACCCTGGTCTTTACTACCTGGTGCTGTTCGCGGCGTACGATCGGTTGCCGGCGCAAGAAGCCATGGCTATCAATTATTCCTGGGGCATAACCCTGGCGCTGATTGCCGCACCTCTGCTGAGACAAAAGCTTAACGTGGCTGCCCTGCTCGCCGTGGCGGTGAGTTACGCTGGCATTATCGTTATCGCAACGCGGGGTGCGCCGCTTACACTGGATCTGGCGCAACCGATAGGTGTGGGCTTGGCTCTGCTCAGCACCCTGATTTGGAGCCTCTATTGGGTCATCAATACCCGCCTCTCTATAGACCCCGAAGTCAATCTGTTCCTGAACTTTTCTGGCGCACTCCCTTTGTTGTTTGCGCTCCTCTACTGGACTGACACGCCAATACCTGCAGCGTGGCAGGGGCTGATTGGCGGGGTCTACGTGGGACTTTTTGAGATGGGGATCGCGTTTGTGCTCTGGATGAGTGCGATGAAAGCCACCAGCTCGGCACTGCGAATATCGAGCCTGATTTTTCTCTCGCCGCCGCTATCTCTGGCATTAATCTGGATGGTGGCAGGCGAACCCGTGCGCGCATACACCCTAGCCGGACTCGTCCTTATTCTCGCCGGCCTCTGGCTTCAGCGGCGCGCTGAATCCTGAATCACGCCCCTCAACCCGGACCGCCAGCGTATCTCCAGGCTTCAATGTGTCGAGGTGATACAGGTTGTCCTCACTCCAACGTATTGTCGCGCTGTTCGCATCGGTATTTTTTTCAAGCACCACCGCTCGAGAGTCAGGGCCATGCGACAACGCATTTCCCGCCTCTCCATAGCTTGCCATCAAGGCATCCGTTGCCCCACACCCCACTACCTTTCCTTCATCCAGCAAGAGTGCCTGCGAGGTCAGCTGCTGTAGTTCTTCGACAGCGTGCGAGACATAAATTAACGGCAAAGCTTCTGCGGCGACCCATTGCGACAAATGATCAAGCGCTTGCCGCCGATGAGCGGGGTCATTTGCCGACAGCGGCTCGTCCATCAGGAGCATTCGGGGTCGCGTCAACAGTGCCCGAGCCATTGCGACACGCTGCCTTTCTCCCCCCGAGAGCGCCTCCACCATTTGCCCTAACAGATGCTCGAGCCCCAGTTGCGAGACGATCGACTCGTAGGTCAACGTCGATTCAGTGTCCCTCGCTCGCCGCATGGCAAAGTCCAGGTTGGACTGAACAGTTCTGCTAGGAAGTAAACGGCCGTCCTGAAACACTACGCCGAGTTGGCGTCGATGCGTGGGAACAAGATCGGGCCGATCAAATTCACTCCACGTTTCCCCGTCGAACTGGATCAAACCGGTGAAGTGAGGCTCTAATCCGGCAATCAGTCTGAGCAGCGTGGTTTTTCCCGCGCCCGTAGGCCCCAAAACTCCCAACGCCGTGCTGAGATCTAAATCCAGTGCCAACTCAATTCTGAACCGAGGCCGTGTCAACTGACCCTCTATCACCAGCCGAGGACTCATCCTCGAATTACCTCCACTCGCTGATCTGTAAATCGGTAAACCACCCACAGTGAGACCAGTGAAAAACACAGCAGTCCCAGCGCAAGCTCATGCGCAGCGGCGTAATTGAGCGTTTCGACGTGCTCGTAGATCGCGATGGACAGCACTCTGGTCTCACCCGGTATGTTCCCACCCATCATGAGCACAACACCAAATTCACCAACTGTGTGCGCAAACGTCAAAATCGCGCCGGTCAAAAACCCCCGTTTCGACAGTGGCAATACGATATTCATTAACTGGTCGCGAGAAGAGGCGCCCAATGTCGCAGCCGCCTCGAGCGTAGCTGCGGGGACTCCACGAAACGCACTGTGCAACGGCTGCACCATGAAAGGCAGAGAGTAGAGCAAAGAAGCAATCACTAACCCGGAAAAAGAGAAGGTCAACGAGCCTCCGGTCATGCTCACCCAAAATGCGCCAACGGTACTCTCGGGGTTGAGCAGCACCAGCAGATAAAAACCCAATACAGTGGGAGGAAGCACCAGCGGCAATGCGACTGCGGCCTCGACGATGGGCCTGAACGAGGAGGACGTACGCGCCAACCACCAAGCCAGAGGCGTCGCGAGAGGCACAAGCAAGAGCGTGGTGAGCCCCGCAAGGAGCGCCGTCAGCCAGACCGCCTGCATATCAGCCGGCATCAGTCTTGCACCCTACCCGGTAACCGGTATCCATCGGCCCGAATCACCTCGCGAATGACCGGGGCTTGCATTTGACTTACCCAAAATTGTGCCGCTTCGTTGTCTCGTGCACGCGAGATGATCACCAGCGCTTGCTCAACACTGGCCCGGTCCGAAAACCACAGGATATCCTCAGGCTCCACCTTCAAACTGCCTGCGCGCATCCCAGCAGTAATCGATGATCGGGCGACAAAGCCAGCCTTGACCTGCCCTGTTACCAACAAACCCGTGACCAGGTTAACGTTATCGACCCGAATCACTCGGGAAAGCCACTCAGTATGCATCTGGGCATCTTCCATGACCCGCCAGGCGGCCGCACCGTAAGGCGCAAACGCGGGGTTTGCAATACCCACTTCTCCGGGCTCCAAATGAATGAGGTTATCCGCTGTGACTGCCCCACTTGCATGGGGCCACCACAACCCCAACTCTCCTATCGCATATACCTGCAATGACTCCGCAACGATGAGGCCACGGCGCTTTAGCTCTCTGGGTCGTTGTATATCTGCCGCCATTAACACATCAAAGGGGGCGCCATTAATGATCTGCGCCGCCAGTTTGCCGGTCGAGCCCGAGATGATCTCGTAACGGTGAACCGATGTCGCCTCAAGCTGCTGGGCAATCGCCAACGCCGTATCACGAAAATTGGCCGCCACTGCAATACGCGCCTCTGCCGCCTGCAGCCCGACGCCGCCCATCACGGAAAACAAGATGATGAACGAGGCTACTGGCCAAGACCGGCTCCCTCGCTCTAAGGCACTCCTCGGACATCGAGTCTGCACGTCACGTAACGCCCAGTTCATGTAGGCGCTGCATGAGGTATTGCCTGGCCGTGTATCGCGGCGAGAGCACTACCTCGGGTCGAGGATGCAAAAACAGTGGCAAAGCCATGCGACTGGAACTGGATTGATCCGGCTCAGGCGCTGCGACTCGGTGCGTCGTAGAGGGGAGATACCCGTCTGTCGCTTCCTGAAGCATATCCCCAATATTCACGATGAGCTGCCCAGGCCGGTGCGGTACAGAAATCCAGTCCCCGTTTCTGAGTCTGAGCTCGAGCCCCGGGCCATCAGCGGCGGGCAACAGGGTGAGGAGATTGATATCTTCGTGGGGTGCAGCCCGAAGCACTGACTGGCCCGCAGGCACAGGCGGATAGTGAAGGACTCGCAACATGGATTGCTCACTCGCCCGAATCATGTTGCGTAGCGGCTCAGTCAGATTAGCGGTTACTGTGTCGGGTAACTGCTCCGCAATGCAACCAAGCAGTTGAGCGCCCAACTCCACAGCCGCGTCAAAATGCGCGCTGAGATCCGGTTGTAGCCAGACAGGGCATCGGCCCCACGGATAAAACTGAAAATATTCTTTGTGATCCCGCTCGACAAAACCTTTGGCGTGCTCTGCATTTTGCAGCGAGAAGTAACCGTCTTGCCTCACCGGATCCATCTCGAAATCTTTGACATCGGCGTCCGAAAAAAAGGAAAGCCATTCGCCATAGATGCGCGCGACCCGCTTGTTATCCAAAGGATGGTCAATGACTGCAGCAAATCCATATTGTTGCAGTGACGCCATAAACGCCTCGCTAAAGCCCGAGGAAGTAAACGAGATTGGTTGAAGTTGAACGGGCCGTGTCAAAACTGGCGATCTCAAATGCCGCTGAGGGACAGGAAAAAGCCTGCCAACGCTGCGCTCATCAGATTGGACAAACTCGCGGCGATAAGCGCTCTGAAGCCAAACCGCGAGATATCGTCTCGTCGCCCCGGCGCCACTGCCCCCAACCCGCCCAGCAGAATGGCGATCGAAGAGAGGTTGGCAAAACCGCACAAGGCAAAAATGACGACTGCCTGAGCATGCGGAGACAATTGGCTCGCCACCTCGCTGAAACTCACATAGGCGACGAACTCGTTGAGGATGAATTTTTGCCCGATGAGACTTCCCGCGAGCTGCGCTTCATCCCATGGAATCCCGAGCGCCCAAGCCAGAGGTTGTAGCAGCCCACCCAGCAATCGCTCGAGCGTCAGCTGCTCAACACCAAGCCACGCACCGCCGGCCTCAAGCATGCCGTTTACCATGGCGATCAACGCAATGAAAGCCAGCAACATGGCTCCGATGGCGCCCACCATTTGCAGACCGTTCATAGCGCCGGTAGCGGCAGCGTCAATAAAATTGATGTACTTCTCGGTAGCGAGTTGCTCGCCACGCGCAGGCTCTGCTGGCGTGTCGGTTTCTGGCTCCATTAACTTGGCCATCAACAACCCTCCGGGAGCCGCCATAAAGCTGGCTGCCAAAAGATACTCCAGAGGCACACCTAGCGCGACGTAACCGGCCATCACGGAGCCGGCTATGGAAGCCATACCCCCCACCATCACGGCAAATAATTCGGATCGTGTCATGCCCGGTATATAAGGTCGCGCCACCAGCGGCGCCTCTGCCTGCCCGACAAAAACGTTAGCGGCCGCCGACAGTGATTCGGTATGACTCGTCTGCAACAGCTTGCGCAACCCTCCACCGAGGATTCGAATCATCCACTGCATTACCCGCGCGTGGTACAACACCGCGATCAGGGAGCTGAAGAAAATCACGACCGGAAGCACGCTGAATGCAAAAATAAATCCCAGCGAATCAGTGGGCCCCACCAGGCCACCAAACATGAACTCCATGCCAGCCCGGCTGTAACCGAGCAAGACCGACACGTAATCGGATGCGGTGGCGAGAGCGGCAATACCCCAATCAGTAAAGAGCGCAATAAATCCGATCGCAACCTGCAGTGCAAAAGCCAAGCCCACGGTGCGGAGACGAATGGCGGCGCGGTTTGACGATAATCCGACTGCTACGGACAAAAGAATTACTACGCCCACTAGGCTAATCATGTGCACCGCCCCTGCCGAAAGGCGTACTGTACCGCGCTGTTACACGGGGCAAAAGTAATAGCCAGCCCCGGAATCAGCAAAAGTCGACGACATCAGTCCAAACGCTGTCGATGTAGCCGACCGCTTGCTCGTTAGCCGATCGCGAGAGCAGAGACGGGGGCTGGACTCATCGTGATCGAGGGGAAGATGATCGCCTCGGCACGAATGGTTTTCTGTATGGCTCAGACAATGGTTGCGACAGAATAAAAAATAACTGAAGCGACATAATAAGAAATAATTAATACGCCGAGATTATCAATAACGGAACCGATTCGCTTGTGCATGGCTGTCTCCTTCTAAAGCGCCCTGTTGCAGGTTTCTATGTGGGGACAATCCTAGCTAAATCAAGCGCCTCCTCGCGCCAAACAACGCTTTATCGCTTATTTTATAAAAATTAATCCATTATTTTTAATAAAACATAAATAATAGTTATTAATATGCTTCGCCGAGGTTCTATCAGCCGGAAATTCCAACTGGCATGGTGGGCTAGAACCACTGAAGTCAGTCGAACTCTCGCTCAACACCCGACAGGCGCGCGTAAACCACTGCACCGAGGAGCGACACAACCGCCGCCGTCTGAAATACGGCATCCCAGCCTCCGGTAGCCTCCTGAATCCACCCAGAGACGAAGACCGAAGCGCTTGAGGAAACCGCTGCCAGAGTGTTGGTGACCCCCATCAGGAGACCGGACTGGTTCGGCGCAATATCCAGATGATTGGTGGCAAATCCACCGATCGACAGCGCAGTCAGCGCGTTGCTGAGTGTGATAACACTCACGCTGATAAACAGCGAATCGGTCAGGTTGATGGCCAACATGGCTGAGGCAATACCTGCAAACGCGAGACTCTGCATGACACGCCTGACTTTCAGGCGATCAACCCCTCTGCCAATCAAACTGTCAAAAAGGCGGCCCGCCAGTGGAGCCATGACCAGTGATACCAGCGTGGGAGCCAGCGCCAGCAGCCCCGCCAACTGTAGATCCGCACCCAATTCACGATTTACAAATGTCGGAAACCAAGACAACACAAGGTAGAGCGACCAGTTGATTGCAATATGCGCCACTGCAATCGCCCACACGGCCTTCGAACGTATCATGCGTGCCACACTGAGGCGCGGATAGATGGGCTCTGGCGACTGGCCCGGATTGGGCTTTGCGACACTTTCGGTAGCAGCCGTACCGTCAACCGTCTCCCACGTCGGCAGTGAGGCCGGTCTGGACCGGGCGAATAAAGCCCAAAAGCAGAACCAGATCAATCCCAGTGCACCGTAAAGATAGAACGCGCCCTGCCATGACCAAACGCTGATCAACCATGGCGTACAGATCAGCGCAATCACACTGCCACCGGAGATACCTGAATTCATTAAACCCACTGCTGACGCCCGTCGATCCGGGTGTACCCAGCGCGAATAGAGGGAGTATATGGAGGGCCAAGTGACCGCTTCAGCGACCCCCATGAGAAACCGGCAAACCAACAAAGCACTGATACCTAACAGCGCCGAAGCCGGTGTCAGTAGCGTAAACAGAGACCAAAATAGGACGCCTAACCCGAGTACCCACTTACCGCCAAAGCGGTCGGAGAGATAACCCGATGGTATCTGAAGGGTGACATAACCCAAAAAGAACGCAGACATCACCGCCCCCTGAATCGTCGGGGACCATCCGTTTTCTTCTGCCATGGGGATGATTGCGATGGAAATGGCAATCCGGTCAATCATGCAGATGTACACGGCAAGCACGGTCATAAAGACAAGCCAGCGGGAACCGGCGGGAGAAGCGTTACTGGGGACAGCGCTAAGTATCATCGAAAATCAATCGCTCGAGGCAGGGCCGCTACTGTAGATCAAGTTACCCGTATCCACATCACTTTCATTCGCTCCGCTGATGTTGTGCCCGACAACGGTTGCAATCCGCGAGGGGACAACACAGTTCTTGAGCGTGCCCGATACATCACCAATAAAAAAGGCGCCCGGAGGCGCCTCGAGAAAAAATGTTTAAGACTAGAAGCGATAGTTGAAGCCGACGCGGATCTCCCATAGGGAAGCGTCACCAATGCGGGTCTCTGCACGGCCATCATCGATGTCGTCTTGAGTGACGCCGTAGGGGAAGTTGGCCTTGTACATCACACCCCAGTCGTCATTGAGTAGGTTAGTCAAATTATCGATGACAACGTAAGCACTGCCCCGGTGCGCCTCAGCAAATCCCGGAAACTCCTGGCTGATACGCATATCGACCTTACGCCACCAGCTCCCGTTATTTTCATTACGCGTGCCAGGCTCAGCCAGCACGTGCTCGATAAAATCGAGATAAGGCGTGAAGCCGTAGGCATTGATGGTACCGTCCGCGCCGCCCAGCACTGTGCTGTAAGGCACACCGGAACTCGCCTGTCCATAAATAGAGAAGCGGGTTCTATACTGACCGAACCAATTCGCGGTGTAGTTAAAGACGCCGGTAAAACGATGTTCGATGTTGTAGTTAGAGGTAGACAGCACCTCTTCTTCCGGATCAAAGAACGCCCGGTTGGTGTAGTTCGAGAACGCAACCGAGGAAGTCATCGGATTTACGTCCTTGGCGTCAGTCCAGGCATAACCAAGTCGAATATCCCAGCCATTGTCGAAAGTCTTGAACAGGCTGAAGGCCAAGGATTCAGACTCGTTGCCCTTTGAGCTATTGGTCAAAACAAAAGTCGGCAAGCGCGCAGCGTCGTATATGGGATAACCCGCGCCAAAGTCGTTGTATTCGCCCGTAAAGTCGAGGTCACCGTGCTTATAAATCGCCGTATCATCACCCCGCGTAATCAAGGCATCCGCGGTCAGCACATAGCCATCACCAAACTCCCACGTCATACCCAGTGAGTATTTCCACTCCGTGGGCGCATCGAAATCCGGATCGAGATAGACGATTTCAAAATTGCTCCCATCGCCGGCTCCCACCTGCTCTGCAAGCTGAGACGGCACTCCCCAGCCCGGGCCGCACACCGGAGCACTGGATTCACAGTTCACCCAGTTTTGGGCAAACAGATCGACGTTGCGCTCTGAGACCTGCACGGCTGTGGTGTTGGTATTGGAGTAAACGTTGGAGTACCAGAC
>Ga0181575_10002915_pt1 | contig 12130 bp, 17 predicted proteins | sample 101ome_23_FD_145599 | JGI IMG/M metagenome (GOLD analysis project Ga0181575, IMG submission 145599) | Coastal salt marsh microbial communities from the Groves Creek Marsh, Skidaway Island, Georgia - 101411CT metaG (spades assembly) | ecosystem: Environmental > Aquatic > Marine > Intertidal zone... | reverse complement strand
TGTTTATCCCAGTTCAATTGTTCGGCTAAATGTCCATCACTATTCGAAGTGATTGGGTTACTTACAGCATTAGCGATTAATCTATGCGATACTTGAGGTGTTATATAGTAGCCAGAACCAGGAGCCATGTGGGTTCCACCTTTACCCCAATCTCTATTCATAAAAGATAAAAACTTATAACCATCTTTTTTGAAATCTGGTAAAGGTTTTATTAGTTTTGAGTCATGCTCTAAAACAACTACAGGGGTGTTAGTATTTAAACATTTACACCAAAGTTCAAAATGACTATACCAAACAGCTTTTTCAGTTGATGTGAACTCTCTTTTTTTAGATCCGCTTTTTTTAGTTCCAAAATCTAACTTATTTTTATAAACCAAATCTTTAGGTGTAACAGCTTCAAAATGATTTACTTCATACTCTTTCCAAGATTCCATAACTTGTCTTTTATACATGGTAGATATTGGATGATCTGATATAGAAATCATGTATATTTTATAACGAGTTCTCTTCTTCATCTGGATTGGTGACTTTCATTCTTAATCTCAAATATTGTTTCACAGAAAATGGAATATTATCTTTTTTTAAAATGATATCTATTAATTCAGTAGCTTTTCTAGGAGATATGCAAACGCCTTTACCTAGTGCAAAAACACTCATTGGTCTTTGCTCATATATTTTAGGAAAATCTCTAGCAAATCTCCCAATACCAGGAAACACTACCATAAAATGTCTATTTAAGATTCTTGCTTTGCGAAGAATATTAATAAAAGTGTACCATTGACGGATTTCTAGTGTGCTTAAATATTGTGAAGATGCATTGATACTTTCAAACCCTAGTTCAGTATCACTATTATTAATAGTGTCCACAGACAACAAGTGTTGGGCAGAACAAGTGTATCCCCACACGTTAAACTCGTTTACAATAGTGTTTTTAGCTTCAACATCATCTATATCTTCTGGATCAAATATAACAAAGACTCTAGTGTCTTTTGATAAGTATAATGGATCTTCGATCATCTGTAATCTTCCAAGCTAAATTTTGTTCCGTACATTTTATAGTTTTCTCTACCATGATTAGTATACACTAAAACCTCTGGATCATCAATTAAAAAGTCGCAATCATTACAATAACTGGGCCAGTTTCCCATCTCATGGTCTTTTCTTAACTGATTGTATTTATCACCATACCAAATCTCTTCTATAGTATTTATACTAGCATGACCTAAAACAGCCTCTTCATCTCTACCTAAAACTTGACAACAAGGATGAATAGCCCCAGTGTTACCATTGATACCCCCAGCGCGGATAACAATATCAGGACTGAAGGGTCTTCCACAAGTTTTCTTTTTACCCAATCTACCATAGTCTGGATCATAAACTCCACTCCAGTTATGCATCTTCCATATTTCTGTTTTAACGTTAGCAGAAGTTACAATCTTTTTATACTCTTCAACTTCATAGTCAATGTTATTATTATTTAAAATAAGATGATATGTTGCCACAACACAATCAGACTTAGACTTCACAACGTATCGTTTCATCTCATGCAAGTTTGAAATAGTACGATAAAAGTTCTTAGAGTTCATCCATTTAGAATAAGTATCATAAGAATAACCAACAATAGAAAACCTAAAAAACCCAAGGCCAGCATCAACGCATTCCTCCATATAGTTGCCATTCATTCTATACCCATTAGAAAAGATTACTGATTGACAACCAGCATCTGTGACTACTTGAATATACTCTGGCAGATTTTTTACAATAGTTGCTTCACCAGATCCATCTAGATTTACAACATTTAGACCTTTATCTACAAGCTGATTTACATAACCCTTGAACTCATCCAAAGGCATCATACCAGTCCAGTCTTTTCCTCTAGCCCCTGTCCGACCTTCAGCGAATGTCTGAGGACACATCTGGCAAGTGTAGTTGCAACCACCATTGATCTCTATTACTGCACGATCTATTTCCATCTTACCATCCGTTTACAAATCTAAAAAATACTTTTTTCCAGTTCTCAGCTTTTTCTGTGGCTTGCTCTACCATATACTCAAACTTTTTTAAATCTTTGTCTATGTAAAATCCATCTTTAGTTACAACTGCTGCTGGTGTGTGCCAAGTTGATATTGAAGAAGTGCTTATGACTATATGTGGTTTAAAAAGATTTTTTGTAATATAGTGCCACATACCTTCATAGGATAAACAACATTCGCAAGTTCTTATATGATACATTGCTTCATGTATAGGTGTTCTATAATCTATTTCAATAACATTCCATCCAAAATCTTTTAATCTATCTATTAACCTTTGCCACTCCCAATCTAACAAAATATGTTTATCGTTAGTAACTTGTTGTCTAAGATTAGTTGTTGGTCTCCATAAACATATTTTTCTATTTATTGAAGTAGTATCTATAGTTGGATCAAATGCCCAATATCTATAAAGTTCAGAACGTGGTCTTCGTGTAATACCTTGATAGAACTGTTTATAAAGAGAATAATCTTTACTATCCAAAACAACTTTTATGTTAACAATGTCTGGCCACATATATCTTTTACGAACATATTCAAAGCGTTCATAAACTGTTTCTGGATCTTCATAATGATATCTGTAATCTTTTTCATGAAAGAAATGTAGTTCAAATGTAGTTGGTTTTTGATTAACAAAAGCTCTCATATGAGCAATGTTCATCCCATACATTGTATCACCGATACCAACAGTTGTTTTCCAACGTATGGTATCCAAACCATGATTATCTCTCCAGTCGGATATCTGAAGCTGCCATAGATCTTTCATAATAATTAATTATCTCTTTTGCTATCTGTGTAGCTTCTTTAAAGTTTTTACGAAATCGATTATTCTTATGACCATTATTTATGAAGTAGTTTAGGCTATCAATATCGCTGTCATAGTTAGGCAAGTCATAGGTTTTTCTATATGATACTAGCTTTTCATATTCGTATCGTTTATTTAAAACATCAAATATTGTCATGAAACTAGTCTCTTTATACCTTTCATATAACTATCTAGATTATCATATGGAGTTCCTTTTTGAAATTTACTAGGATTACCTTCCAGTTTAAATAGCCCCATGATACCAGGAGATTTTAAATCAGCCCTACAAATGCTACTATACTTAGTGTTTGTATAAAACCAATAAGTTGGTTCATATTGAAGATCCCAGAAACGATTATACATTTTAGTTGCTGTTCTTACATCGTGCTTTTCAATATTATCTGCAAGAATATATCTTGGTTTTATCCTCTGACAAGACTCGAAATCTCTATATGGTTCTTTTCCATCGTGCATACCGTCAACAAAAATTAAATCAATATCGGTATGTCTATTCTCGTTGCCCCAAATAGGTTCTTGATAGAATGTAAACTCAGGATAATATTTTTTAATCTGCCTAGCGTTTATCGCAGACACATCACCAGGATCATAGCTTACTAAAGACTCCAAGTTTTTAAATACATTCATCATCAGTAAAGATGCATGTCCAGCAAACATCCCAATCTCAATAACTTTTTTTGGATTTACGATTTCTTGTATTTCTAGCCAAGGGTTTACCATGTCTGGATTATTAAGATCAGTACCACCCCAACCATTTTTGGGGTATCTTAAAAAGTGATCATCAATGTTTAAAAGATTGTTCGCCATAATGTTTTATCATTTCTCTATCAACTGTAAAATCAAAGTTTGTAGCTATTATAGTTTTTCTTAAGTTACTTTTTATAGTAGGAGATCTATGTACTAAAAATGTCGGGAAAAAAATAATATCTCCTTCATTTACATTGAACTGTCCATAATTTAAAAACTCTGTTGCTTCAGACATTTCTGGAAGTTCAATATAATAAACACAAGCCCAGTGACCACCATGAGAATGCCACCCAAAATCAGAACTTTGCAAGTATTGTTGAAACCAATATGTTACATTACCTTTTTCAAGCTTTAGTCCATACATTTCACCTAACTCATAAGCGTATGGATATAAGATCTGGTCCATCCACGGACCATAAGTTCTTGGTGCTTTTGGTATATTAAAGTCGTAATAATATCCTTTACTATTAAGTTGGATATTATTATCTTCTATCATACTTTTAATAGAGTCAAGAAGCTTTGGTTTATAGTAATCGTGATCTTCTACTTTAAATATATGTACGTGATCAGGTAAACTATCCCTGTAGTTGCTGATTGTCGAGTTCGTCATAATCATACTCATCATCATACATCACTTCATTCAAAACTTGTTTGGTGTCTCCACCAAGAACTTCACGAATACGCAAGTCTTTATCCAAAGATTGATATTTGTGTTTACCACGTTTTTTATTGCGGGGATCGTATCTAGAATATTTTGCCATGTTCTCCTCTTAATATCCTAACATTTCTTTTGTCATAATATAATCTCGTACAAAGTCAGACCTTACAATGTCTTCCCAACCAAAGTTTATAATACTAAAGTTTTTAACTTGTTCTACTATTTGTAAAAACTTAAGCAGTCCACTCTTTTCATCTTCATATTTAAAATCACTTTGTTTGTAATCTCCACAGAATATTATTTTACTGTGCCTACCTACTCTAGTTATAACTGAATCTAACTCATGAAAGTTTAGGTTCTGCATCTCATCTACCACAATAATACTATTATCAAATGTTGCACCTCTAATAAAAGAAGTAGATTCAAACTGTATCTGATTTGCTGTAACCATTTTACCATAAGATCTCGTATCACCAAATAGCTCAGAACAAATATTTTTGTAAGGTGTAGTAAAAGCCTCTTCTTTTGCTTCCTTGTCTCCAGGTAAAAATCCCATTTCTCTAGTTGGGACCATAGAGCGAACTATAATCAACTTGTCCCATTCAGTTTCTTTATCAAGGACATCTTCAAGTGCAAGATAAAGTGCCATGAAAGTTTTACCAGTTCCTGCAGTTCCAGTTAGTACTAAGTTGTCTCCTTCATCCCATGCTTTGTAAGCGATTTCTTGGTTTTGTGTGAGCGGATCAAACTGAAGTAAATCATCCAATCTGACTGACATAGAGTTATTGACAGATTTTTGTCTTTTCATTATGTTTGTATCTTACTGTGTCTTCCAGCGTTCTTATGTGTTTTCTTTAAAAAATTATTCCATTCGGATCCAGCTTGTCTCCTTGCTACATCTCCAACTCCTGATACAAATTTTGCGGTAGATAGTTTCTGCTCCCATTGCCCTGTGGCAAGAAGCTCTTCTCTTTCGGCCAGCGTAAGAACCATGTCTCGTTCTTCGCCAGTTTCTATATTAATCATTGTATATGATGGCATTCTTTTCGAAGGGTTATTCCCTTCTAATCCTTTCTCCTATGAGACTGATTCCAACTTTGAAACAAGAAAGTCACGTTTACGTTTTAGTTTAGATAGTAGGTCTACATTATTTTTCATCTTAACCCTTTCTATATAGTTATTCAACTCTAATAAATCGTTTGCTAATCTCTCAAGTTGGATTTTACTCATACAATCTCCCGTTAGTTATCTAAGAATTAAATCTGGAAATGCCTCCTGTGTTAGCTTTTTAGTAACACCTTTGATAGGCATTTTTTTGTTAATCATACCAGCTAGAAGCTCTGCATCTCTTGGATGCACAGTTTCCAAAATATCTAAAAACATTTTTTCACGTTTAATAGTATTCATTCTTTCACCAGGCCCGCCTTTGACAAAGTTGGCAAGCTTTTTATTATGTTGTGACCATTCTGAAGGATGACTGTCAAATGGGGCGGGTTCATATGGCACTGGTCCTGTGGGCAGCAACCATTGAACTGCATCATCAAAAGTTCCTCTTAGGATATCTTTTAATGCCCAGTTGTTGTTTTCTTTTTGTAGGATTTTTACTTTGTCAGCACGTGTCTTTGCGGCTGCAACTTTATCTAACACTTCATGTGCTCTATACTTTACTGTGTTAACCATTCAAACGAAGTCCTCTATGTCTTCCAATAACATTCTACATTTTTTATCTACTAGGTAAGGAAACACTTTACCTCTATTTTTCCATTTATCTTGGCTCTCAAAGCTATTTAGTATTTTAGTTTTTACTGAACTTGGAGTTTCTGATAAATCTATAAGTTTTTTATTTCTACAATAGTTTCTGTAAACTTCTTCGCCCATACATTTTACATCTTCTATAAGACTATCTATAGCTTTTTGTCTTAAAGGTGTTTGACGAATACCATCAACAAAGCTATTATCACCACTAAGAACATTAGGCACCCCATCAGAGGTATCGCCTTTTAGTATGAGTTCTAATAACTGTTTACGAGGATTTTGTTCATTGATGTAAGTCTGTCTCATTGGAGACCATTGATAAACGTTATGATACTTTTGTAGTTGAGCAAAGTCTTTATCTGCTGATACAATCATAATAGGTTCTGATTTGCCGAACTCTTGTGTTTCTTCTACAATAGTAGCGATAACATCATCAGCTTCACATTCATCTATAAGTAATGTTTTGTACGGAAAGTGTTCTGTAAGTTCTTCAAACACTAAGTTAATTATTCTGAATAGTTCGTCCCAATCAACGTCATCTTTCTTACGACCATCTGCACGTTTAAACTTATAGTTAGGAAAGAACTCTTTTCTCCAGTTCTTTTTACCATCACCACATACAACTATTTCGCCATACTTTTCTTTAAACTTATTACGATATAAACGAATAGAGTTAAGAATAATATGACGAAATAAGTCTTCATTCATTTGATGCTTTTGTTGTATTACACTTCCAATAGCAACTGCATTATAATCTATTAATATAATTTTACCAACTCCTAGTATACTCACCCACCTAAAAGGCTACTACTTAATTATACAGTTTTTTTCTGATTCGTCAATCACTTTTTTCCATAAGTGCTATGGCTGCATCATAGTCTTCTTGACTTACAACACCTTCACGTAGAAGCCTCTGCCTGTTTGCCATATGTTGTGCCTGAACTTCTTCTTTAGATCCACCAAAGTATGGTACACAATGACCTTCTTCGATCATTACGTCTGTGACTTTTTCTTTCTTTCCTTCGTAACGTTCTACATAGAAGTCACCTAAGATACGACCAAACTTACCCTTCATATCTTCACCATTCTTATCTTCTGTTGTGATAAGCTTGGCATCTTTTTCTAGTAAAGAATAAAGTCTTTTCTTAGCGGCTGTGCCAAATAACTTTTCTACTTTATCACTAGTTCTAGACTCTGGTGTATCAATGCCCATGATACGAACTCTTTCATCTTTAAGACAAACTCCAAATCCAAGATCGATATCAACATCAACTGTGTCTCCATCAACTACTTTTACTACTGTTACGTCATACTCGTTTGTGTTCATTCTACTTTCCTATTATATGTTTTCTATGGATCTTACCCCCTATAAAAGCATTATAATATTCATCAGGCTTCAAGAGTACATCCCTCTCTAGCTGATATTTCATTTCATAGTAAGAACACTCTCCTTTTGTTTTACATAATCTTAATATTTCACGTTTAAAATTGTCGGCACCTTTTTCTTCTACCAACATTTTTACTTCGGTGCTGCTGCCATAATATTTACGCCAATCGCTCTCAGTGCGGCTTAGAATGGCTCTACGGCGCGTTTTAGTGACAGGTAGCCTTTTAGGTTTCCAAAAAAACTTCTTGCCAATATACTTCATTCCAGTGTCTAGTTCTGTGATTTCATAAACAAAACCTTGATACTCTTCTGGTGTTTCTTCAAACACTTTGCCATTATATGTCCACATAAAAAAATAGCCCCTTTCAGGGCTATTTATATTCTTAATCTTCTAAGACTTCGAACTCTAAAGGTGTTCCGCACATCGGACAATATTGAGGCGGCTCTTCGCTATCTACTACTAAAACCTGAGTTTCAACTTCGCAAGCGGGACACTCTGCCCAATATTCTTCTTCCATGTATACTCCTTACATGCATAGGTCTTCATATTTAGATGTATATAGCCTATGTTCACTTTTGTCTTTATGCTCTGAGTAAAAGAGTTTAAAAAGTAATTTCACAAGCACCACCTTGACATGCCATTGCGCCCATAGTATCGATATCGGTAAACTCTTTTTGATTAAGTTGAGTTACAAAATCGATTGGTGCAATATTCTGTTGAATCTTTTCCCACTTGTGTAGTAAGAATACGTCCTTCAAACAATACTCTGTTTGCTTTGTATCGCCCATGAAGTAGTTGTCTGCAAACTTATTAAACCGACGAATCCATTCTGCACGAATGTCTGAGACTTCTCCTTGAAACTCTGGTGGCGTTTGCGCAATCTGAGTTGCTTCCCATAGATCTCTGAAACCTTGTTTACGAGTATCTACAATAAGACCAGATGCAAACAATGCACCCTTACCATACTTTGATACGATTTCATCTTCGGTAAGAACTTCAGTCATAGGTGCTTGTGCAAAATCTTTATCGCCTGATCCAGCTAAGAAACTAATCCCAGCAAAGAGATAACGGTTGTCGTAAACGTAATCTTCAACCTCTGTCCACTGATGAGGCATCACTGTTACAGTGTTTGACACATTATGTCTAAGATCAGGGTTCGCACACAGCTCAGGACTAGTGCCAGCTTCTACCCAGTTTTGTTGAACTGTTTTTACTTTCTCTAATAGATTTACCCCATAAAGTTCTTCTCTGTAAAGAGAACCATTAGGTGAAATAATAGGAAAGCCAACGCAGTAGTCAGTACCGTTAGCAGACCATACCGACTCTTCGACCATATATGGGTTAGACTCTGCAATAAGTTTTGCAACTTCTGTATCCTTGTTTAGCTGTATATGACGGATATAACGAGGGCTATGCTCAGAATGTATACCGCTCGACGTTTGGAGTAAAACGGAAGCGTTTCCACTAGGCTTAACACACGTTGTTCTTGCTGCCGGATTAATTCCGATAAGCTCTGCCACTTCTTTGTTAACTTGTCTAACAATTTCTGCTCCTTCTCTTTGTACTTCTTCATCAAATAGAATGTCTGGATTGTTCATCCATCCAGTTACGGAAACTCCCAATAGAGCTTCGCGTTCAAAGATTTGTTTTGTTGTTTCGTCTAAGTATTTAAACTTGGTGTAACCAGCTTGTAGAGTTCCCATAATAGAAGCTGCTCTACACGCTTTGTAGAACTCTGCAGATGAGGTACACTTTCCACCATTGATCTCAGTAAGATTACATCCTTGCCATCCTGACTTTCCATCAATCTGTGGATACATACCAATCTCAACACATGGATTTGTTGTAAAGTCTTTGTCATCGACAAAGTAGAAGCCTGGTTCTCCAAACTCTTTAATTGACTGCATGATTGACTTAAACTGCTCTTTTGAGATTTCATCTCTAACGATAACAGCAGAGTTGTTAGAACGCCCACGTTGAGCATTATCAATAAACCAATTCCCAGTCTTCGCATTAATCATCTCCTCATCATCTGCACTGAAGAGACAAATGGTAGCTGAACGTCTTACGCCTCCAGCCAAAACTGCATCTGCAGCGTGCATAGCAATATCATAAACATCAATAGGACGCAATCTATTTTCGCCCTTCAACACTCTTGACTGAATCAAATGCTCAATCTTATCAAGAGCCTTACGTAGTGGTTCAGGGCCAGGTGCTTTAAAGCCACCATTGATCATTGCACCTTTTGGACGCACATTGTTTAGATCAAAATAAACTTTACGACCTTCCATCTCAGGGAACTGTCCACCGCCTACAAAGTATGATGACATCAATGCGCCAAGTGCATCTGCCCATCCCTCAACGGAGTCTTCAACAACCCAACCTTTTGCTTGTTTTTTGCGTTCTGAAATGTCAGGCATTTTTGCAACGTGATGAGCTTGCACAGAGAAACCAGCACCAGCACCACATAATAGAACATAGAACAGTTCTGAAAAGAAACGTGGTCTATCAGCATATGTTGATGTGCAGTTGTACATTCTCATCTGGTGTTTACGGAGTTGATCTCCACCAAACTGTAATGCGCGTTGTGCTCCTAAAGCATACTTGAGTTTATACAAAGACTCCGCTTCGTCAATAAGCTGAGAAAGTTCTGGTGTCATTTTGTCACTGTAATAATCACGGTGCATATCCATTACACGTGATACAGATTCTTCCCAAGTTTCATATCGTTGCTTATTATCATCCCACCTACTATAACCTTCATAAAACTTTGTTTGGGACATCAAACCTCTTGTGTCCACATCTCTATTTGTGGGAACTAATTTAAGCATTTATAACCTCTTTGGAATATATGTTGTGGTATCTATGATTGTATACCATAGATATATGGATTCTATTTTCGAATGGTAGTATTATATAGGATTTTAGGAGTTTAGGAAAGTCTTATTTTTTGATATATTGAGTGTTTATTAATAAATTTTTTGCACGTTTATTATTATATTTTTTGGGATTTTTCCACATATTTGCTTTAAAACTCTTGCCTAGATTGTAGTCAAATACTGGAACAGTATTGTCTTCAAAGATTTCTTCATCGACTTCTAAGTGTATATTCTTGTATAAAAAATCATAAACTATCTCAGCTTGGTACAAATGACCATCAGCACCAAAGTGAAAATCATCTGGTTTACTAAACCCTTTCCATAGCATATGATTATATAATCCCCATGTATAGTTCTTTATCAAAAAATCAGATGTGTCTATTTGCTTAAAAATAGGATCTTTTTGTATTTCTATTGGAATTCCATAATAGTTTATGATTATGAGTCTTATTTCTAACTCTTTACATAGTTTTTGAATAGTTTGAATGTGCATACAAGTTAAAAGTTCGTTTCTGATAAAAGTTTCATCACCTATCGGCCAGCTTCTTACATCTTTATTTTTTACATTACTATCAAGTGAAGGATCATCGTACACCAAACAAGTACCAGTTCCATGCAGTTGTTTATACCAATTTGCTTTTTTATTTTCACCTTTCGCTTTAAGTTTTTTAACTATATTGGTTATATAATCGTATCTATTCCACTCTATACAAGTAATATATCTTTTACGATAGTTTCCTACCATTGAGCCTAGAGAACCAGGAATCCAACTGCCGGATGCACGGTTGTCTACAATACCTTCTCTAAAGTTATCTGCAAGTTGCCATATTAGTATTTTAGGTTTTTGTAGCTTACCTAAAGCAATGTAACTAAGTATTGCGTGTAACTCAAAATAAGAAACACTATTGCATTTACTAACCTCAGCAATATTACGGATTTTTACGTCTGCCATACTTTCTAGAATAGCACTGTAGCGTTGTTGTTCAGGGATATCTAATCCTTCACCCCAACTAAAAGAACACCCTTGTAACATAATGTCCATCAATAAAATACCTTAGTTTTAGTGTTAACTTCAAATAAATGACCGTCATACTTATCATTACAGATGGGTCTACCTCTTACATTTAAAGAAGTATTTAATAACATTGGAATATTTGTGATGGTGTAAAACTCTTCTAAGATTTTTCTTAAGATTGAGGTACTGTTTTTTGGTACTATTTGTACTCGCGCAGAACCATCAACATGTGTGACAGATTTATAATCATGTTTTGCCTTTGCTGTATATTGCATATATTCGTTCATTGGACCTTCAAAGTATTCATCAGCAAACTCTTCCATAATAGCAGGAGCAAACGGTCTATACTTCTGTCTATTTTTTATTCTATTCACAGTGTCTTTAATATCATACGCTGGATTAGCGAGTAGACTTCTATTTCCTAAAGCTCTTGGACCAAACTCTGCTCTTCCACTTAAGACTCCACAATATTTTTCATCAGATATGTATTTGGCTATTTCTTTAGGGTTTAAATCGTTTTTCATATCAAATCCTAAGTATGGATCTTTCCATACTAATCTATTTTTACCTGTACCTAAAGCCCATGCTCTTGCTGCAGCACCAATAGCAGATCCACCATCACCAGGATTTATTGCAATCCACATATCATCAAAGAGAGATTTAATCTTTGTGTTTGCTACAATGTTTTGAGCTACTCCACCACTGTAACAAAGTTTCTTTCCGTATTTTCTAGCTATTTTAGCTAATCTCATAATCTCTTGTTCTGCTAAAGCTTGTACAGATGCAGCTAAAGAAACATCATTTTCTGTTGCAAAATCAGATAAATGTTTTTCTA
>Ga0181575_10002914_pt1 | contig 12130 bp, 12 predicted proteins | sample 101ome_23_FD_145599 | JGI IMG/M metagenome (GOLD analysis project Ga0181575, IMG submission 145599) | Coastal salt marsh microbial communities from the Groves Creek Marsh, Skidaway Island, Georgia - 101411CT metaG (spades assembly) | ecosystem: Environmental > Aquatic > Marine > Intertidal zone... | reverse complement strand
AATCTCGACACCAGAAGAAGCCAAGAACTTTCCAAATTCAACTAAACCAGTCTTATCCGAGACAGAAATCAATGCCCTAGTGATTTTCACAAGATCCGGCGAGGGAGGAAGATTTATAGAAACGGCCATCGCTCTTAGCGACTCCTACTTGAGAATGAAATGAGGAACCGCGTTTTTGCGGATCAGGCTCCATAAAGTCAAACTCAGCACCAGTGGAAAATTAAGTGTTGGTTTCTTTTCTGATCGCCCACCGCCCAGATCGGCCAGGATATATTGGTAATTCTATCCGCACTGCTGCAGATGGAACCCCAGGTAAACCTCGATAAGGTTCTGGTGAGAGATTTATTGCCTGGTTAGCACGCAAGCGCCAACCATGTCCTGATGCAGTTCTTATGAGCGCTGAGGTTTCATCGACCTGAATCGCATCGGCACTTGGATGTAAGTGAAAAGGAATAATCCCAGCTTGCTTTGAGCTAGTTTCCATAAAATCTTCACCTCGAAGATCAAAACCATCAGCAGCCAAAAAAATTCGGCGCCTCCAGTTTATTTCTGGCCGTGACTGTTGAAATGAAGCTGTTAATAACGTGGCACCCTCTTCGCTATCGCGCTCTATTGCGTTGAAATCTAGAGGTCGTGCTCCCTTAAACATTGGTGCACAAAAGGCCGAGCCATTATCTCTTTGAAAGCGAGGAGCTGGTGCATCTGAAATAGAGCCGGTGCTCACAAAAATACGATCATTCCCATGTCCGAATTCTATGGCGCCGTTTTGGGCGCCAAGTAAAAGTAATGAGCGCCCTGCCAGAGCACGAGAGTATCCAGCATCGGGGAGATCCAAAGCAGCACGCCCCCTCCATCCAGAGGCCGCAAGAGCTAGATCAATTGCCCAGGAGTCACCCTCTCCACCATTAAAGACTGAGAGTCCACCGTCACCTGCACGCATCGCAGCTAATGTTCCCGCCACTAACGTGATAATTTCGGAAATTCCCTCTGGCGGCGCTCTACCAACCGCATTGGCGGCCGTGCGCAGGTCTAACAACCGCATTAAGCTATCCAGTTGACTGATTGGAGAGGCACTTCTAATCCATCCATCTCTCCCAATGTCATTATCCTTCGCTATGGCAAACACGCGGTCTATCGTCGAAAATAAATTTTCTCTCTCGCCAACAGCCGCGGCACCAGCAGCTAGGCCTGCCAGAGCTGAGAATCTTGCAGGTCCCGAAGGGACTTGCCCAATTCGCTTCCTCAACCAGAAAGTTTGTGACGCGATTTGTTCCATTAAGTCGGATCGGATAGAGGGACCGGCGCTCGAAGCAAAGAAATCATATGACCCAATCCACGCCGTTAGTCGTTGACCAACTATATCTGGTCTCCAAGCGATATGATCTCCTCTGAGATCGCTATCAAACCAAGCTGCCACCACTTTTCGAGCTGTTCGTCTTGCAGCTTCTCCACCTAAAGAACGCAAATCTCGAAGCCAAATAAAACTATGGGCGCGAATTCGTCGTGCATCATCTTGAGTTAATTCACGGTCACGTGACTGAGGGCTAATAGAAGCTAAAAGGTCAGCCTCATTGGCAACCAAAATCTCACCACGTTGTGCATTACCAGGCCACGGGTCTTTGAAACGAAATACCGGATCCGATGGAACTTCAGGCACCGCCCGGAAACCATCGAAAATATTTTCAAGCAATGGGATGCGAAGGTAACGGCCACCCGAACGCATTGGCATTCCTTAATTCAAGTAAGATCAACTGTGGCTGAATCACGGATGGCCTGAATGTTAGCTGCATAGGCTGGCGCACCATCCTTAAATACTGCTGTGCCAGCAACCAATACATCTGCTCCTGCCTCAACAACCCTTCGCGCGGTTTCTGGCGTGACACCTCCGTCAACCTGGAGCCTTATATCGCGGCCTGATAAGTTGATACGACGTCGAACGGACCTGATTTTTTCAAGCTGATTCTCAATAAAGGATTGACCGCCAAAACCAGGATTGACGCTCATCACGAGAACAAGATCCACCATATCAATAAGGTTATCGATGGCTTCAACAGGTGTGCCAGGGTTCAATGCGACCCCAGATTTCATTCCAAGACTATGAATTAATCCTAATGAACGATGTACGTGTGGACCCGCCTCTGGATGGATGGTTATTCTATCACAGCCCGCCTTCTTGAATTCTGGTAAAAAGGCATCTACGGGCTTTATCATCAGGTGCGCATCAAATGTTTTTTGTGTCACTCCACGTAAGGCATGTATCACTGACGGCCCAAAACTTATATTGGGCACAAAGTTACCATCCATAACGTCAAGATGGATCCAATCAGCGCCAGCGTGGTCAACAGCTTCTATACATTCACCAAGCCGAGCAAAATCAGCGGCGAGAATGGATGGCGCAATTAGAATATCTTTTGTCATAATTAATCTTAGTCCCAGGCCAGAATTCTCGTACCAAGCATTAAGCAAACTATCATATAATACGGCATTGTTTACAGAAGGAGACGCTGTGTGGGCAGCATAACCACCCAATGAATGGTCGTCACCTCGTTTTGATTGTTTGTGTGGCACAAGTTGCTGCCCAATTGGGTGCCTATGTATGGGCCGCACTGTTGCCAGAGCTCAGACAAGCTTGGGGCATTAGCCCTGCGGAAGCAGGATTAATAACTGGGGCTTTCTATTTAGCCTACATGATTTCCGCACCTGTTTTGGTGTCCCTAACTGATAGAATAGATCCGAAGTGGATTTATCTGTTTGGCGCAACATCCATCGCTGCTGGACATTTTGGTTTTGCTTATGTTGCCGAGGGTTTATGGACAGCAGTTGCAGCGCGAGCCATTGCGGGTTTGGGCTGGGCTGGAGTCTATATGACAGGCCTTAAGCTTCTTGCCGATCGTGTCGATGCAAATTTGATGCGCCGAGCTGTTGCCTGGCATGCAGCAGGTATTGGGGCTGCAGGTGCAATTTCTTTTATATACGGAGATCTAATTTCAAATCTTTTTGGATGGAACACCGCCTTTGCATGGGCTGGTTGGCTCTCGGTGGCTGCTTGTGCACTTGTAGTAACTGCTGCCCCATCTGTATCTCCACCACAAAACCCCAGTAGCTCAGTCGCGCTTCTAGACTTCAGACCGGTCCTCAAAAATCGTTCGGCAATGGCATACGCCGTGACGTATTGTATCCATACTTATGAGATGAGTGTTCTGCGCGGCTGGGGAGTTGCATTTCTTGTCTACGTGGCTTCTAAAACTCCAGAGGTTTCAACCACATGGTTCTCCCCTGCATTAATCGCAACGCTAGTAGCGTTGGTTGGAACAGCCACGAGCGTTTACGGCAACAGCCTTTCAATTAAATTTGGACGCCCCATGGTCGTCAAACTTGCCACCAGTCTTTCAGCCGTGGGAGCAATTGCGCTTGGTTTTCTGGGTCCACATTCATACTGGCTTTCAGTATCAATTGCGATAATTTGCGGTGCTTTGATCTGGTTGGATAGCTCAACCTTGACTGGAGGCACTTCAGACTCAGCTGAAATAGGTCGACGTGGACAAACACTAGCACTTCACACAACTTTAGGTTACGCAGGCGGGGCTGCCGGCCCGATGATAATGGGTCTTATTCTAGCTACTTTTAGTGAGGCAAACGGTTACACCGATCTTGCCTGGGGGCTAGGTTTCCTACATGTAGCCTTTGTCGGCGTAATCAGCCGATTTATTTTTTCTTGGCTTAATGATGATAAAAATGTCGAAGGACAGTAATTTAAGCTTTCAATGTTTTGGAGAGATAGATGAGCACACCCCCCCCTCTTGCAGGTGACCGAAATAATGCCGCTCGCCTGGATGCCGTCCTATCTGAATTAAGCTCAATTCTTGGAGACCGTTTATCCACTGCGTTAGCAGAACGAGATCAACATTCTCAGGGTGAAGATCATTTTCGCCCCGCTCCACCAGACGCTGTAGCTTTTGCAGAAACAACAGAGGAAGTTGCAGCTATTCTCAAAGTCTGCAATTCACACGAATTTCCCGTTATCGCTTGGGGGACGGGAACATCTCTTGAAGGCAATGTTCAAGCTATTCATGGTGGGATCACTATCGACCTTTCGAATATGAATAAAGTCCTAGAGGTCAATGCAGCTGATGGAGACTGCCTGGTTCAAGCTGGAGTAACCCGAAAGGCAGTAAACGAACATTTGCGAGACACTGGGTACTTTTTTCCCGTTGACCCAGGTGCTGATGCAAGTTTGGGTGGTATGGCAGCAATGGGCGCTTCGGGGACCAACGCTGTTCGATATGGCACTATGAAGGAAAATGTTATTGGCCTGACAGTTGTGTTGGCCGACGGCACAATTATGAAAACCGGTGGTCGTGCTCGCAAAACATCAGCTGGGTATGATCTTACTCACCTCATCGTCGGCTCTGAAGGAACTCTAGGAGTAATTACTGAGGTCCGACTGCGTTTATTCGGTGTCCCAGAAAAAATTGCCGCTGCGATTTGTCAGTTTGATGACCTGGCAAGCGCCGTCGAAACTGTCCAGCAAACAATCCAAATGGGGGTACCCATTGCTAGAATGGAACTGCTGGATGACGTTCAAATGCAAGCGTGCATTGATTTTTCGAAGCTTGATGGATTGAAAGCTGCTCACACACTTTTTTTTGAATTCCATGGAACCGAAGCAGGTGTAGCTGAACAGGCGGATATCGTGCAGATGTTAGCTTCAGAAAATAATGGTGGAGGCTTCCAATGGACAGCCAAAGCTGAAGAACGCTCTAAGTTATGGCAGGCCAGACATGACGCATACTATGCTGCCTTGGCACAAGCGCCAGGCAAAAAGGGTTGGGCAACTGACGTGGCCGTACCAATTTCAAATCTTGCAGAATGTATAATGAGCACAAAACGAGACATAGGAGAGAGCGGTTTATATTCTCCAATTTGCGGACACGTAGGTGATGGCAATTTTCACTGTTGCATCATGGTAGATCTTGATGACGATGATGAAATGTCTCGTGCCACCGCTTTTAATGACAGGCTTGTAGATCGTGCACTGGCAATGGGGGGAACCTGTACTGGGGAACATGGTGTCGGGATGGGTAAGATTGAGTTCGTAGCCAAAGAACTTGGACCTGAGGCAATAAACACAATGCAAGCAATTAAAGTTGCTTTGGATCCAAAAAACATTCTAAACCCCGGCAAAGTAGCACCTTTATGAAAGTTGCAATTTATGGTGCAGGAGCAATTGGAGCTCATTTAGGTGGCATGTTGGCCAAAAGTGGGGTTGATGTCTCACTAATAGCACGCGGACCCCACCTCCGAGCCATTCAACAGAATGGCTTGCTAATGAAGTTTGGGGATGAGAACGACTTCCTTGTTCATCCAAAGGCGACGGACGACCCTTCAAGTCTGGGGCCTCAGGATTTTGTCATTGTTACCTTAAAAGCCCATCAGAGCCCAAATGTCGTAGATTTAATGCAACCACTTTTAGGCTCCAACACAGCTATAGTTACAGCGATGAATGGAGTCCCGTGGTGGTATTTTCATCGCTACGGGGGAGATCATGAAGGTAGAACTCTCGAAAGCGTAGATCCTGGGCGCACCCAATGGGATGGGTTAGGACCGGAGCGAGCAATTGGAATGGTAGTTCATCCTGCAGTTGAAATTACCGCGCCAGGCGTAATGCAGCATGTAGAAGGAAACGCCTATCAAATTGGCGAACCCTCTGGAGAAAAAACTGAAAGGGTTATGCTACTTTCTGCTGCATTAACAAAGGCAGGTCTTCGTGCTCCGGTCAGTTCCAAGATACGGGATGACATTTGGGTAAAATTATGGGGAAACCTATGTCTTAACCCTATTTCAGCACTTACAGATACCACCCTTGCTGGGATTGGTAGAGATGAAAGCGTACGGGATCTTGTTTTCAAGCTAGCTGCTGAAGGCCGTGCTGTAGGAGAAGCTCTGGGCGCAAGATTTAGATTCACCGCAGACCGACGATTTACAGCAGCCTTTGAGGTAGGAGAACATAAAACGTCAATGCTCCAGGATTTAGAACGAGGCAGACCACTTGAAATTGATGCTTTAGTAACTGCCGTAACAGAGCTTGGCGACATCGTAAATGTCAGCACGCCTATGCTGGATGCAGTCTTGGCGCTTATCCAATTAAAAGCAAAAAACGCAGGTTTATATCCAGCATGAATAAACAAAAAAAAGAGATGGAATCCGAAGGCTTCAATCAGAAAACACAAGTGACCAACAATGACCGCGCAGCGCGACTTGCAGCTTCCCTGAAAAGCAATATCGCTCGACGAAAAGCACAAGCTAAGGCGCGTAGTGTGGATACAAGAGAAACAAAAAATACCTAGATCGACTTCACAGATTAGTATTTAAAAAAATTTAAGAAATCCAGATTAATTCAACTTAAGACAATCCGTAGAAGAACGAAGATATAAAAAACTAAGTAAGCAACATTTGCTATCCGCTGAGAAACGAGCATTCACCAAATAATGAAAACCATCACTCTGCAAAGCGATATCTATAATGATGGCGGGAAACCCGTAGTAATACTGCATGGTCTTCTAGGTGCTGCCAGAAATTGGATGGCAATTGCTAAGCGTTTAGGTGAAGAGCATGAAGTGCATGTCCTTGACCTAAGAAACCACGGTCGATCGCCTTGGATCGAGGGCATGGAATACAATGTTATTGCCGAGGACGTTGCTGAATATATTTCCTGTAAAGGACTGATTAATCCAACAGTGGTAGGGCACAGCATGGGTGGTAAAGCAGCAATGGCTCTAGCCCTGACTAACCCTGAGAAAGTAGGCCGTCTGCTTGTGGCAGATATTGCGCCGGTAACATACGAACGTAGCAATAGATCAAGCTTTTTAGACTACATCGAAAGTATGTCAGCCCTCGATTTAGCGGATGTTTCGCGGAGGGCCGATGCCGATAAACTACTAACGGCAGCAATTCCAGAGAGAGAAATTAGAGGCTTTTTACTTCAAAATCTGATTCCAGATGATAACGGCTTTCGATGGAGATGTAATTTAACTGCCCTTGCGAATGGGATGGAAGATATAATTGGTTTTCCAAAAACGCTTTTGGAAAAAACTTACTCTCGAGGACCGGTTCTGTTCCTAACTGGCGAATCTTCTGATTATGTAAAATCAGAACACCGCCCTGTAATTCGTAAAACATTCCCAACAGCTAGATTTGCGAGTTTAAAAGCAGCCGGTCATTGGCTACATGCAGATCAGCCCCGATCTTTCATCACAGCAGTTCGCCAATTCATCTCTTTAAGTTAATTCAAAGCTCAAACCATTGTTTGGTTTAATCTAATAACCCGTTCAGTTAACGAGGAAATTATTTTTACTGCTTCGGCAGCCTCGGTTTGACTGAGTTTTAATGTCTCCTGCAGAACTTGATATTCTGACTGCAGTGCCGCTAATTCTGAAGCTAACTTATCTCTCTCTGCCTCAATTACCGAGGTGCCATCACCACTATTTCTGTTCTGTTCGACCGCCGAAAGCTCGTCAGCAGTTATCAGTGCTGCCATTACTAATAACTGGGCATCCCCTACCTGCCCAACTTGTTTGGATAGTTCATCTACCCTTTGTGAGAGCTCTAGGCCTAGCTCTTTCAGATGACCTTCCTGACCATCCTCACATGCCATCCGATAAGGACGGCTATTAACGGTCACAGTGACTTCGCCCATCGATAGACTTTCCCAAAGTTAGGTATCCTGGTTTTCAGGAGCGACCAGACAATATAGCCTCAATCAAAACTATTGCGCCCTCAAGACGCCCAGCTATATCGCCGGAGACGCTTTTTAGGCTCATATGCTCTTTCCGCAGTGCTGCCAAAGCGGCTTCGAGCTCGACAACCTGATCATTTCCCTTTTGCGAAGCTGCACTAGCGCCTGCAGCCGCCTCTACCTGGGAGATAGCAGTTGCCAATTCATCTAGAGCTGTGGACAAAGGTTGCGCCAAAGCCATGGCAAAAAATCCCTACAGAAATAAGCACTAATGGAATAACTTAAAGCTAAATCTTCAAGATGACGATAAGATGTCACCCACTATCCGTCAACTGACTTAAAATACTGACAGTACAACGGGTTGACGTCACCCCAGACCATCCCGCATGAACAATATTGTAGCAATCGTTTCTAATTACCGATTCCGCGATCTTTGCGACGCATGGAATTTTGAGGGGTTAAATTGAAATGACATCGTCACAGGATCGAACACTGATGGCGAACGCCCTCCGTGCTCTTGCAATGGATGCCGTCGAGAAAGCGAAGTCTGGTCACCCAGGAATGCCTATGGGAATGGCCGACGTAGCAACGGCCCTATTCACCGGACCAATGAAATACGACGCTGCCAACCCCTCTTGGCCAGACCGGGATCGCTTCGTGCTCTCAGCAGGGCATGGATCCATGTTGCTGTATGGCCTCTTGCATCTCTCCGGCAATCCCTCTCTATCGTTGGATCAGATTAAAAACTTTCGTCAATTAGGTTCACTCACCGCTGGTCATCCAGAGGTAGGGCACCCGCTTGGTGTAGAGACTACAACCGGTCCCCTCGGCCAAGGAATTGCAACTGCGGTTGGTATGGCAATTGCCGAGGCAAAACTTCAAGCTGAATTTGGATCAGATTTGGTTAATCACAAGACTTGGGTGATAGCTTCAGATGGTGACCTGATGGAAGGAGTGAGCCACGAAGCAGGCGCTCTCGCAGGACATCTAAGCCTTGGTAAGCTCAACGTGCTATGGGATGACAACTCTATTTCTATCGATGGGTCTATCGATCTTTCGGCATCCGACGATGTGCTGAAACGCTTTGAAAGCTATGGTTGGTCAACGGCACGCGTGGACGGTCATGACTGTGAAGCTGTGAACGCTGCCCTGCTATCCGCTGCTGCGGATATCTCACGGCCCTCAATTATAGCTTGTCGCACAACCATTGGGTTTGGAGCTCCAACAAAGTCAGGAAAAGCTTCCTCACATGGCGCTCCTCTAGGCCCAGAGGAAATTGCCGGGGCTCGCGAGAACCTTAATTGGCCATATGCACCTTTTGAAATTCCATCTGAAATTCAATCTATGTGGAAAGCTGCCGGGTCTGCTGGAGCGAGTGAACGAGAGGCTTGGGAAGCTAGGTTCGAGAGAGCTCCAAAGGACATTCAAGATGAATTCAATCGAAGGATGTCAGGTGACCTGCCAAAAGATCTTGAACAGAAAATTGCTAAATATAAAGAGCATCTAGTTAGCGATCAGCCCAAAATAGCTACACGTCAAGCATCCCAAAAGGCACTAGAAGTTATTAATGCCATAGTTCCCGAGACGATTGGAGGTTCAGCGGATCTTACAGGTTCTAACCTCACAATCACAGAAGGATTGGGAGGTTTTTCCAAGCAAAATAGATCTGGTCGTTATGTATATTGGGGCATTCGTGAGCATGGAATGGCGGCTGCAGCCAATGGCATTGCGCTGCATGGTGGTCTTATTCCGTATACAGCTACGTTCCTAATTTTCACGGACTATTGTCGTCCAGCAATCAGACTCGCAGCACTCATGGGTCAACGACAAGTTTTTGTTATGACACACGACTCTATTGGCCTTGGCGAAGACGGTCCAACCCACCAGCCAGTTGAGCACCTAGCTAGTCTCAGAGCCATGCCTAACTTGCTAACCATGCGTCCCGCTGATGCGATTGAGACTGCGGAATGCTGGGAAATAGCATTGATGCAAAAGTCTCGCCCTTCCGTGATAGCCCTCTCCCGTCAAGGGACACCAACGGTATCACCTGGTGGCAATGAGAATAGATCCTCCAAGGGAGGGTATGTCATCTCTGAAGCCGAAGGCGAATTAGAAGCCATTCTGATTGCTACAGGAACCGAGGTACCGCTGGCACTAAACGCCAGAGAAATTTTGCAAGGCAAAGGTATCGGAACGCGAGTAGTTTCAATGCCATGCACAGAGTTATTCGACGAGCAACCCAGCACTTATAGAGAAGAAATTCTACCAAAGGGCATATTGAAGGCTGCAATAGAAGCAGGTTCTATCTATGGATGGGAGCGCTACGTAGATGGCGGGCCAATTGTGGGCATGACAACTTTTGGTGCGTCTGCACCGGCCAATGACCTATACAATCATTTTGGGATAACCGCTGATGCACTTGTCGAGAACGTCGAAGTGCGTCTGAATACTAAAGTATAAAGTTAATAAACTCACGAGGGAGAGAAACACATGGCAGTTCGGGTCGCGATCAATGGATTTGGACGCATTGGACGACTGGCAATGCGGGCAGCACTAGAGAGCGGACGTGATGACATAGAGTTCGTTGCAATCAATGACCTAGGTGCAGCGGACGTAAATGCTCATCTGCTCCAATATGACTCAGTGCATGGTCGCTTCCCCGGAGAAGTAAAGGCCAAAAAGGACGGAATTTCAGTAAACGGTGGTCCAGTCATCAAGTCGTTTGCAGAGCGTAACCCAGCTGATCTGCCTTGGGGTGATCTTGATATAGACGTTGTGATGGAATGCACAGGGATCTTTGCAGATAAGGAGAAGGCAAGTGCCCACCTAACTGCAGGAGCAAAAAAGGTACTAATTTCAGCGCCCGCCTCGGGAGTGGATTTGACTGTTGTCTACGGAGTGAATCACAAAAAAATAACTAAAAAACATGACATTATTTCAAACGCTTCATGCACTACGAACTGCTTAGCACCAGTAGCTTCTGTTCTGAATGATACTTTTGGAATTAAGTCAGGTTACATGACAACTATCCACGCCTACACCGGCGACCAAGTACTCCATGACACTTATCATTCTGATATTCGCCGCGCCCGCGGTGGAGCATTATCTATGATCCCTACCTCTACAGGAGCAGCTCGGGCTGTCGGGCTAGTTCTTCCAGAACTAAAAGGCAAACTAGACGGAACAGCAATTCGCGTACCAACGTCGAATGTCTCTGTCATAGATTTTAAGTTTATCCCGAAAAAGAAAACCTCAGTTGATGAGGTAAATGCTGCAATCAAAAAAGCAGCGCGCGGCAAACTTAAAGGGATACTCGGATATAATGAGGAAGCGTTGGTCTCTGTGGACTTTAACCACAGCAACTTCTCTTCCACATTCGATGCTACGCAAACGCAGGTTGTTGAAGGAGGTCTCGTTCGGGTGCTTTCCTGGTACGACAACGAATGGGGCTTCTCCAACCGGATGTCTGATACAGCAACAGCCCTAGCGGCAAAAATATAAGCCGCCCTCGTGGTATCAGCGGTAGTCCATAACTTAGCCCAATCACTGGCAGCGGCGAAAGCTGCTGCTTCGGCTGGACAAAGGATTACTATTCGATCTGCGCCTGGAATTGGAAGAAGTCTTGGTATTGGTGGATGGCTTGCGCTCGTCAAATTAACGCAACAAGCTGTGCCTCAAGCCAATATCAAATTCACTTTTGACTCTGGATTTTGGCCAGGAGATGCATACGCCGCAATTGCCAGGGGTGTTGATCAAATCGCAATGGATGACACGCCTGCCTCCTCCCGATTGCGGAAATTAGCAGATCAGCAAGGAGTGTTGATAGATGATCAGCCAGCTGATATCGACCTTGCCTTCCAAATAGAACCCCAAATTGCTTGCCAAAACTTACTTAAAACAAACTCGATATAGGAAAAATCATGCGAGTAACCCGCAAAGTTAAAGAAATTCTGTCGTGGTACGAAAGCGATAACCCCGGCACAAAAGGAAACATTGCACGCATTTTAATGCATGGAAAATTAGCCGGGACTGGCAAAATGGTTATTCTGCCTGTCGATCAAGGTTTCGAACATGGACCCGATCGCAGCTTTGCGCCTAACCCTCCTGGATACGATCCTCATTATCACTTTCAACTGGCAGTGGATGCAGGTCTGAACGCATATGCCGCTCCCCTTGGAATGATCGAAGCAGGCGCAGACACCTTTGCGGGTCAGATCCCGACTATTCTAAAAATGAATAGCTCGAATAGTCATGCGACATCTAAGGATCAAGCGGTCTACGGATCAGTAGACGATGCCCTGCGCCTTGGTTGCTCTGCAATAGGTTTTACAATTTATCCTGGCGCAGATGATCAATTTGAAATGATGGAAGAGTTTCGAGAGTTGGCCGCTGAAG
>Ga0181575_10002898_pt1 | contig 12161 bp, 5 predicted proteins | sample 101ome_23_FD_145599 | JGI IMG/M metagenome (GOLD analysis project Ga0181575, IMG submission 145599) | Coastal salt marsh microbial communities from the Groves Creek Marsh, Skidaway Island, Georgia - 101411CT metaG (spades assembly) | ecosystem: Environmental > Aquatic > Marine > Intertidal zone... | reverse complement strand
TCTACAAACAACCTAAAAATGGTGAAGAAAGTGCTCTAGCTCGAAGTGGTGAAGAACTTTATAATGCTATATTTAAGCACTATACAAAAAAGCAATGGGACAAGTGGCCAAAAGAGCTGGATGCAAGTGTGCTTGCAAGAATTCCTGTCCGCACTAATACGGATGATCGCTATTTTACAGACCCATTTCAAGCTTTACCAAAAGAAGGATACACAAAAATTTTCGAGAATATGGTTTTAGAAGATCCAAATATCACAATCCGTCTTTGTATAGACTACTTTGACGTCCGCAATGAGCTGCCTGAGTCTAATCTTTTAGTTTTTACTGGTCCAATAGATTCCTATTATTCATCTCTAGGTTTACCAAAGCTGGAATATAGGTCACTCAAATTTGAGGAAGAATACCATGAACCTGAAGATGGCTATTATCAAAATTGTTTACAGTTGAACTATCCAGGTGACGAGGTGGACTATACTCGCATAGTTGAATACAAGCACAAACCAAATCAACCTGAAGATATTCACAGTAGAAAAGGTACTGTTATATTTAAGGAATACAGTTGTGATGAAGGAGAACCGTACTATCCTGTTCCGAATCCAGAAAACCGGAATCTATATGAAAAGTATAAAGAAATGGCAGCTGAGGAAAGTAAAGTTTGCTTTGTGGGAAGATTAGCAAGCTACAAGTACTTCAATATGGATCAAGCTTTTTTAAATGCACTTGAAATGTTCGATGAATATTTCACTAGAGGGACAAATTTCCACACTCGTTTAGGAGAAGGAGATGGGCCAAAATAGTTAAATGTCAATCTGAGAATGTTTTGCATACCAGTATATCAAAATCTGTTACTCGGAAGGGAGCAGATGTTTTTGTAATATTAATGAACTTTTTGGTACACTACATGGATGACGTTCTCCTGTTGTCGAAGAAGCTAACATCTTTCTCGTTGCTAATAATTATCTATTTCCAGTCATGTGTAATAGTTAAGTGCTCGCATGTATTCTGTTGCCTTGGTGGTCAGGTTTTGCCGAGATTCAGACAGTACAAAAGCAGCTTTTTGAGCTTCCAACAACGTGCCCTCTAAGAGTTTGGAAGTGTTTTCTGATTTTGTCTGTGCTTTATAAAAAGATATTATATTTTCCGGAGCCCCATATTTTTTTAGAAGTGCGATGAGAGAGTTGCTATTAATGGTCTTTGCGTTCACATTAGACAGAGATTCCCATGATTTTGTTTTACACAGACTTTTGACCTTTAGGAAAGTGTAATGTCGTTCAGAAAACTTATGTTTATCGCAAATTTTTATAACCAAATTCACTTTTCCTGACAACAGAAGTAAAAACATGAACTTTCTGAGGCTAACCGTCCGAGTAGAAATAATACCATCCTCAAACAGCTCCATGTAACTTTGAAGAATGCGGAAGCTTTGATCCTTCAATGAGTTTAAGAAGCTTTTGTCAGTTCCTCTCTCATTTGTAGCACCCTGTGAAATGTGAGCCTTGAAGACTGTTCCAAAATACTCATAAAATTCAGTCTTGTTTACTTTATCTCTGAACTTCTGCTTTATAGATGGTACAAGCACGCTATGTACATTGTATCTATAGTAGAGAATATTGAAAAAAGTATTTTGTTGCAAAGCATATTCAAGTCCAGATCTAGACTTATTTGAAAGATACGTAAAAATAGTCAAATATAGTGCATCAATATCCTTGCAGCAAATAGCCTTACTCATGGTTTCACCGATTAATTCGTCAGACAAGTCTGCCTTCAGATGGGCCCTAGGACCATTTCGAACAACCTGATATTTTTTATGATTTGTAATTTTGGCTTGATCAATTGAGTCGCACAAGAATATATCTGGAAACTTGTTCGACAAGTGGAACAACTTTTCTGACTGACCTTTTCTATCTGTAGGCAAAGAAATCCAGTCCAAAAGTATTTGGCTTCTTTTAAGTGAATTGTTCTCAAAAATTCTCAATGCTAGTGCACGATGTCCAAAAATTAGTAATCGTTTCAGCAAGAGCTTTTTACATATCAATTTATATTGCACTGCAGTAAGTGGCATGCCAATGGAAGCATGTCGAAAATAGTTAAGTTTGCGTAATAAAGAGCAGCACTTTACAACAGCCTTCTTTACATGTAAAAAATCAGTTTGACACAGTAACGTTGACCCCAAAATAGCTTCCTTCATGTATCTTTTCTGTTGATTGCGGTCAAACACAAACTGTGCCATAGCAAAGTGGTCATTTATTGAGACTAAATCTTCAACTCTCTTCGTCAGAAAGGGCTCACTGATCTCAGCTAATGCTCGTGAAAGATCACATGTGAAAACCTCTGTAGTACTATTCATCTCAGCATAAAAGTGCAAGTTACACGATCCTTGTAAAGGACGGAGATAGTCATGATAATTGTTGGAAATCACGCGTACACCATCACATTCCTGAAAAATATATATATCTCCGTGCATTTCCACCATATTATTCTCCTTTCCAACCAAAATAACTTTTTCCTTCCACGCAAGAGCTAAGGCCGATGATGCCACCCATGCAATTTGTATTGGAGGATCGTTAACTTTTAAATTCACTTGGTATAATATCTTTCCTAAATTATCTTCAAATACTGATAAAATACCATTTCTATGATACACCGCTAAAAAAGTCTGGATGTGACTTAAGCAAAGAGACTGGACTAATTTTCTTTGAATTTGAGCCTTGCAAGTTGCATGTCTATAGTATGAAACTCCGGATTCTGTTGCAATATACAAATCCTCGTGTTCTGCATTCGTTACCCATTCTTTAATGGCAAGGCATTGGACATTTTCTCGCGTGTCCAAAGCCACTTTCACAAACTTCACAGTTTTGTCTTCACAAAATACTTTCAGGAAAGAACCAGATCCTGTTGATGCTACAAAACCTTTGCTGTAAAATGTGATATCGCGTATTGGCAAATTCGCCAGATGCAATACTTTACTTGGAACGTGATGCTTTCCACTTCCATAACTGAACACAAAGCCGTTTTCAAAAATAAATAGCAAGGTATCATTACGTATCCAGTTAAAAGAAAGCAAATTCAACGAAGTTCTCCAGTAATACCCAGATATAATTTGACCCGTGCCCGAATAAATTTTGACAATATACCCACACCTACTTTCGTGTGATTTCCAAATAAGAACTTCTGCTATCCTTCCGCTTAATCTTGCGCAAGCAAGCGGGTAAAAGGAGGTCTTAGAAATTTGAAGTTCCCCCGATAATTCGTAGAGACGCTCCCGTGTAATTCCCAAGTTTTTGAGTTTGAAGGATATGCTCGAATGTTCGTTCACGGTTAATCCACTCATTACTTAACGGTGTAAAATATGTGTATTTTGATGCTAGTATTTAACATGAATACTTTCTTGTAAGATTTTCGGTCCCGCGTAGATTAATTCCACGTTCCTTCTTCCTTGTTTTTCTAGTTAATATTCAGTTAAAAATATGGTGTATTCGGCATTAAACACTTTGACCATAAAGTGGCGCGCGCACTTTCAGGGTCACACGATTTTCACAGGAAATTCACAGGAATCACCACACAGGAAATATAAAATATTTTTTTGAATTCTGATGAGATTTTTTGTGTGTTCTGTGTTGTGAGTAAATTGTCTAATTGTGTGTTTTAGATTCTTTCCTTTTCTCGTTTTTTTTTCTGTTTTTACTTATTTTTTTTTAGTAATTGAAATTTATGGGACAGTATGTAAAGCTCTCACAATAACACGCTTAAAAAACAAGACAAAGTATAGCCAGGGAGAAGCGCAGAAATAGAAAAAACAACAATTCGACACACAACTCTCTTGAATTTCGAGCTGATCTAGGGAGTTGTTGAGAAAGAATAGCCTGAAAAAGTGCTGTGAGCACTCTTTCCAGCTCGCAAAGTTTGTAAAGAAAAGGCTTACTCATTCTTTTCTTTCTCAAGTAACTCAAAACTTACATACGTAGTCAGTCAATACGAAAACTTCATCTCTTTACTCCTTTAAGTCCGCACATAATCTGATATTCATGGCTGCAAGTTCCGATATTAAATACTTGTAAACATACGGAACATGCACATTCACAATACTCGAAGTTGATCTACATGTTGTGCAAATATCATCGTTAGAGCACTCTGCATCACGCAGTGTTGTTTTTCGTAAGTGTGATATCATACTTCCACAAGAAGAGCATAGTTTAAAGGAGTGCTTATCTGAACTAGCAAGTAAACGATCCTGAATCAAGTTTGCAACACCGTGTGATAACAATGAGTCCCTTTCCATTTCTCCAAATCGAATCCCACCTCCCATTTTCCTACCTTTTATTGGCTGCTTAGTCAATGGATTGTTTGGACCTTCTGATCGCACTTGAAATTTGTCCGATACCATGTGTCTAAGACGCTGGTAATATACAAGACCTATGAAAATATCGACTTCAAAAGTGGATCCAGTGAATCCATTTATCATAGTTTCAGTTCCAGTGAACTTATAACCCATCTTTTTAAGTCTGTCATAGTGATCATTCAATGGAGTTGTTGAATTCTCTCCCTTTAAAGCCTTAAATGGTGAAGCATCCACAAAATTTCCAGACAGTGCACCTTCTTTTGATGCAAGACTTTCCATAAGCATTCCAATTGTCATACGAGATGGAAATGCATGTGGATTAATTATGATATCTGGTTTTATACCATTTCTTTCAATGAATGGGAGATCTTCTTCTTGCCACAAATAACTTAAAACTCCTTTTTGCCCGTGTCTACTGCTAAATTTATCACCAATTATTGGATTCCTATTGAAGCGGAGAGTAACATCCAGTTTTTCATGTGAACTTTGCTCTTGGGAAACAGAAATTTTCACTCGATCAACTATAGCTTTATCCTCACTCTTCATCATGATCTTTTTCAACTTTCCAGAACTTTTGTTACAAACTGTTATATAAGAGTCTCCCTTCTGTAATATACTTCCAGGTGAAGGGGAAGCGTCAAACCTTGCTTGATTTAAGGGGTCAGTTACAGTGAAAGTATCATTTTTGTCCTTCAAGATTGTGCCTTCTGTCTTATACAACGTAGCATGAGCTAAGCCACGTTCCATTGAAGACTTGTTCATTATCATAGCATCTTCCATATCATAACCAGTGTAAGATAGAACTGCAACTACTGCATTTGTTCCGAGAGGGTAACTATCAATACCAAATCTATCATAAGTATTTGTGAGTGCGAGGGGTCGCTGCGGTGTGTGGAGTCTATACAATTTCGAGTCTGAGCGGAATGGAAAAGAATGCAATGGAACACCCATTGTTTGCTTTCCCATCTGACACTGATACATGTTTCTTGGGCTCTGATTATAATCCGACCACGGCGTTAGACTTGCAACAGCACTAAGAAAAGAGTCCGGCCGCACTTCTTCATGAGAAAATTTAGAGAACTCATAGTCTCTTTTTTCACCGTCCTGCGTTTTGATTGACATGAAAGATTGCTCTAAAGTACCAATTAATTCCACCTCTCCTCCAGATGTCTGCAGCACAGGTCGAACAAGTCGAGAAGATGATGAGAAGATATACATTCCCGGATAAACCCCACCCTTTCGAAACGTAACATGTGCTACTTCCAAATCTGTTGGAATGTACGAAGAGCTGTCAACTTTTGCTTGCCGAAGAACTCTCACAGCATTTACTGCATCTCTCTCATGTAACGACCCGATAAGTAGACCATCAAGAAGGACAGGAAGATAATTTTGAAGATCTTTATGATGCAAGTCATTCACGACTTCGAAATTGAGCCCTAAAGTTTCCTTTACAGTCTTACGAACCATATCAAAATCCACATCCTTTGCTTTGGGTACTACAATTTTGCATTCACCTGCCAGGTGATTTAGAAGCCCACATGGTGATCCATCTGGCGTATGTATTGGACATAAGAACCCCCAAGACTCTGGTAATAGTTTGCGTACCGTAGTTGTTCGAAGTTCAGTGAAGTATGCTCCTCGATGAACAGATCTAAAGTGAGACAAAAATCTCAAGTAATTTAATTTGTCCGCGACAATTGTGAAGCCACTTGATTGACTCAAACCAAGGCCACTTTTGCTCGCCAAATTTCCAGTGGCTAAAAAATACTCAAAGTGACGACCAACATCATACTTTTGTATAACTTGCACAATATTTTTTTGTATGAAATTAGGCTCCAAAGCTTCCACTTTTACAGAGGATGATACATCAAAGAGGGCCTGGAATTTTAGACGGATTTGCTCAAGTATAGATTCCATTTTTTCATACAGTAAGCCCTGAAGTAATGAGCCAGGTAACAAGACTTCTTGATGGGCTAATGTGTCTGGATTATCGGGCTTACAGAGACCTTGAACTAAGGCAGTTAACTTCTGCAGCATAAAAAATAATAAATTTGCTTTCTCACCCTGCCTCTTCAAGTGAGTAAAAATATATCTTGAAATGAAGTATTCTCCTAACTCCACATCATTTAAATTTTTTTGTCCACGTAAGAGACTTCTGAAATATTTGCCGATGTAACGAAGCGCATCAGTTTTAGTTAGAATCTCTGCATCAGTAGCCTCGCAAAGGCAATTAATAATACATTCATTTATAAGGCAATTTTCAGAGTTACAACTATATTTTGCATGCAAACAAATTTCTCTTTCAGAAGAGTCCATAATAGCCCGAATAACTATTCCTACAGGTATATAGAACTCCTGACGATCTATAGTGAGACCTAACCTGGCACTTCCGGTATTCATATAATGCAATCTTATAGTATTAGATATTTCTGTCTCATCAACACAGCGAATAGAAGTAGCAAATTTGCTAAACATTGCCCCCCTGCGTAAAAAAGAACTTCGTACAAGACCTAATACATAATGTCTACGTTGTTGAATAAGAAGCCTGATAATTCGTTCAATTCCATTCACAATAAAGTATCCACCAGATTCAGTATCTTCTTCTCCGTGTCTGATAAGCCCATTTTTATCTAATGATTCCAGGTGACAAGCGTGACTGGCTATCATAATAGGGAAGTTACATATTTTGATTATATTCTTATGCACCGGATGATCATGACAAGATTCAGTTACCTTGTAACAGACTGTAGACATGAGATTACCACTATAGGTTTGCCCAGCTTCTCTGCATTCACGTGGGAATATTCGTGGCTCTAATAGGCTTCCATGAAGACCATCGGCCTTCCTCAATCTCTCAGGCTTTTCTAAATAGAAATGTTCGAACCATACTTGTAAATATGTGCTCCTTCCATTTTCTTCACCCGAAATCTTCACTTTAATACGTTGAAGTTGTGTCGACATATCACATAACCCTTTGTCTATGAAATGATCAAAGGAGTTGACATGGTCACTGACGAGTTGTTTGAGTCCTAAAAAGAAAATTCAGTTGTTCACAACATATTCTTCAACAAGATTTTCTTACCTGTCAATATTCTCGTTTCCATCTTGCTTTCCATCTAGCTACTCTATGATTCTTAAGATTATTATGATTTCGAGGTAGAGAAAGTCTAAATTTTATTGTACTGAAGCTTAAGAAGATTTGCTTTTCCTTAAAGCGGCGGCGGCCGGAATTGAACAGAAAATTTATATTCTTTGTATGCTTCTATTCTATACCCGCGCTCGCATCGAGACAATGTTCGGGATAGTCACGAGAATAGATACGGAGAATTTTATGCGCCAGGTAGTCACGTATACAAGTCAAGAAAGGGTAAAACAAGTCATGAACGAATTATTGGCAAACTTTTTTTGTCAATTTTACCACCAAGTTTTGATAATCGAGCCCTCCATCCTATGCATCCATAGCTACTCCGAGCCATAAAAACCACAATTTTTTTTTCTGTAAAGTCAGACCTTCTTCTCCGAGACCGTTATAACCTATTATCTTATTTTTGTCTCTCTATATTTAGAGGGGAGCAGCCCATAAAATTTTAGGGTAGCAAGCTTATGTCGTAGAACCTGAAAAAAGTACCTGATATGAAAAGTACAACACTATTACTCTGACCACTTCTCACGAATTTGTTTCAAACTTTAACCAGGATACTCGAATTAGCGACTGTTGTTTAAGCTTTTTGAATGCTATCCAAAGACGCGTTTGATCTTTGCTTACATTGTTGACTGATCTAGAAAATGTGCTTCTTTACACCTCCTCGTCAGAACGGGGTGTGTCTCTGGTAGTAAATTCCTTTCGAAAAATGGGTGCGTTCAACCTTTAAAATATAAATCGGTATAGTTTCTGACTGTAGTTTCGTTTAAAGGACTTCGAGAAGGCTTTCGAGAGTTATGGGACGACATGTTCTCCTATCGAACTCTAAAAGTAGTTAAGATAAGTGACAAGCGTTTAGCATATGTACATAAGTCGTTAATGGCTTTGATTTTAGTCTATGCAGGCGTTTCTATGATTGGTGGTCACACTTATATGCTATTAGAAACGCCTGGAATGTACATCTCAACTGATGTTTTCGACACAGAGAGAATGCTTGATTTCAATCAGATGGAGTCGACGTACTGCAACACAACTATCACGGATTATGCCGGTGATCTACCCTTTTTGGAACCTTTCCTCAATAATTATTGCAAGAACTTCAGTACTTCTGAAATAGTGAGCGTTTCTGCAAACTCTATATTTGTGGGTACGCACGTTAAGGAGACAAACTTTCAGCGAGAGTGCGGGCCAGATCTATGTTCGACTCTGCCAAAATCTGATTCAACGAAGAACTATTTTGCCACAAATCCTGAAAACGTTACATTTCAGTTCAAGCCCACTCTGGATACGAGTTGGTTTACAAGTGCGCCCTCTTTAATATATATAAAAGATAATCAGACAAACACCATACTCACTTTTGACTCGGAATCGATTCTTAGTGAAAGATACCCATCTTTTAGTGTTGACAAACTCCTCGAGCTCGCAGGAGTCAAGCTGGATGATAGAAACGAGTTAGTGGTACGAACTGATTCTTTTGTTCCACCATTTCCACTGTACCGACTGACTGGAATACGACTCAGCATTGATTGGACTTTCAGTAATTTTCGCCCCATGTCTAGTTTGCGACCTTTTGATTATCGAATTCTCGCAGATGTTTCAGTTTCATCCAACAGTAAAGGATATCTAGTAAACTCTGTGGAGACGGTGCATTTTTCTGGAGAGCCCGACGATGTTACTTCAAGTGGCACGATCTTGGAATTTCGAGGTGTCGAGATTGAATTCAGATCAAATGGTCTTCTTGGAAAAGCTGATTTTTATACCACAATGATGGCTCTTATGTCATGTTTCATCATGGTTTCGGTCGCTACAACAGTAGTAGACATTATAGGAGCCTTTATTTATGACTCGTTCAAAAATGACAAAATAGAAGATGACGGGGAAAGGCAGCACTTGGAGCACATGATTTTGAATCTTGAGACGCTAGGCGTCCCATTTAATCACGACGATTTACAAGTTCTTCCCAATGTATCAATAAAGGAATTTTTACAGCTCCTGCAACGCGATATTGTGAAATTGAACTCTTTAGCTTTGCATATTAGTAGAGATCTCTCAGAAGCAGGCTTCAATCGCCATGCTTCCTCAAAAAAGTCTATCAGTGAAACTGACACTAATAATGCAGTTCGATACAAGTGTTACCTAGTTGGTCCGGATAAATCTGAGATTTATCTGACTGGTGGGCCCCAGACTATTGGACGTGGAAACGGCAACTGTATCTCAAAGCGCATTTCTCACAAGCAGTTGAGTATAGTGGCAAACACACATGATGGTACTGCTATGCTTCGAGGTCTTCACACTAAAAATATGTCGGGAATTGCAATTTCTGGCGGTGCATGGCAACCAATAGGAGGAAACGATGAGGTAGAGTTAGAAGATGGTGATATGATAGCATTACTTTTAGACGAGAAAAATCAGGAGACATCTGTAGAGGGTGTATTTGTGTACAGGTCAGAGTATCTCGTTACGAAAAAATCACAAAATAGCTGGCTTAGTTGGAACCTTTGAAAAAACTCGTCATGCTTCTCCTGCGGGTGTGCACACATGTGTGTGGAGTTGACGTGGTGTGTTCGTATATAAAAGAACATTTTTAAAATACAGTATCTCTATTTCTTATTATGCTAATATAAGATGTTATTCTTCTACGCTAGGTAAAGCGTCTACGCTAGGTAAAGTTCAAAAGTTGCAAAGTGTTCTAGAACAGTTCAAGTGAAAAAAATTTATACAAAAAAACACTTCAAGGGGGTTATTAGGAGCTTTTAACACTTCAAGCGTTCATAGTTTCCAAAAATCACAAAAACGGTTCAAATGATCCGGGTTAAAAAAACAGTTCATCTGTGTGAAAATTCGCCTTGAACACCTTTCAAAATCACTTGAAGCTTTTTTTTTCTTTTTTTGAAAAACACTTGTGAACTGTTCTAGAACACTTTGCAACTTTACCTAGTGTATAATACCACCCACAGCACAGTGCCAGTGTGTATATAAAATATAATAAACAAATTTGCAAATTCTTGAGAGATATTTTTGCGCATAAACTGTCAGGTTTTGGGCTATTTTCCTCCTGAACTTCAAATTTTAATCTTGACCCCGCACTCGAAGCCACTTGACGTTTTTGCGTGCATGTTCGGATTGCATCAGATGTTTTCAAAATCTTCAGGCACTGTTATCGCAGCGAATATCGTGCGAAACGGCGACAGACGGTCTACGCTAAGACGAAGCTCTCGTGCATTCTGTTACAACAAATTATATGCGATCCGTGACGGCAATAGTGGCGAGCTTACTCTAGGAGAGGCAATTGTGGAAGCAACGAGCACACATCCAATCCCTGCTGATGTACACTATTCGTTTGCGCGTGCTCCACATTTTCAGCAAACGCTTGAGGACGCGATCAATGACCAGATTAACATAGAATACAATGTATCCTACATCTATCACAGCATGTATGCATTCTTTTCAAGAGACAATGTGGCTCTTGACGGATTTGCTCAACATTTCAAGAAAGAGTCACTTGAAGAACGCTCGCATGCCGAGTTACTCATGGACTATCAGACCAAAAGAGGGGGTAAAGTATCTCTCCAGGCTATCATGCCCCCTCAGCTTGAGTTTGAGCATGCTCAGAAAGGCTGTGGGCTTTATGCGCTGGAGTTGGCACTCTCCTTGGAAAAACTGAACTATGATAAATTACTTGAGTTACATAAAATTGCTGACGAATGTGGAGATGCGGCAGCATGTGACTTTATTGAAGGTGAGCTGTTAAAAGATCAAATTGACTCAGTGAAAGAGAATGCTGAGATGGTTGCAAGTTTGACGAGAATGGGTGCTGATGGACCTAATGGTGGCTTGGCAACGTGGCATTTCGATAAAATGCTAAAAAATTAGCGAAAAAGTTGTATTTCAACATTGTTGTATCGTTTCGTGTAATTATTCTCCGAGAAAGCTTTCGATATCTCTATACAAATGACAAATGAGCAAGCGTTCACAGCTCAGAGGTACTTTTTCCTCGTATTTCATTAAATATTTTATTTGCTCCAGAGCTCACTTCCACAAAAGACGATTTTTAAAACTATACGGAGCTGCTCGTTATATACTCACGAGTTCTGCAAAAAAAATTCAGTTACACACGCAAACACACACGTATACAACTTTACATATAAAGCCTGAAAGAAGTAAGTGCCATGCAGTATATAGCAACTAGCATGGATATTGTTTAGAAAGTTTCGGAAGAGTCCTGCTATTCTGCACTTTTTTTCTTTTGAGTTCGGAAACGTATGAAGAAACTATGGACTATATTCTTCTGGATACAGGCAATATGTGGCAACGTGGAAGGGAGTGCGTTGAGTAAAAAAGATTACCAGGGAGAATACGTAGAATCTGGACTTTATGTAACTGAAGCCTCTGTTAGACACTCTGGTAGGCTGCGTGCGTTTACTTGGGGGATAGGCGGTGCTCGTGTTGCACGTCCTTCAAACCCGAGCGCAACTCCTCCAAACGTGATAGAAGTCCCTTCAAAATTTGCCGCCGAAGATATCATACAATTATCTTTTTCAGGTCACTCAGCCTTCGTACTTCGTTCTGGTCAACTTCTAACTGCAGGAAGGAACGATAGCGCTGGTGGAGGCGGCAGAGGTTCTCCCCCTATTGACGACTCTGGGCAACTTGGTCGTGAAGGAGACATACATATTGCTC
>Ga0181575_10002867_pt1 | contig 12215 bp, 9 predicted proteins | sample 101ome_23_FD_145599 | JGI IMG/M metagenome (GOLD analysis project Ga0181575, IMG submission 145599) | Coastal salt marsh microbial communities from the Groves Creek Marsh, Skidaway Island, Georgia - 101411CT metaG (spades assembly) | ecosystem: Environmental > Aquatic > Marine > Intertidal zone... | reverse complement strand
TAGCGAAACGCATAAGAGAGTTATTCCGAGAAGAGATTTATTTCAAAGAAGAGACCTTATATAATTTAATTAATACGAAACACTCTTACCCAGAAGAGCAAATTGACTTTGTATTACAGCGATTTTCAGGAAATCGTGCAGAACCTATTTACGACCAATATAATCGTAAAGGGTATTTGATACATCGTAATAATTACTATTTATATCAGCCTTATGAAGTCACTGATGAATATATTTCTTTATATGAACGAAAAGTTCCTTTGCTATATAAGCAAAAAGAAACTAAACTAAAAGTTCCATTTCGTGTTACCGGTGATTCAAGACAGGAAACATTGGAAGCGACCGATGATGTAAATACACAAGTTATATCGTCTCAACTTTCTGAATTAGAGAAAATAGTCGATGCTCTAATAAATGATACCTATGAAGGTGATAAAGATAATTGGTATACGCGTTCTATGTTAGTAAAACACTTTTTATATGACCAACATAATGTATCAGAAGACCAGTTTAAACAATATATAGTGGACCATTGGTTTGATACGATGGATTGGGTTACAAAGCGCCCTATATTTGAAGATATTTTGAAAAAGGGGGATAGTAATGGCATTCGTAAGCAAGTGAAAAACTGTATTACACAACATCTACTTCCTTCTCACGAAAACCTTTATGTGTTTTATGATAATAAAATCAAGAAATTGTCAATCTATAAGTTTACGACCACTTGGGAATTAATAGACGAAGCTTTACATTTTCGTTATAAAAAGGAATTGGATCTATTGTACAAACCAATGAGTAAATTTAATGACATTTTTGGATTCCACTCGTATATCAAAGACAGTAATTTATTAGAATTTAAATTTAGACAAAAGACTGTACAAGGAAACTATGCGGGAAAACGATGTGGAAATGTTACCATTGAAGATCTTTATAAATATTTGAATAGCATTACTAAAAAATCAATTCATAATACAGCGTCTATTAAAAAATGGTTTTCAACTTTACACACCAATAAATTTAACCTTAGTAAAAAAAGTAAGAGCGTATTCATATCCAAAGATTTGTGTATTTTATTAGAATTATTATTGCGTCATTTTCAGCAGCTTGATAAAGACCAAATATGGTATCTCTCACAAGAATTATTTTATATCCACGCAGATGTCTTTAGTGCACCGAGAAAAAAATAAAATTGATTTAATGAAATAAACATATGCTAGTTATATATCTAATGGAGAAGTCAAAGAAAATTTACGGAATATATACCAACTCTTTGTTGTCCCGCAAAGTTAGTTTATCTAATGTAGAATTGGGAAAAAATATAAAACAAAATTTGGAAACTCGTCTTCGTCATCAATTAGAGGGACATTGTAATGTGGAAGGGTATATAAAACAGGGATCCATTCGCATTGTTTCTTATTCCAATGGCATTGTTAATGATGAACTGGTAGATTTTCAGGTAGTATTTGAATGTAGTGTGTGTTATCCCGTTGAAAATATGATTATGAATTGTGATGTAAAAACAATCACCAAGGCAGGCATTCATTGCGAAGTAGTTGACGACCGTGAAGACGTTCCGATTAACGTATTTATTGCGCGTGACCATCATTATAATAATACTTATTTCCAAGAAATCAAAGAATCTCAAAAAGTGCAAGTGCGTGTTATTGGTGTTCGTTTTGAATTGAATGACCCTTATATATGTGTAATTGCAGAATTAATTAAAGAACGTGTAGTGTATAAGGATAACCAGAAAGGAGGAGACGATAGTGAAGCAATGAACAATGATGTAAGACTTCCTAATTTCGAAGAACAGTAAAAACAAGTATACAAATAATAATATAAATGTTTTTTTATATCTATAGAATATGACTACTAATTCCTATTCTATTCCAGCACTGAATGAATTAAAAGAAAAAATAGAAAAGATTGACACACATCATCATATTCATTTATTAAAAATTATAAACAATTACAAATGTAAAATAAGCGAAAATAAAAATGGTGTGTTTATTAACATGTCAATTTTACCTGATGTGGTATTAAAAGAATTTACAGAATATTTGTCTTACATAGAAGAGCAAACAACAACGTTTAAGACAGCAGAATACCAGAAGGAAGAGTTCAAGAAATCATTCTTCTGCGAAAAACAAGATAAAGACATTGCTCCTATATCATATAACACCATAATATGACGGTAATTGCTGATAAAATATTTTATTGTTTCCAAAAAAACAATAATGTATGTGATGTAATAAATGATTTAGCTCCTTATATGTGGACGTCCGCAATTACATTGGATAATAGTATAAAAACTACTATTCCTGTGCCTGATAAGAGTCCACAAAATATTATTGATACAACCATTAAGAATGACAATTCGAAAGGGTTCATTATTCCCACACAACGCGATACCTTATTCTGGTCTATTTTTATTGCAGTAAATGGATATGCTGAATATCAAATGGTAGATAGAAATGATGGCGTCCGTAAATTGAATGTTCATCAGGACATTGTATCTGCCCTTAAAAAAGAACCATCGCGATGGAAGTTGTGTAATAAAAAAACAACAAAGGTCGGTATCGAAGAAATTTATTCTGATTTGTTGACCAATCAAAAAAGTAGTTCGTTGTCCAATATTGCTGCATATTGCTGTTACTACAAACAAACTATATTAATTGTGAATGAAGAAAAACAAAGTTATCTTGAAATTGTCTATGAAGATTCGGAAGAAACAATTGTATTGTACGTGGATGCTGATAAAACATTCAAATTAAAAGATGGTGATGAAAACATAAACGATATTAAAGAGCGTTATTTAAGTTTAGAAAAGTATGATAAACCATTAAAAGCAATCTCCAACTATAAACTGAGTGACCTACAAGAAATCGCAACCAAACTATCGTTGTCAACGACAATGAAAAAAACCGAGTTGTATTCTTATATCACAAATAGTATACAATGGTAAAATTGAATGGAGTTAAAAATAATATATGAAATTACTATATAAGGTCATATATTATGAATGAAACGGAACCAAATACGAGCAGTAAATCAAAAAAAAATGAGTTCAACTCTCTTGTATCCCTTTATTTAGAAAGCAAACCGCATCTGAATCAGTCAAGAGAAGGAACTAGTGAATTTGAGATTCGTTTTGGAACAAATAAACGATTGAACCGACCAATTACCAAAAATAATTATGATAATGTCATTAAACAATTGTATCAATGTGGATTTCGAACAGGGAATACCAAAGGATTACAAATGTTGCGTGTTCAGAACGAATATATTAACAAGAATACTGGGCGAACCATGATGTCTAATATTCGTACTGAAATCGTAGGAATGGATTTGATTCAAAAGTATTGCGAAACAAATGACATTGATAAGTTACTTCATTTACCATCTAGCACGTTTGATAAAATTAAGTTCACGCAGAAAACACCTGCGCGCCATAATGACGAGTTTGTGAAAAAAGTGGATATGGATGAATTTAATTTTCGTGGTTCTTTTCAAGTAGAGAAGGATTTTCATTCAAATAGCCATGTTGCTCGCTCTATCATTGGGTCTTGGAAAGACGATAAAAAGATATTTCGTCTAATTAATCGTGTGCGTTTTGAACATCCTACTTATCCTATCTTTGCAGATGTCAGTATTGTGAAGAGTTCCAGGAGCAATAAAGGTATCCCAATAAAGCAATATACTATTCAAGATGCCGGTGTTCTTAATAATGTAGAACACTACGAGATTGAGTTGGAAATAGACAATAGTCGCGTAGGAACAGGAACACCTTATGACAATGTAGATGCTTTGTTGCGTGATCTTAGAAAATGTATCCGTTTTGTGTTGTCAGGACTACAGCAAACTAAATATCCCATCTCTTATGATGAGTGTCAAACGATATTGAATGAGTATGTAACCATTCTGTATGGGTCTGTTCCTGAACGTCGCATTACTCCCAAGGACTTTACTGGTCCAAGTTCGTATACACTTCAAATGGAAAACGTTGTTCCCATTAATGAAAATTCAACTGCACCTAATATTCGTAGCGATTATACAGTGACAGACAAAGCAGATGGTGATCGAATGTTATGTTTTGTCAATTCCAAAGGAAAGATCTACTTTATTGACACCACCATGAACATCATCTTTACAGGAACGCAAACCTTGAATGAAAAATTATATAATACAATTATTGACGGAGAATATATCAAAAAAGACAAAAATAAGAAAGACATCAATGTATATGCAGCATTTGATATTTATTATATAAACAAAAAGTCTATCCGTGAATTTCCCTTTATGAAAAAAAACAAATTATCCGAAGAACATGCTCGGTATCCCTTATTAAACGAAGTGGTTGACAAATTAGATGCAATTTCCATATTGGATAAGTCCCACGAACAAGAAGTGAAACCTAAATATAAGACGATGACACCAAATATCAGGTTCCAAGTCAAGGAATTCTATCAAACAACAGAATACGAAAGCATATTCGAATGTTGTTTCCAGGTATTAACCCGACAATATGACAATAACTATGAATATGAAACAGATGGGTTGATCTTTACACCTAGCTATTTGCCTGTCAATGGAGATGGTAAAACAGTGCCAACCAAGGTGAACAAGCAAACATGGAAATATTCCCTCAAATGGAAACCTCCTGAGTTCAATACAATTGATTTCTTAGTATCTACCTTAAAAGACGAACACGGTCAGGATAAGGTATCCAACATATTTGAAGATGGCGCCAATCTACAACAAACGGGACAACTAACACAGTTTAAAACGCTGGTCTTGCGTTGTGGATATGACAAGGAATTACACGGGTATATTAATCCTTGTGCGCAAATTCTTCAGGACCAAACAACACTAAAAGATGATATTGACAACAACAAGTCTTATAAGCCGGTTCCTTTTCAACCAACCAATCCTCCTGATCCAAATGCTCATTTGTGTAATATTAAATTGACCACACAAAATGGGACCCCTGTATTAACAACAGAAGAAGGTGAATATTTTGAAGAAAATACGATTGTAGAATTTAAATACGTTCATACAAATGAACCTCAATGGAAATGGGTTCCTATCCGCGTTCGACACGACAAAACAACAGAGTTGAAAAATGGACAGTCGAATTATGGCAATGCGTATCATGTCGCCAATAGCAATTGGTATACGATTCATAACCCTATCACGGAGAACATGTTAATGACTGGAACTAATATACCTGAATATATTGAAGATTCCGATGTTTATTATCGCGATACAAAAACGGAAACTTCCACTCGTGCATTGCGTGATTTCCACAACAAGTATGTCAAGAAATATTTGATTAAAGGAGTATCGAATGCCAATGATACTTTGATAGATTATGCAGTAGGTAAGGGAGGAGATTTGTCCAAATGGATTGATAGCAAACTAGAGTTTGTGTATGGCATTGATGTTTCTCGTGATAACATTCACAACTCATTTGATGGTGTATGTGCACGGTATTTGGGAATGAAAGAGAAAAATGTCCGTCTGCCAACAGGTGTATTCGTCCACGGAAATAGTGCAGAATCCATTCGTAATGGAACTGCTTTCCATAGTGAGCGTGATAAGCAGATCACAAATGCGGTCTTTGGAAAGGGTTCAAAAGATAAGGAAAAACTTTCTCCTGTTGTATATAAGAGTTATGGTATTGGAGAGAATGGATTTAATATCAGTTCTTGTCAGTTTGCTATACACTATTTCTTTGAAAGCAAAGCACAGTTCCACGGGTTCATGCGTAATATTAGTGAGTGCACAAAATTAGATGGTTACTTTATAGCAACCACGTATGATGGAAACAAAGTATTTGACATGTTAAAGAACACAACCAAGGATGATAGCATTTCCTTTATGAAGAAAGGGAAAAAGATTTACGAGATTAAGAAACTGTATGATAAGACTGGTTTCCCTAATGATGAGGAAAGCATTGGCTATGGAATTGAAATTTACCAGGAAAGTATCAATAAACCATTTCCTGAATATTTGGTCAATTATGAATTCTTTGTTCGGGCTATGGAAAACTATGGATTTGTATTGATAGACGACGAAGAAGCGTCGCATATGAACATGCCTGGTGCAAGCAATTCCTTCTCACATTTATATGACCAAATGAAACAAGAACTACAACAGTTCCCTGAGAGAAAGCGTAATTATAAAGAAGCATTGTATATGAGCGAAGAAGAAAAACAAATATCATTCTTAAACAGATATTATATATTCAAAAAAGTCAGAAATGTTGATATGGAAAATGTTGAAAAGGTTTCTTCTGTTGCTTCTATTGCTCCTCCTGTCAAAGAGAAACCCGAACCTGTATTAAAAAAGGTATCCAAAAAGAAACGCAATATTGCCATCACCAAGTAAATGGAACCTATAAGAAATAATATAAACCTTTGCCTGTAAATAATATATCGTTATTATGACCTATTATTTATTACCTAAAACCAATATTTTTTCATACAAGTATATTGACTTTGTTGAAGATACGTCGTTGTCTTTTCCGGTCATTTCTTTTTCCCACAATATTTATATTCAAGAACTAAAAGAGCGAATTGGTTTTATCGAAAAAGATTGGGATATTTTCAAGAAATATACAAATCCGTATGAATATATACATACCAACATCCCATTTGAAAAAAAATGTGTGTCTTCTTATGTTCCTTTATCTCGGTCTTATTTCAAAATGATAGAAATGTTACATACGTTTCAACTTCATTTGTCTAGTAAGCCAATCCAATCATTTCATCTTGCAGAAGGACCTGGGGGGTTTATTGAAGCACTGTCCAATATTCGAAATTCGAAAGAAGACATTTATTATGGGATGACTATATTGAACGATAGCAATGATCCTAATGTTCCTGGATGGAAAAAAATTAAACATTTCCTACAAAAACACAAGAATGTAAATCTAGAATATGGAGTAGATAATACCGGGGATATTCTTAGCATTGATAATTTTGTTTACATCAAAGAAAAGTATGGGTCTAGTATGGATGTTGTTACTGGGGATGGAGGATTTGATTTTTCGTCGGATTTCAACCAACAAGAAACGAGTATTAGCAATCTATTGTTCGCGCAGGTTGTTTATGCGTTATGCTTACAAAAAGAAGGAGGCACGTTTATTTTAAAAATATTTGATAGTTTTATGCAACATACCATTGATTTATTGTATATTCTGTCTTCTTTTTATGAAAAAACGTATATTATGAAACCTCATACAAGCAGATATGCTAATTCAGAAAAATATATTATATGTAAAGGATTTTATTACTCTTGTTGCGATAAATTTTTCCCCTATTTACATCGAGCTTTTGAAAAAATGGTGAATCCCAGCAATACAGAGAAACCACTCTATCCTTACCGTTTCTTAACCCTTCCTATTTGTAATTATTTTACAACCAAATTGGAAGAGTATAATGCAGTATTCGGGCAGCAACAAATAGAAAACATTCATTACACTTTGTTATTAATTGAAAACAAGCACAAACAAGACAAAATAGATATATTGATAAAAAATAACATTGAAAAATGTAAGCGTTGGTGTAATAAATACAATGTTCCCATTCATAGTCAATTACAAGACCAGTAATTATTTGAATATACAATACAGAATAATAATGTATTGTATATTATCCACCTCTTAAGGTTGTCTTTTTACATTCTTTATAGTTTCCAGTGCTGTCTACTACAGGGACCTTTGGTAATGGATATCCTTGTTTGTCTTTAATTGTGTATCCATTTGCTGGATTACCATAAGATAATGCATTAGCAACATGTAATCCATAAGGGGTTAAATAACTATTTGCGGAATTAGTAATAGCATTGTATTTCTTTCTTGTGATTAACGAACTGGAAGAAACTGCACCTTGTTGGGCAAATTGGGGATTATTGGGTTTGTAAATAAGAGTTCTGTAACGGCCACTGAAAGCGGTCTTGTTATTCGATGTAAAAGTTAAGGTCTCTGTATTTTGGTCATCTACATATGGTGTTGAAGGATAAGATAAACTTACATCAGAGAAGGAAAACCCTAACGCGTCCGTAATTAATCTTCCTTTATGTAAAATTATTTTTGGACCATCTAATGCACCAGGAGTATCCCAATCAACTGCTTCTAATGCTCCTGTTAATGGATTGTATTTTTTTCCTTGTGTCCAAGACTCACTAGTTATATATGTGTTCTTAATGGCAGTCGTTTCTATTTGACTAGTATTGTCTAAGTTATTCAATTTGAAGTCTAATAAAAATTCCTTGGTATTGTTATCTGCACGCACATAATAATGACCATTTGTAGTCATTGTGTTGTGTAATACACTATTGATATCTAGAATATCATAATACCCTGATGGAATAGTAACGTCAAATATGATTTGCTCTCCTACTACTTGTTCATCGCCAAACCATTCGTATTGAAAACTAGTGTCTGTCGCGAAAAAGTGTTTTTGACAAAGTGTGCGACCATTACCGTTAGGAGTATAAATATTTTGAACGGATAGGGATGTTCCAGGAGTAGCAGTGGAATCTCCATAACGTATGTAGTTATATTGGTTCTGTTGAAAGGTGGCGTTTCTACTGGTTAAGAATTGTTTGGTATCCGTATAATAAGATTCTGTATTATTGGCCACATTATACTTCTTTCTTATCATTCCACTACTTCTGACACGAGCACGTGCATTCGTTTCAGGGGTTCCTACTACACATTCTGCTGCAGCATGAGAACCTGGAATATCAGAAGTATTGCTTGTAAGAGTGATATCTAGTGTGTTGTCTAAACCTTTACAAGTAGTCGATTGACTATTTACAATCGAACTACCAGGCATATCATTCACAGTAATCGATGAAGAAGTGCGCATATTGCAAGAAATATCTTGGGTAATTAACTCACGACGATAGATCTTCAAGGGAGGTGGTAAGAAATAACTTTTAGAACCACTTGTGCTTGGCGTGTTTTTTCTTATGCTACTTGTAATTTGCGATAAAGCTTGCCCTTTCCAAGAAATAATAGGTTGATGTTGAGAATTAAATATTTCTGTCATTTTTCTGTATATACCATTACGACATTTTTTTATGATGTTTCCAATAATAAAGGACTAAATACTGATGGATAAACTTTATTGTAAAATGTAATAAATGATTGCCTGTATATTATTATAACGTATCCTATGAATATATTGTTGTCTCAAAACCAGTTTAGTTTATTGAACACATTCTTTTCAGATAAAAAAGAAAACATTATTGTAGAAGGAACATTTACAAAGCTACTTTATTCTACGCAATTCTTTGTTATGAATGGGTTATATTTTCAATTTCCTATACCGTATTTCAATATTGCCACTTCAGGACAAAATACGTATATAAACTTTGATATCAATAAACAAATGAACCATACATGTATTCAGCAATTTGTAAAAATGGAGAATAGCATTCTTGAATATTATCGTCAAATGAATAAAACTAATAAACGCTTATCACATATACTTACTCGGCAATTGTGTTCTGGAAATATGAAATTATATAGAGATTTACAAAGGAAGCTCAAAGTCCCATGTAAATTGGTAATAAAGATTTCAGGTATCTGGGAATCAGACAATGAAATTGGATTGGCCATCAAATTATTATGTTATTAAACACTTATTTCAGCAGATTCATTTTCATCCCGCCTTTTCTTCTTTTTGAAAAAGGGGTATTGCCATTGCGACTATCATAGTCCATTAATTCTGCTTTGTTGTATTTATTGTCTACATCAAACTTGGTTACATTAACAAATCCGTTTTCTTCGTTAATCGTATATTCTAAATCACTAATAGAATAAAAACTAGAATTGGTATTTCCTACATATGCATCATGTTCTTTACGACTTATTATTCTATGAAATCCATCTTTCATTTGCAATATATTTTTATTGTGTATATCATAAAACTCATTATAATCTAATTTTAATCCAACGCGTTCTACCCTTTTTTTTAATAAATTATCTTCATATCCCCACGCCCAAAAGTTAGGAAAGCCACCTGTTTTTTCAAAGTCTCCTGCTTTTATGGATACGATTCCACCTAATGCGAATTTGTATCCATAAAAATGTTTCACCACTCCTTCTTGTGTATAATAGTTGATAAAGTTTTTTACATAGGGCATTGTATCTACATCATTAAAGACAAGGGTAATGTCTTTGTAATGGGCAGGATATTTGTTTTTTACCATTAAAAATCCAATATTCTTCATGGCACCACGATTGAACGAACGTTCATCTATTTGGTGAATATAATGTATTTTGTATTTGGTTTGGTCATAGTCTTCCAAAATAGTCTTCATATGGTTTTTGAAAAATTCTTGATGTTGTTCCCTATCACGGTATGGAACTATAAAAATTAGTTCAGGAACATCTATTCTCTCTTCCTCTTGTTGTCTTAATGCTTCCTGTTTTTTAGCTTCCTCTTGTTGCCTTAATGCTTCCTGTTTTTTAGCTTCCTCTTGTTGCCTTAACGCTTCTTGTTTTTTAGCTTCCTCTTGTTGCCTTAACGCTTCTTGTTGCCTTAACGCTTCTTGTTGCCTTAACGCTTCTTGTTGCCTTAACGCTTCTTGTTGCCTCAATGCTTCTTGTTGCCTCAATGCTTCTTGTTGCCTCAATGCTTCTTGTTGTTCTGCTTTTTTACGCAATTCTTCTTGTTGTTCTGGGTTTACCTGTGCTTTCTTTTTTTTATTTAATTCTGCCATTTTTCTTTCCATAAAATCTTCCATAATGTCTATATATTGAAATGACATAAAAAAACATATTATCTACAATATTTACTACTAAACATTAGTTTATTATTGATATTTTTGTAAGACTTTTGGTGGGATTAATGGTTTGTCATAACTATCTAATTTTTTAAAGCACTTATTAATAGTGACTTCGCTTACATCACATATATTTTTTACATCACTTTTGCTTATATTCTGTTTACATTTGATTCCTACATAATATACTATACCAGATGCAATTGCTTGTGGTATGTTGTCTGTAATAATATGTAAGGATTCCACTTTTGCGGTGACAAATTTGGCCACTTTGGTTAGTTCTTCATTGAAATTCAATTTGCTACAATATCTATCAATGAACGAATTCGGTTGAATGGTTGCTAATTGAGTTTGTTGAGAGGGGTCTACATTACGTTCAATGTTATGTAATATATTAACAGCCATGGAACAACCATTGGTAGCATCTGACCTGTCCAATTTAAATATTTCAGCAATTTCATATGGTGTTCTTGGACAACCGTTCAAACGACAAGACAGATAAATAGACGCCGCTTTGATACCATCTCTATTTACCCCACGAAACATCTTTTGCTCTGATATGTCTTTATGAATAGACATTGCTCGGTCAATAAATATTTTAGGAATGTTTGCATTCATGGCCATCAACGAAATAAACTGAAATTCGTCATACAAGGATTTCTCTTTGTGTGGCATAGATTGCCATTCCGTCCATTTACGTATGCGCTTCATTTGGTAGGACGATCTATTTGTGCACAATACTTTACATCCAAACGACGATTCCATCAATAGTGGATTAATTGGATTTCCACAACGTGATGGGTCTTTAGTCTGTTTGTCATCTGCACCATAAAATCTCCATTCGGGGGAATAATCTAAAGTTCCTTGCTGTATGATTCCACAAGACGCATTCGAACAAATAAGTAATTTTTCATCTGTAGTGATTAATTGAGCATCACATTCTCTACAAGTATTGTTCATGCCTTTTGTATATTCTTGATACAGAACTGGTTCGTCTTTTTTCGGGTCATCTAGTTCCGTCTTATCCGAATCAAAGATATTCCATAGTTTATTCTTTTGATTTCGGGATAATTCCTGCTTTTTCTTTTTGGTCTTTTGATTTTTTCTTTCCCCCTTATATTTCTCAGATGATTGTGGAATCATACAAGATATATTAGCGGAAGACATCTAATCTTTAGTTTGAACGCGTGTATTCTTATTAATACAGTATTAATTTCAATTTTTTATATGAGAATAATATAAATTATGAGTAATACAAAAGATAACAATACTAGAATAAGAAATGCTGCCGATTTAGCGACGTCTGTCGCATCTACACTTACAGGTAATACTACAACAGAACAAACTGATGAAGAAAATGATAAACAAGAACCAATGGCAGTGAAAACTATGTGTAGTGTACCTGAAAAACTAGT
>Ga0181575_10002865_pt1 | contig 12218 bp, 12 predicted proteins | sample 101ome_23_FD_145599 | JGI IMG/M metagenome (GOLD analysis project Ga0181575, IMG submission 145599) | Coastal salt marsh microbial communities from the Groves Creek Marsh, Skidaway Island, Georgia - 101411CT metaG (spades assembly) | ecosystem: Environmental > Aquatic > Marine > Intertidal zone... | reverse complement strand
ACCCATTTCTTCATTGATTAAAACTAAGTATCTGATTGCATCTTTAGCATCCCTGATGCCTCCTGCAACTTTAATACCTGCTTTTTGACCAGTCCATAATTCATAATCGAGTACAGCTTTTGCCATTACGTAACATGCTTGCCTTGAAGATCCCACTGCTAGTTTTCCAGTTGATGTTTTTATAAAATCTGATCCAGCAGCTAATGAAATTAAACTTGCTTTTCTTATGTTTTCATAAGTACGTAAATCGCCAACTTCCAAAATAGTTTTTAGATGTACATCTTTACATACTTCTTTTAAGGCAACTATTTCATCATAAACTTTTCTGTAATCGCCTTCGAGAAATGCTTTTCGATTAATAACAATGTCGATTTCATCTGCACCTTCTTCAATTGCATATTTAGTATCTAAAATTTTTGAATCCATTGGTACTTGACCACTAGGAAAATATGATGACACAGCAGCAACTTTTACATTTGAATTCTTAACATTTTCTTTTGCAGTCCTCACTAGAGATGGATAAACACAGACAGCAGCAACGCTTGGTATTGACTTATCACTTGGATCTGGTTTAACAGCTTTTGCAGACATTTGAGATATTTTACCTTTTGTATCCTCACCTTCTAAAGTTGTTAAGTCACACATTGAAACTATCATATTTAGAGCTTCAAGTTTAGAATCTTTTTTGATACTTCTAGTTGCAAGGGAGGCAACTCTCTCGTTCAAGCCAACTGCATCAATTCTAGATTCATATACGTGTTCTAGAACGTCAACCCATTCAATTTTTTTTGCAGTAGTCTTTAAAGCTGTTTTAGACATAAATTAATGCTAAATCATAAATTTTGTTTTTGGTAGTTTAATTTATTTAGTAATCATTTCAATACAAATTAAAACAATTTCTTGACTCAAGAAATAAGCTATTCTTAATGCATGTCAAAAAATATTTTAGTATCTGTTGCTTGGCCGTATGCAAGTGGGTCACGACATCTTGGTCATATTGGTGGTGCTTATTTACCAGCAGACATTTTTGCTAGATATCACAGAGTTATTGGTAATAAAGTCATCATGGTATCTGGTAGTGATGTACATGGAACTCCAATAACTGTAAGAGCTGACGCTGAAGGTGTACAGCCTATTGATATAGTGAATAAATACCACGCTGAATTTTTGAGATATTGGGAAAAGTTGAATATTTCTTGGGATAACTATACAACAACTATGACCGATACTCATATTGAGGTAGTTCATGATATTTTTAATACTTTATTAAAAAATGGATATATTGATAAACAAAAATCCATGCAAGCATACGATGCGAGTGAAAATAAATTTCTCCCTGACAGATACGTAGAAGGTACGTGTCCATATTGTGATTATAAAGAAGCAAGAGGCGATCAATGTGATAACTGTAGCAAAACACTTGATCCTGAAGAACTTATTAATCCTGTTAGTAAAATCTCAGGAAACAAAGCTGAATTTAAAGAAACTGAACATTTCTTTTTAAAACTAAGTTCATTACAAAATGAGTTAATTGATTATCTTGACTCAAGAGAAGGATGGAGACCACATGTTATTAATTGGGCAAAATCATTTGTAAAAGAAGGATTGATTGATAGAGCTATTACAAGAGATCTTGATTGGGGTATCACTATTCCAGTAGATGACTTAGGTCCAGGCAAAAAAATCTATGTTTGGTTTGAAGCTGTTATTGGGTATCTCTCAGCATCAAAAGAATGGTCAAAACTCTACGACAAAGAAGATTCATGGAAAGATTGGTGGTTAAACAAAGATGCCGAATCGTATTATTTTGTCGGAAAAGATAATGTTCCTTTTCATGCTGTTATTTGGCCAAGTATTTTATTAGGTTATGGAGAACTTAATTTACCAACTAATGTACCTGCAAATCAATATATTTTAATAAAAGGTGAAAAAGCTTCAGCAAGTAGAGGTGTTGGGAAAACATTAGAAGAATATTTAGATGAATGGAATCCAGATGCTTTACGTTATGCTCTTGCTTCTTCACTTCCAGAACAATCAGACACTGAGATTAGTGAAGATGAAATGATTAGAAGAAACAATGAAGAATTAGTAGCTACATGGGGAAATTTAGTTCAAAGAGTCAGCACATTAATCAATAAAAATATTGATAGCTTGAATTCTCCTTCAGAAGCTACTGATGAAGATGAAAAACTCCTTTCAGATTTTGAAAATGCATATGCAACAATCGGAAAGTTAATTGAAAAAGTGGAACTAAAATCTGCACTTCAAGAAATTATGAGATTTGTTTCATCAGTGAACGCATACTTGAATAATACAGAGCCTTGGAAAGTTCTAAAGGATGATAACGACAGAGCTTCTAGAATCTTGTATACAGCTCTAACTGCGATAGACTCTTGCGCAAATCTACTTTATCCTTTTATGCCAACGACAAGTCATAAAGTTCGAAACTCAATACCTAAGGAATCTTTTCATGAATGGAGTGTCAATAAAGTTAAAACAGGAGTCAAACTTGAAGAAATTGGACTCCTGTTTAAAAAATTTGATTAAGATTTAGAATCTTTAAATATTACGTCAATCTCGTCTATCAAAGCTAGTAATTCTTCTCCAACTTTTGGATCTTCTGTTTTCTTAGCTTCACCTGCTTTTTTTGTAGCTTTCCAAAATAAGTCATGTAGATTTGGATATTTTTCTAGATGCTCAGGCTTAAAATAGTCTGTCCATAAAACCCAAAGGTGATGCTTTACTTCTTCAGCTCTTTCCTCTTTAATGGTTACACATCTTTGTTTAAAACTAGCATCATCTGAATCATGATATTTTTTTGAAGCATTCAATACTGATTCAGCTTCAATTCTTGCTTGTGCTGGATCATAAACACCACATGGTAAATCACAATGTGCGTATGCTATATTTTTAGGTTTAAATAAATTCATAAAACTCCTCTTTTGTTATATTATAATTTGATATAGACAAAATGTTTAAAACCGCAGTAAGAATCTTTAACTTTAAAACTTTTTTATTAATTCTCGGTTACTTATTTTTTAGAGAAGAAGGTAAATCTTTCTTAACATATGAAATTAAAGAAGACAGTATGTATCCAGAATTAATGTCAGAAGATTATGTCATAGCATTAAAAAAATTTAGTAGCTTAAATAGAGGTGATATCGTCATATATAAAAATGAAGAAAAAGGTTTTGACGTAGTTAAAAGGATTATAGGCTTACCTGGTGAAACTATTTCTACAGAGAACGGAAAAGTTCTAATTAACTCCACTCCTTTAGAAAGTGATTGGAGTAAAGAATCAACTGACGATTTTGTTCAAACTACGTTAAATGAGAACCAATATTTTGTCCTCGGCGATAATCGAAAACTTTCAACTAGTGACTCAAGAACTTTAGGAGCTATAAATCTTAATAAAATTATGAAAGTTAAATATAGATATTGGCCATTACAAAGAATTAAAACATATGAGTGATTCTCTATTCTGTAGCTGGTGTAAATCTCAGATGGCATATCTTCATGGCCATGCTGCCTGCATAAATAATGCATGTGCAATGTTTGGGTTAAATCAAGCGGAATGTTGTTCTGGGGAAAATACACAAAGCTGTGTAGGAACTCAACAAAATGAAATCACATTATCCCCGCAAAGATTAAAATAAAATTTGGAATAAATATGACAACTGAAAATAAAACTGTTGAAGCTGTACCAGCGATAACAATAAGGTTTGCCGGAGATTCTGGTGATGGTATGCAGTTGGTTGGAACGAGATTTACAGATACCTCTGCTCTTTTTGGAAACGACTTAGCTACCTTACCTGCTTTCCCAGCTGAAATACGTGCGCCACAAGGTACAATTGCTGGTGTATCTTCCTTTCAAGTCCAGATAGCAGACTTTGACATTTTAACTCCAGGAGATAATCCTGATGTATTAGTTGCAATGAATCCTGCTGCTCTAAAAGCTCACCTAAGCGATCTAACTCCAAATGGAATGTTAATTTTAAATGAAGATGCTTTTGATGAAAAGAATATAGAAAAAGCTGGTTATAAATTAGATCCTAGAGAATCAGGTGAACTCGATGGATATAGGGTCTTTCAAGTTCCAATGGAAAAATTAACAAAAGAGGCTTTAGAAGAGTTTGATCTGCCTGGAAGAGCAATCTTAAGGTCAAAGAACATGGTAGCACTAGGTTTAATCTCATGGACATTTAATAGACCACTTGAAGATACAGAGAATTGGATTAATGCTAAATTTAAAAAAACTCCTGAAATTGCAAATGCGAACATAAAAGCATTAAAGACTGGTTATAACTTTGGTATTACAACTGAGGCTTTTCATCATACTTATACAGTTGAAAAAGCAACTTTACCTGCAGGAGAATATACCAATATCAATGGAAATATTGGATTAAGCTGGGGTCTAATTGCAGCAGCATCAAAGGCGAATCTAGATTTGTTTTATGGAAGTTATCCAATTACACCGGCATCAGATATTCTTCATGAATTATCAAAACATAAAAATTTCAATGTTATTACATTTCAAGCAGAAGACGAAATTGCTGCTGCCGCTGCAACAGTTGGAGCTTCTTTTTCTGGCAAATTAGCAGTTACCGGAACAAGCGGTCCTGGATTGGCGCTAAAGAGTGAAACAATTTCATTAGCGTTATCTGCAGAACTCCCTTTAGTTGTAGTAAATGTCCAAAGAGGAGGTCCTTCAACTGGACTACCGACAAAACCAGAACAATCTGACTTGCTGTTCGCAATGTACGGAAGACACGGTGAATCACCACTCCCGGTTATTGCAGCAAAATCTCCATCACATGCATTCTATGCTGCTTTTGAAGCTGCAAGAATCGCTCTTAAATATATGACTCCAGTAATTATTCTTTCAGACAATTATGTTGCAACTGGTTCAGAACCATGGAAGTTACCAAATTTAGATGAAATTGAAGAACTTGGAACAAATTTAACTACAACATTTAATACGGAAGATGGATTTATGCCATTCTTAAGAGATATCCAAACTTTTGCAAGACCTTGGGCAATTCCAGGTACTCCTGGATTAGAACACAGAGTAGGTGGTCTTGAAAAAGAAGAAGGTACAGGAAATGTTTCATACGATAGTGCAAATCATCAATATATGACTGATATGAGAGCTTGGAAAGTTGCAAACATTGCGAATGATATTGATAAATTAAAAATTCACGGAGATGAGAGTGCTGATACGCTTGTTCTTGGCTGGGGTTCAACTTACGGTGCAATCACCCAAGCTGTAAACAGATTGAATGCTAAAGGAGTTAAAGTTGCAAGTGCGCATTTTGTTCATCTAAATCCATTCCCTGACAACACTTTAGAAATAGTATCTAAATATAAAAAAGTTATTATACCTGAGTTAAACACAGGACAACTTTTGAAATTAATAAGAGAAACTTTCTTGGTTGATGCTAGAGGTATAAATAAAGTAGCTGGTGTTCCTTTTACTGCTCAAGAATTAGTAGATAAAATAGAAGGGTTAATAAATGAGTAAAATTCCTGTCACATATAAACGTACTGATTTCCAAAGTGATCAAGAAGTTAAGTGGTGTCCTGGTTGTGGAGATTACACAATTCTTGCATCAGTTCAAAATTTCATGACTGAACTTGGTATAAGTAAAGAAAAAATTGTATTCGTTTCAGGTATTGGATGTGCAGCAAGATTCCCATATTATATGAATACTTATGGAGTACATTCTATACATGGAAGAGCACCCGCAGTTGCAACAGGAGTTTCAGTTTCAAATCCTGATCTTTCTGTCTGGGTAGTTTCCGGTGATGGAGATGCACTTTCAATTGGAGGAAATCATCTAATTCATGCTCTAAGAAAAAATGTAAATGTAAAAATTCTTATGTTTAACAACCAAATTTATGGTTTAACCAAAGGTCAATATTCTCCAACAAGTGAAGAAGGAAAGAAAACAAAGTCTTCTCCATTTGGGTCAGTAGAAATGCCACTTAATCCTATGAGTATTGCACTTGGTTCAGAAGCATCATTTGTTGCTCGGTCAATTGATATGGATAGAGATTTAACAGCAGGTGTACTTCGTGAAGCTTCAACACATAAAGGTTCTGCATTTATAGAAATATATCAAAATTGCAATGTATTTAATGATAAGGCATTTGAACAGCTAACTTCTAAAGAAGGTAAAGTCGCAAATAGAATCAACTTAGTACATGGACAAAAAACTGTTTTTGGAGCTAATGATGAAAAGGCAGTTGTTATCAGAAATGGTGAGGCCATTATTGTCGATACAAAAGATGTTGATGAATCTGAAATTTATGTTCATGATATTTATAAACAAAATCCTTCAGTAGCTTTCTCCCTTTCGAGATTATCTCATGGACCTTACGGACCAACACCAGTTGGTGTTTTCAGGAAAGTACAAAGAGATTCTTTCAATGAAGACGTTCATCAACAAATAGCGTCAGCAAAAGAGCAAAAAGGCAACGGAAATATAGAGCAATTAATCCGAAGTCTTGGTACTTGGAACGTTAACTAAACTTTTTTTATTCGTCTAAATAATCAATTTTGTCTGTAGGCATTATTATTGCAGTACTTGCATTAATAATGTGAGAAACAATTCTCTTTTGATATCTATAGAACAAAGTTGTTGCTACAGGATACTGAGTCTCAACAGTTTTATTTAAGAGTGCTGTAATTTTTTTGTCTAAACTTTTAGTAGTGGATTGTCCAAGAGTAATGAGATCTTGTGTCTTTGACTCATCATCTAGACTAAGACAAGATTGTAAGTAAACAATCATTTTACCTATGTCGCTTTTCAAAGCCTGAAACTCATCAGCATGCTCACCTTTAGCAAAAGTATTACCTGTTTCAGCAATTTCAAATAAATTTTTACAATAATCTCCGATTCTTTCAATATCTTTAGACATTGTCATAAACGAAAGAAGCAGCGGAACATCTAAATTTCTTGAATGAACAGCAGAATGGATAATCATCTCCCTTCTTACTGCTCTATGCAGCTTGTTAATTTCCTTATCTGTTGCATATAAATCTTCTCTTACAGCATCTAAATTTGTATCACTTAACAAGCAGTTCATCGCTATGTCGTACATTCTTGTACTTTCAGTTAACATTTGACTTAATTTAGCTTCAATTAAATCAATTGAATCTTTACTCATTTCTCTCCTTAATTAAATAGTACTACCCCAAGTAATGGAATAGTAACGAAAACTATTAGTACATAAAGTAAAGCAACATATCTTCTTTTGGCTGTTGCAGCACTTAAAGTCTTTGCAAGATTTACTGGAATGTTTCTTATTGCCTTAAAAGGATACACAATTAGAACTCCCAACACATTAAATAACACATGGTGTAAAGCAATAGTTAGCCCTGCAATATTATCAACAGCAAAACTAGCAAGGACAGCGGTTACCGTAGTACCAATATTTGCCCCAAGTGTAATTGGAAAGGCGTTCTCAACACTTAAAATGCCAGATCCAACAATAGGTACTAGTATTGATGTGGTTATGCTTGAACTTTGTACAGATATTGTAATAAGGATACCAATTAGTATGGCAAATAATCCCCCACCTTTAGCTAATGCTTTATCTAAACCAAACTCTATCTGATTTAACATAATTGACTTCATGTTTGAAACAACATTTTTTAAGCAAGTGAATATCAAAACTATTGCTAGAACAATTAGAACAACTGCATAAACTCTATACGAGTTTTCATTGAGATCACTAAAAAATTGAATTGAGTTAATCCCATCAAGAATTTTATTTGAACCCCACTTAATTGCATTTTTGATTGGGCTATTAGGTTTGGTAGCAGAAAACCCTGTTGCAATAAATATTTCTGTACCATATTCAGCCATTCTTGTAATGACATTGGTATATACATCAATTGGGAAAAGTATTATTACAACTAAAAGGTTAAAAAAGTCATGCATTGTTGAAGCTGCAAATGCTCTTTTAAACTCTTGTTCTCTTCTGACATGACCAAATGATACGAGTGTATTTGTCACTGTTGTTCCTATGTTTGCACCCATGACGATAGGAATTGCATATTCTAAACTTAAAACTCCACTACCAACTAAACCTACAATTGTTGAAGTAGTAACTGAAGATGACTGGACTAAAACTGTAGCTAAAATTCCAACTAATAATCCAGCAAAAGGATTTGAAACTGATTCAAAAAGACGATCTGTATACTCTTCACCTAAAGTTTTAATTCCAGTTTCAAGAAGTTTTATAGCAATTAAAAAGAGATATAAAAAAATAATTGCGAACGAAATATTTTTTAAAGTTTTCAATTTCATTATTTTAAGTCTATATTTTCAATGACTAATCGTTATTCTTATTTTGAAAAATATGTTTACTTTTAGTTAACCTTGTGAAATATTAATTTAAATATTGATCCAAAACCAACTGAACTTTCTATGTCGATTTCAATATTATTACGTTCAGCTGCATGTTTGACTATAGCTAATCCTAACCCAGTCCCCCCAAGCTTACGTGATCTACCTTTATCAACTCTATAAAAACGCTCGAATATTTTTTCTTGATCTTCTAAAGATATACCACTTCCAAAATCTTGAATAGAAACAACAACTGATTCATCTTTATTACCAATTTTTATAAAAACATTTTCTTCCTGGGGTGAATATTTTAGTGCATTTCTAATTAAATTTTTTAAAGCTACTGAAACATCATCATAGTTTGCATAAACAATTGAATTTTTAACTTTCTTATATCCAATCCTTTTCTTATTCTGTTTTGAGAGAAATGAAATTTCTTGGAGAATAATTTCGTTTAAGTCAATATTATCTTTATCAACCTCTTTTGATTCTAAAAAGGAAAGATCAAGTAAGTCAGTTATAAGGTCATTCATTCTATCTGAATCTCTCATTATTTGCTCAATAAATGATTCAGCCATACCATCACTTAATTTTATAGATTTTAATGCTGACTCTGCAGCAAGCCTAATAGATGCTATAGGAGTTTTGAGTTCATGAGATGCGTTAGCAATAAATTCTTCTTTAATTCTTGCTAAATTTAAAAATTCGTTATCCTCAGTCATTGATCTTGTAACCTACTCCTCTGACTGTTATCAATATTTCAGGCTTTTTAGGATTTTTTTCTAACCTATCTCTAATTCTTTGTATATGTACATCTAAAGTTTTAGTACTTCCATTAAAACTGTAACCCCAAACTTTCTTGAAAAGATCTTCTCTAGAAATAACCATACCTGCATTTTGACAAAGGAAATACAACAATTCAAACTCTCTTGGTTTTAAATTCACTTTACTTCCATTAAGTTTTACTTCATATCGTAAAGGTGATATTTCAAGATTTTTTACAACTAATTTACTTGAATCTGTTTGTGAAGAATCGATTTTAAATTTATCTTGATCTGACCTTCTTAGTACTGCTTTAATTCTGCTTAATAATTCATTAATGGAAAAAGGTTTTGTAATATAGTCATCAGCTCCAAGTTCAAGTCCACCTATTTTTTCATCTTCTGCGTTGCGTGCAGTAACTATAATTATTGGAACTTCGGATTTAGCTCTAATTGTCCTTAAAATATCAATTCCTGACATTCCCGGTAACATAATATCCAAAATTATTAAGTCAAAAAATTCTTCTTCAAATATTTCTAATGCAATTTTTCCATCATCAACATGTGTGACTTTATATTCTTCGGATTTTAAATTATATATTATTGGATCAGCAATACTTTTTTCATCTTCAACAAGAAGAACTTTACGATTCATATTTTCCATTTAGTTAGCAAATATAATTTTATTGTATTAATTTTGATTTGATTAATAGATATTTTATAAATAGTTTATAAAATTATTTCAGTTTCAGAAAACCAATCTCCCCTATTAAAGGCAAGAATATAATTTTCGTAACCAAGAAAGTCTTTTTTCAAATCTTCAGGAACATTAAACCCCCACCAGTCTTTTTTAAATTGTGACCTATGTGCATGCATTGCTGCAATTTTTGTTTCAACATATTGTGAACCATCTATTTCAACATTGATATCCTCATGTTGGCTTCCCACAGGATTAAATCGATTAAATTCTTCTTCAGAAATTATTCCTGCTTCAAACATTTTTTCACGTCTAGCTTGAATCTTATTCTTTGACCAAGCGCTGTAGTAAAGCCTTTCAGGAATCCATAAATCTTGACCTTCTTTGAGTGGAAATTTATCAATATCACCGGCTGCAAAATATGCAGCAGTTCCAACTCTATGCGTTTGTATGTGATCTGGATGCCCGTAACCACCAAAAGGATCGTAAGTAACAACTGCATCTGGTTTATATTTTCTAATTATGTCAACTAGTTTGCCAACAGGTCCAAAATAATCTTGTCTCCAAAATGCATTTGGATGATTATTTTCCTCTGTCCCCATCATGCCTGAGTCTTTATACCCTAACCATTCAAATTCCTTAACTCCTAGTACAGATAAGCTAGCTTCAAGTTCTTTTCTTCGAATTTCTGCAAGCTTTGGAAATAGTTCATCAGGATTCTCATAATTATGAATCTCACCAGCAGACCCATCTGTAGCTGTAGCCACAATTACTCGGTGACCTTCTTTTGCATATTTTGCTAAAGTCACACCAGTAGACACAGTTTCATCATCTGGATGAGCATGAAATGCAAGTAGTGTAGACATTACAGTTCTTGAGATTGTTTAGCTAGAGCTTTGCCTCTCTCAACTGCTGATTCATGACCTTCGGCAACTTCTTCTACTAACTCACCAAGAACTATTACTTTTTCTCCAGTGATTTGTAGTACACCACCAGAAATAGCAAAACTAGTTCGATTATCCTTATTCTCTATTGTCAATCCCCCAGGCAGTAATGTAGCTACTGTTGGTTCGTGATTATCTAAAATTCCAATCTCACCATTAGGTGTTCTTGAAATGACCATTGTGGCTTCACCTGTATAATAATTTTTTTCAGGACTAACAACCTCAACTTTCATTTAAGAAGTTTTTTCCAATTCTTTTGCCTTAGTCATTACTTCGTCTAGTCCACCAGTCATATAAAAAGCTTGTTCTGGAACTGTGTCTAAGTCACCACTTAGGATAGTTTTAAAAGCTTCAACAGTATCTTTAATAGTTACAAACTTACCTTCAATACCAGTAAACTGTTCTGCAACGAACATAGGTTGGGATAAGAATCTCTGAATTCTACGAGCTCTACCAACTATTTGCTTATCTTCCTCAGATAATTCATCAATACCAAGAATTGCAATAATGTCTTGAAGATCGTTATATCTTTGAAGCACTCTTTGTACTTCTCGAGCAGTTTGATAATGATCTTCTCCAACAACACCTGGATCTAAGATTCTAGAAGATGAGTCGAGTGGATCAACTGCTGGATAAATTCCAAGGTCAGCAATAGATCTAGAAAGCACTGTTCTTGCGTCTAAGTGAGCAAAAGCAGTATGTGGAGCTGGGTCTGTAATATCATCAGCTGGAACATACACTGCTTGAAGTGATGTAATAGATCTTCCTTTTAAGGAAGTAATTCTTTCTTGTAATAATCCCATTTCATCAGCAAGTGTTGGTTGATAACCTACAGCTGAAGGCATTCTACCAAGAAGAGTAGATACCTCTGAGCCTGCTTGTGAAAATCTAAAGATATTATCAATGAACAAAAGAACATCTTGTTTTTCTTCGTCTCTAAAATATTCTGCCATTGTTAATGCAGAAAGAGCTACTCTAAGCCTCACTCCAGGTGGTTCATCCATTTGACCGAAAACCAGTGCTGTTTTATCGATAACTCCAGACTCTTGCATCTCTCGAAACAAATCATTTCCTTCACGAGTTCTTTCACCTACTCCTGCAAACACTGATACACCACCGTGTTGAGTTGCAACTCTGTTAATCATTTCTTGTATAAGAACAGTTTTACCTACACCTGCACCACCAAATAATCCAATTTTTCCACCTTGTACATATGGCATGAGGAGATCAATAACTTTAATTCCTGTTTCAAACATCTCATTTTGAGCTGTTACTTCTTCATAAGGAGGAGGTTTTCTGTGTATTGGCCATTTTTGTTTTACACCAATACTTGAAGTCTCTACATCTAGTGTTTCTCCCCATACGTTAAAAATATGTCCTAAAGTTTCCTGTCCAACTGGGACGGATATTGGAGCACCTGTATCTGTAACCTCTGCCCCTCTTCTTAAACCGTCAGTACCTT